>Ga0207828_100029_pt1 | contig 297352 bp, 263 predicted proteins | sample TtaePargueraPR_11_FD_187276 | JGI IMG/M metagenome (GOLD analysis project Ga0207828, IMG submission 187276) | Aerobic enrichment media microbial communities from Bioluminiscent Bay, La Parguera, Puerto Rico - Tt and P2 (3) (SPAdes) | ecosystem: Environmental > Aquatic > Marine > Unclassified ...
CGGCCGTTGCTGCCCGCCACGACGAACGGCGTCCCGGGCAGCGTGACGCCGGTGACGTCGCGAACGGGTGCCCCGGTCTGCACGAGCCGCGCCCGGTAGTAGATGTTGGGCACGGAATGACCGAGGTGCATGTCGTTCGCCACCATCGCCCGGCCGTCTTCGGTCAGCGCACCGCCGACGGCCCAGTTGTTGCTGCCCGGCATGAGCGGCTCGTCACCGGCGCCGTGAAATGCGGTGACGGCCGGCCGGTCGTGCACGGCGTAGGTGTCCGGCGCCGGCGCGGGACCCACCGGACGCGCTTCGCCCATCAGCGGCACGTCCCAGGGGGAGCCGTCCGGATAGAGCCAGCCGTAGACAGCCGGCGGCAGCACGCGATTCGCGTATCCCCGGCGCACGTCGCCGCGCGCGAGTTCGTCATTGAGCTGCACGTACATCGCGTAAACCACGAGCAGCGTGTCCTCCGCGGTCCACGGCGCGGGCACCTGGCCGAGCACGAGGTACTCGAACGGCCGGACCGCGAGGCTGTCCACGCCCGCGTTGGCGCCCGCCGCGTAGCGCTCGAGCAGACGACGCTCCTCCGGCGCCAGCGTCGCCAGCACCTCGCGTGCACGCGCGCGAAAACGGTGGAATCGGAACCGGCGATCCGTGTCCAGCGCCACGGGACCGAACAGGGCGGACAACTCGCCGGCCGCCTGTCGGCGAACCAGGTCCATCTGGAAGTAGCGATCCTGGCCGTGTGCGAAACCGGTCGCGAATGCGAGGTCGTCGCGGGTTGCCGCGGTGATGACCGGGATGCCCATCGCGTCGCGCGCGATCACGGCCTCGCCGCTCAATCCCGCAACGTCGATGCTGCCGTCGAGCAACGGCAGGCTGGCGCGCAACGCGAACCAGGCGCCGGCCAGCGTGATGACGCTGACAGCCAGCGTGACGATCAGGGCGCGCAGGACCCATTTCCGCGCGCGGGCGTTCACTGCCGGGCGGTGACCTCGACGATCTTCATCGCGTTCGTCCCGCCGGACACGCCTTCCTGGTCACCCTTGGTGAAGATCACGCGATCCCCGACCTTGACCAGCCCCTTGTCGAGCATCATGTCGAAGACTTCCTGGTAGCGCTCCCGCGATACCGTGGCCCGCGAATCGTGATGTATCGGAAACACGCCGCGGTACATCGTCACGCGGCGACAGGTGCCGACGTGCGACGTAAATGCGTAGATCGGAATATCGGACCGGATGCGCGACATCCACAACGCGGTCGAGCCCGACTCCGTCAACGCGATGATGGCCTCGACGTCGAGGTGATTCGCCGAGTACATGACGGCCATCGCGATCGCCTCATCGATGCGCTCGAAGTAGTCGCCGATGCGATGCCGTGTCAGCCCTTCCGGCAACGGGAACTGTTCCGCACCTTCGCAGACTTCGGCCATCTCCCGCACGGCCCGAACGGGGTACTTGCCGACAGCCGTCTCGCCGGACAACATGACGGCGTCCGTGCCGTCCATGACGGCATTCGCGACGTCCGATACCTCGGCGCGCGTCGGAATCGGGTTCTGGATCATCGACTCCATCATCTGCGTCGCGGTGATCACGATCTTGCTCTTCTTCCGCGTCTTGCGAATGAGCTTCTTCTGAATGCCGGTGAGCTGCGCGTAACCCATCTCGACGCCCAGGTCGCCACGGGCGACCATCACCACGTCCGACGCGTCGATGATCGAATCGATGTTGTCCACCGCCTCGACGCGCTCGACCTTGGCGACGATGCGCCCGGTGCCGCCCGCTTCCTCGAACAGGCGACGCGCCTCGAGCACGTCCTCGCCCGATCGCACGAACGACACCGCCAGGAAATCCATCTCCAGCTCGGCCGCGAGCTTGATGTTATCGCGGTCAATCTCGGTCAGTGCCGGCGCGGACAGGCCGCCGCCCTTCTTGTTAATGCCCTTGTGGTCCGACAGGATGCCGCCGTTGACGACCGTCGTGTGAATGCGTGTGCCGTCGATGCTGTCGACCGTCAGCGTGATCATGCCGTCGTTGAGCAGCAGCGTGTCGCCGGGCTTCACGTCCTCGTGCAAGGTCTCGAGCGCGACGCCGACACCGTCGATCGTGCCGTCCTCCATGCCGAGCGTGCTGTCCAGATAGAACGGCTGGCCCTCTTTCAGGTCGACGCTGCGATCCCGGAAGCGGCGCACGCGGATCTTCGGGCCCTGCAGGTCCCCCATCAGCCCGATCTCGCGGCCACAGGCAGCCGCCGCCTCCCGCAACGCGAGAGCCCGCGCGCGGTGTTCGTCGGCGCTGCCGTGCGAGAAGTTGAGCCGCGCTACGTCGAGGCCGGCCTCGATCAGTTTGCGCAGTGTTTCCGGGCGCTCGGAGGCAGGTCCGATGGTCGCCACGATCTTGGTCCGTCTTTGCATGGCGGCGATTATTGCACAGCAATACCCGTTTCGCCGGTCTCGTTGAAGCGGCGACTTCATTCGGAAACATTGCACGGCTATGCTGTTCATGTACGCACCAATCTGGACACCCCCTTGATTCGACGACGACGTTTCCTGCAGGGCATCATCGCCGCTGCCGCCTGCCCGACCGCCTGCGCCAGCCCGCAAGGCTCCCGCCCGCTGCTGGGCGCCCTGAAGCCCGACCCGAACCGCCTCCTCGACATTCCGGCGGGGTTTGAAACCCACGTCGTGTCTCGCGCCGGCGAAACGATGAGTGACGGCTTGCAGGTGCCCCGCGCCCACGACGGCATGGCGGCGTTTCCGGGCAACGACGGCCGGATCATTCTCGTCTGCAACCACGAGATGGAGTCCGGCACGCCCGAATACAGCGCGTTCGGCACGCGCTTCGCGTCGCTGCCGGAGGCCTACCGCGAGCGCGTCTACGACTGGGGCGGCAGCGAATCGCCCGGGGCCGGCGGCACGACGACCACGGTCTGGGACCCGGAGAAGCGGCGCACCGAGCGGCAGTTCCTGAGCCTGAGCGGCACCGAACTCAATTGCGCCGGCGGCCCGACGCCCTGGGGGTCGTGGCTGTCCTGCGAGGAGTCCTTCACGGACCCGGGCGTCTCCTACGCCACCGGGCAGCGCATCGTCCGCGAGGAGAAGCACGGCTACGTCTTCGAGGTTCCGGCTGACGCCGACGGTCTCGTGGAACCGGTACCCCTTCGGGCCATGGGCCGTTTCGAACACGAAGCGGCCGCAGTCCACGCGCCGTCGGGCACCGTGTACCTGACCGAAGACCGCTACCACAGCCTGTTCTACCGTTTCCTGCCCGACGTTCCGGGCAGGCTGATCGAAGGCGGCCGACTGCAGGCGCTTGCGCTGGCCGGCAAGCCGTCCGCGCACACGCACAACTGGGGCGCGACGCCCGACTTCGCGGTGCGCGAGCGCCTGGCCGTGACCTGGATCGACCTCGACGACGTGGACCCGGTGGAAGACGACCTCCGCAAACGCGGTGCCGCGCAAGGCGCGGCCACGTTTGCGCGCGGCGAAGGCCTTTGCGCCGCCGGCGACGATTTCGTCTTTACGTGCACGATCGGCGGGCCGGCGCGTCTCGGGCAGGTCTGGAGCTACACGCCCAGCCCCTTCGAGGGCACGGCGCGGGAAGCCGAAGCGCCGGGGCACCTGGAACTCGTTTGCGAGGCCGCCCAGGACTCGCTCCTCCGGAACGCGGACAACCTCACGCAGGCGCCCTGGGGCGACCTGGTGATCTGCGAGGACACCAGTGGCAACTGCGGCATCGTCGGCGTCCGGCCGGACGGTTCGCAGTACCCGATCGCAGACAATGTTTATTCCGATTCGGAACTTGCCGGCGTGTGCTTCTCGCCCGACGGAAAGACGCTGTTCGTCAACGTCCAGTATCCCGGCACGACGGTCGCGATCACGGGACCGTGGGCGTCGGTGCGCGCGGCAACGCGGTAGTCGATCAGGATCGTTTCCTGGCGTGCAAGCGGGCGCGTGCTCAGCCTGCCCGCTGCTCCAGGATCGCCACCGCCGGCAGCTTTTTGCCCTCGACGAACTCGAGGAAGGCGCCGCCGCCCGTCGAGATGTAGGAAATGCCGTCGGCGACACCGTATTTGTCGATGGCCGCCAGCGTGTCGCCGCCGCCCGCCACGGAGAATGCGGCGCTTTCCGCGATCGCGCGCGCGAGCGTCTCCGTACCGGCGCCGAACTGATCGAACTCGAAAACGCCGACCGGGCCGTTCCAGATGACGGTGCCGGCCTGCTGCACGATGTCGGCAAACGCTCTTGCGGTTTCCGGCCCGATATCGAGGATCATGTCGTCCGCTCCGACCGCGGCGACGGTTGCGACCCGTGACGTCGCGTCCGCGGAGAACGCATCGCCGACGACGACATCCGTGGGCACGGGTATTTCCGCCCTGCCCTCGCGGCCCGCGGCCAGCGTGCGTGCGGTGTCGAGCATGTCGTTCTCGCACAACGACTTGCCGACGTTGTGGCCGGCGGCCGCGATGAACGTGTTCGCAATACCGCCGCCGACGATCAGCGTGTCGACGATGCCCGCCAGCGCATCCAGCACCGTGAGTTTCGTCGACACCTTCGACCCGCCGACGATGGCGACCAGCGGCCGTGCCGCATTACTCAGGGCCTTGTCGAGCGCGTCGAGCTCCGCCGTCAGCAACGGCCCGGCACACGCGACGGGGGCGTGCTCCGCGACGCCGTGCGTGCTCGCCTGTGCGCGATGCGCGGTACCGAACGCGTCCATGACGAACACGTCGCACAGCGCCGCCATCTTCCTGGCAAGAATCGAATCGTTCGCTTTTTCGCCGGTCAGGAAGCGCACGTTTTCCAGCAGCACGACTTTGCCCGGCTCCGCCTTCACGCCGTCGATCCAGTCCTTGACGAGCGGGACGGGCCGGTCGAGCAGCTCGGCCAGCCGCTCCGCGACCGGCGCCAGCGAGAACGCGGCATCCGGCTGCCCTTCCGTCGGCCGGCCGAGGTGCGACATCAGCATGACGGCCGCGCCCGCATCGAGCGCGGCCTGGATCGTCGGCAGCGCGGCGCGGATGCGCGCATCGCTGGTGACCTTGCCGTCCGCGGCAGGCACGTTCAGGTCTTCACGAATCAGGACGCGCTTGCCCTTGAGAGCCACGTCCGCCATGCGTTTGACCGGCATCGGGCTTCCTCAGACCTTGTGGAACGCGATGGTCGTGTCGAGCATCCGGTTCGAGAAGCCCCACTCGTTGTCGTACCACGAGATGACCTTCACGAGATTGCCCTCGATGACCTTCGTGAGCGACGCGTCGTAAATGGACGATGCCGGGTTGTGGTTGAAGTCGACCGAGACGAGCGGCTCGTCGTTGTAGGCCAGCACGCCCTTCAGCTTGCCGTTCGCGGCCTTCTTGAGCACGTCGTTGATCTCCTCGATCGTCGTATCCCGTTTCGCGATGAACGTCAGGTCGACGGCCGAGACGTTGATCGTCGGCACGCGCATCGAGAAGCCGTCCAGCTTGCCGTTCAATTCCGGCAGCACGAGGCCGACGGCGGCCGCGGCACCCGTCTTCGTCGGGATCTGCGACATCGTGGCGGAACGCGCCCGGCGCAGATCCTTGTGGAACACGTCGGTCAGGACCTGGTCGTTCGTGTAGGCGTGAATCGTCGTCATGATGCCGCTCTTGACGCCGATGGCTTCGTGCAGCGGCTTGACCAGCGGCGCGAGGCAGTTCGTGGTGCAGGACGCGTTCGAGATGACCTTGTCGCTCTTCTTCAGCACGTCGTGGTTCACGCCGTAAACGACCGTTGCATCGACATCGGCACCGCCGGGCGCCGAAATGATGACCTTGCCGGCGCCTGCCTCGAGATGCTTGCCGGCCGTCGCGCGCGTCGCGAAGAAACCGGTCGATTCGAGAACGATGTCCACACCGAGCTCTTTCCACGGCAGTTTCGCCGGATCGCGTTCCGCGAGCACCCGGATCCTGTCGCCGTTGACGACCATCGAATCGCCGTCCACTTCGACGGTTCCCGGGAATTTGCCGTGCGCCGTGTCGTAGCGCGTCAGATGCGCGTTCGTGTTCGCGTCGCCGAGATCGTTGACGGCGACGATTTCGATCTCGCCGTAGCTGTCGCTCTCGTAGCGCGCCCGCAGCATGTTGCGGCCGATGCGCCCGTACCCGTTGATGCCTACCTTGATCGTCATTGTGCTCTCCGTTGATTCCTGTCAGCCGGGCTGCCCCGGCCGAAAGTCTTTAATGCTGATTGCCGAGGACGCGGCGCGCGGTGTCCGCGACGTTCCCGACCGTGAAGCCGAAGTGTTCGAACAGCTGCTCCGCCGGCCCCGACGCACCGAAGCGGTCCAGGCCGACCACGGCACCCGCCGTGCCGACCCAGCGCCACCAGCCGTCGGACACACCGGCCTCGATGGCGACGCGTGCCGTCACGCCGGGCGGCAGAACGGCGTCCCGGTATTCCGTCGCCTGTGCTTCGAAACGCTCGGCGCAAGGCATGGACACGACGCGGGCGGCAATCCCTTCGTCGGCCAGCGCCTCCGCCGCGCCGACCGCGAGTTCCACCTCGGAGCCGGTCGCGATGAGGATGACCTGCGGCGCGCCGTCGCTGTCGCGCAGTACGTAGCCGCCGCGATCAATGCCGGCCAACTGGTCCGCATCGCGCGGCTGGTGCGGCAGGTTCTGGCGCGTCAGGACGAGGCTGGTCGGCCCGTCCGCACGCTCGATCGCGTGCTTCCACGCCACGGCGGTCTCCACCGTGTCGCAGGGCCGCCAGACGTGCATGCCGGGCATCAGCCGCAGTGACGCCACGTGCTCCACCGGCTGGTGTGTCGGGCCGTCCTCGCCGAGACCGATCGAATCGTGCGTGTACACGAGGATATTGCGGATCTTCATCAGCGCCGCCATGCGAACGGCATTGCGCGCGTAGTCCGAGAACGTCAGGAACGTGCCGCAATAAGGCACCAGCCCGCCGTGCAGCGCCATGCCGTTGCAGATGGCCGTCATGCCGAACTCACGGACGCCGAAGTACAGGTAGTTGCCGGACGCGTCGTCGCCGGTGAGCGGCGTAGAACCCGAATGCTTCGTCAGGTTCGAGCCGGTCAGGTCGGCCGAGCCGCCCGCGAGTTCCGGCAGCAGCGGTGCATACGCATTGAGTGCGACGAGCGACGCCTTGCGCGTGGCCATCGTTGCCCCGTCGGCCGCAATCTTCGCAATCGCTGCAGCGCTCGCCTCGGCCCAGTCGGCCGGCAGGTCGCCCGCCATGCGCCGCTGAAATTCGCCCGCGAGTTCCGGATGCTGCGACGCGTAGGCCTCGAAGCGCGCATCCCAGTCCGACTCTGCCGCAGCGCCGCGTTCGCGCGCATCCCACGCGGCGCGGACGTCCTCGGGCACTTCGAACGGTGCGTGCTCCCAGCCGAGTTGTTCGCGGGCGGCGGCGACCTCGTCGGGGCCCAGTGGCGCGCCGTGCACGGACGACGTGCCCTGCTTGTTCGGGGAGCCGAAGCCGATCACGGTCTTGCAGCAAATCAGGGTCGGCCGCTCGCTCTCCGCGACGGCCGTGTCGATGGCGGTCGCGATTTCGTACGGGTCGTGGCCGTCGACATCACGGATCACCTGCCAGCCGTAGGCTTCGAAGCGGCGCGGCGTGTCGTCGGTGAACCAGCCGCCCACCTGCCCGTCGATGGAGATGTTGTTGTCGTCGTACAGCGCGACGAGCTTGCCGAGCTTCCAGGTGCCGGCGATGGAGCATGCCTCGTGCGAAACGCCTTCCATCAGGCAGCCGTCGCCGAGAAAGACGAACGTCCGGTGATCGACGATGTCGTGACCCTCGCGATTGAACTCGGCCGCCAGCATTTTTTCCGCCAGCGCCATGCCGACCGCATTGGCCAGCCCCTGCCCCAGCGGCCCGGTTGTCGTCTCCACACCGAATCCCGGCTCGTACTCGGGGTGCCCGGCCGTGTGATAACCGAGCTGGCGGAAGTTCCGGAGCTGCTCCATCGGCAGGTCGTAGCCCGTCAGGTGCAGCAGGCTGTACAGCAGCATCGAGCCGTGGCCGTTCGACAGGACGAAACGGTCGCGGTCCGCCCAGTCCGGGTTCGCCGGGTTGTGCCGCAGGTGGTCGTTCCACAGGACTTCGGCGATGTCCGCCATGCCCATGGGCGCGCCGGGATGGCCGGAATTGGCGGCCTGCACGGCGTCCATACTGAGTGCGCGAATTGCGTTCGCGAGAACGCGCCGGTCGGGTGCGCCGGCCTCTCTGGCTGTCTCTGGCATTCTGCTGATCGTGTCCGGGCCGTCGTGCCGGCCGCTTGTCATAATTGAATTGCCGCACGTGGCAGCGCGGGCGAGCGGCGCATTTTCTAAGGTTTCCGTGACACTCGCAAGCAAGGCCGGCGTTTGCCGAGCCTGTAACAGGCGGTAACCGGGCGCCAGAATGTTAGTGCCCTCGCCGACCCTTGCGTTACAATGCCGGTTGATCCCACCTGAAGACCAATCCCAATGACCGACTCTTTCCTGTTCACCTCGGAATCCGTATCCGAGGGGCATCCGGACAAAATTGCCGACCAGATCTCGGATGCGATTCTCGACGCTATCCTCGCCGACGACCCGCGCGCAAGGGTTGCATGCGAAACCATGGTCAAGACCGGCGTCGTCATCGTCGCCGGCGAAATCACGACCACCACGTACATCGATTTCGAGGATCTCGTCCGCGATACGGTCCTCGAGATCGGCTACAACGACTCGTCGATGGGCTTCGACGGCGCATCCTGTGCCGTGCTGAATGCCGTCGGCAAGCAGTCGCCGGACATCGCGCAGGGCGTTGACCGCGCCTCGGACGAGGAACAGGGCGCCGGTGACCAGGGCCTGATGTTCGGCTACGCGACGAACGAGACCGACGTGCTGATGCCCGCACCGATCACGTTCGCGCACCGGCTCGTGCGCCGGCAGGCCGAGGTTCGCAAGGACGGCACGCTGCCCTGGCTCAGGCCGGACGCGAAGAGCCAGGTCACGTTCGTGTACGAGGACGGCAAGCCCGTCGCAATCGACGCGGTCGTGCTGTCGACGCAGCACCACGGCGATATCAGCCTGGCCGACCTGCGCGAGGGCGTGATGGAAGAGATCATCAAGCCCGTGCTGCCGACCGAGTGGATCAGCAAGCGCACGCAGTACCACATCAACCCCACCGGCCGCTTCGAGATCGGCGGGCCGATGGGCGACTGCGGCCTGACCGGGCGGAAGATCATCGTCGACACCTACGGCGGCTCGGCGCGGCACGGCGGCGGCGCGTTTTCCGGCAAGGACCCGTCCAAGGTCGACCGTTCGGCGGCCTATGCGTGCCGCTACGTCGCGAAGAACATCGTCGCCGCGGGACTGGCCGATCGCTGCGAGATCCAGGTGTCCTACGCGATCGGCGTCGCGGAACCCACGTCGATCAGCGTGCAGACGTTCGGCACCGGCAAGGTGTCCGACGCACGCCTGACGGCGCTGATCCGCGAGAATTTCGATCTCCGGCCCTACGGGATCCTGAAGATGCTGGACCTCGTCCGCCCGATCTACAAGGCGACGGCCGCTTACGGCCACTTCGGCCGCGAGGACCTCGGCCTGAGCTGGGAAAAGACCGACAAGGCCGACGCGCTTCGCGGCGCGGCTGCAGCCTGACTGAAACGATTCACAGGAGAATGACATGAGCAGCGAACCCGTTGCCCTGAAGACCCGCGACTACAAGGTCGCCGACATTTCGCTGGCCGCCTGGGGCCGCAAGGAAATTGCCATCGCCGAGACGGAGATGCCGGGCCTGATGGCGCTCCGCGCGGAATACGCCGACGCGCAGCCGCTGGCCGGCGCCCGGATCGCGGGCTGCCTGCACATGACGATCCAGACGGCCGTGCTGATCGAGACGCTGACGGCGCTGGGCGCCGAGGTCCGCTGGTCGTCCTGCAACATCTTCTCGACGCAGGACCACGCCGCGGCCGCGATCGCGGCATCCGGCGTTCCGGTCTTTGCCTGGAAGGGCGAGACGGAGGACGAGTACTGGTGGTGCGTCGAACAGACGATCAAGGGCCCGGACGGCTGGACCCCGAACATGCTGCTGGACGACGGCGGCGACCTGACGGTCGTCATGCACGACAAGTACTCGCAGATCATGGAAGACGTGAAGGGCCTGTCCGAGGAAACGACGACCGGCGTGAAGCGCCTCTACGACATGATGAAGGCCGGCACGCTCGCGTGCCCCGCGTTCAACGTGAATGACTCGGTCACGAAGTCGAAGTTCGACAACCTCTACGGCTGCCGCGAGTCTCTGGTCGACGGCATCAAGCGCGCAACCGACGTGATGATCGCCGGCAAGATCGCGATCGTGTGCGGCTACGGCGACGTCGGCAAGGGTTGCGCGCAGTCGCTACGCGGGCTCGGAGCCACGGTCTGGGTGACGGAAGTGGACCCGATCTGCGCGCTGCAGGCCGCGATGGAAGGCTACCGCGTCGTCCGCCTCGATGACGTGTGCGACCAGGTCGACATCGTCGTGACGGCGACCGGCAACTACCACGTGGTGACCGGCGCGCACATGGAGCGCATGAAGAACGAGGCGATCGTCTGCAACATCGGCCACTTCGATAACGAGATCGACGTCGCCCACCTGAAGCAGTACGAGTGGGACAACATCAAGCCGCAGGTCGACCACATCGTGTTCCCGGACGGCAAGCGCCTGATCCTGCTGGCCGAAGGCCGGCTCGTGAACCTCGGCTGCGCCACGGGCCACCCGAGCTTCGTCATGTCGAACTCGTTCTCGAACCAGGTGCTGGCGCAGATCGAGCTGTGGAAGAACGGGGACCAGTATGAGAACAAAGTCTACGTGCTGCCGAAACACCTCGACGAGAAAGTGGCGAAGCTGCACCTCGACCGCATCGGCGCGAAACTGACCGAGCTGTCGGACGAGCAGGCGAAGTACATCGGCGTGCCAACCGACGGCCCGTACAAGCCGGAGCACTACCGGTACTGAGCCGGCGGCGCGTGTCGCAAGCCACGGTGCCCCTGCGAATCCTCCACGTCACGGATCCGCACCTGTTCGCGGACGACGCCGCGGAATTACGCGGCGTCGTTACGGCCACGACACTGGCCCGCACGCTCGATGATTACCGGGCGTCGGGCTGGACCGCGGACCAGGTCATCGTCACCGGCGACATCACGCAGGACCACAGCGCGGGCGCCTACCGCCGTTTCGTCGACGCCGTGTCGTCACTCAGCCTCCCCGTGCACTGCGTGCCGGGCAACCACGACGTTCCCGACCTGCTGCGCGATGCCTGTGAATCTGCAGGCTTTCACTACTGCGCCGCCGTCCAATGCGGCGACTGGCTGATCGTCGGGCTCGACTCCGCCGTCGAGGGCGAAGTCGCGGGCCGGATCCCGGCCGCGGAAGCGCAGCGTTTGCGCGACGCGGTCGACGCGAGTGATGCGGAGCACGTGCTAGTGCACCTGCATCATCCCCCCGTCGCCGTCGGTACGCCCTGGCTGGACGCCGTCGGCATGCACGACGCGGACGCCGCGCTGGAGCGCCTTCGCAGCGTGAATCGCGTGCGCAGCATCCTGTTCGGTCACGTGCACCAGGCACACGACTCGACGCATAATGGCCTCCGGATCGTAGGCACCCCGTCAACGTGCCGGCAGTTCCTCCCGGGCAGCAAGGACTATGCGGTCGACGATCGGCCGCCGGCCTGGCGCCGCGTCGAACTCCGCGCCGACGGCCTCATGGAAACCGACCTCGTGTGGATCAATGCTGACTAGAACTCTCCTGCTGATTTCCCTGCTCGCGCCGCAGCCCCTGCTGGCGGACTCCGCGCACCCCGTATCGATGTGGCTGGTGGAAGGCGAGCGCAATCGCGTCTACCTGCTCGGCAGCGTGCACCTCCTGCGCAAGGAGGACCACCCGCTGCCCGGCGTGATTGAAGATGCGTACGACGACGCGGAAGCGCTGGTCATGGAACTCGACATGGACGACCTCGACCCGGTCGCCATCCAGGCAGAAACGAACCGCGTCGGTGTCCTGCGCGACGGCCGCACGCTCGCGGACCTCATGGGCCCCGGCCCGTGGGCGGACGCCACCGAAACGGCCGCGGCGCTGGAGATCCCGCTCGACCTGCTCGCCAGCACCGAACCCTGGTTCGCCGCGCTGACCGTGCAGCAGCTGGTCCTGACGCGGATCGGTTTCAATCCGCTGTACGGCATCGAGATGCACATGGCCATGAAAGCGAGCCAGGACGGCAAGTCCATCGACGGTCTCGAGACCGTCGAGGAGCAACTCGCCTTCCTCGACGGGCTGTCGCTGGCGGCGCAGCGCGAGTTTTTCCTCCAGGTGCTTCGCGAGGGCGAAACCCTGGAAGCCGACATGGACGCGCTCATCAGAGCGTGGCGCAGCGGCGACACGGGGTTTCTCGAGCGCGAAATGCTGGCCGAAATCCAGGCATCGCCGGAACTCTACGACGCCATCGTCGCGGAAAGGAACCGCCGCTGGCTGGCCGCCATCACGGACCTGCTGGACGACGACGACGACTATCTCGTCGTCGTCGGCGCGGCACACCTGATCGGCGACGACGGCGTACCGGCGCTGCTCGAAGCCCGCGGTATCACGGCGAGGCAGATGCATGAGTCACTTTGACGACGCGCGCCGGGTCATTGCCGGCGGCGTGAACTCGCCGGTCCGCGCCTTCGCCGGCGTCGGCGGCGAACCGGTCTTTTTCCGGAGCGCCAACGGCGCGTGGCTGGACACCGAAGACGGCCGGCGGCTGATCGACTACGTCGGGTCCTGGGGCCCGATGATCCTCGGTCACGCGGACCCGGACGTGATCGAGGCCGTGGTCGCGACCGCACGGCGGGGCCTCAGTTTCGGCGCGCCGTGCGTACTCGAAACGCGCATCGCCGAGAAAATCCAGGGCCTGGTGCCCTCGATGGAACGCGTACGGATGGTGAGTTCCGGCACCGAGGCGACGATGAGCGCCATTCGCCTGGCCCGCGGCCACACCGGGCGCGACACAATCATCAAGTTCGAGGGCTGCTACCACGGCCATTCGGATTCCCTGCTCATCAAGGCCGGCTCCGGCGCACTGACACTCGGTGTGCCGAGTTCGCCCGGTGTGCCGGCCGGGCTTGCCCGCGATACCGTGACGCTGCCGTTCAACGACCTCGACGCGCTCGCCGCGGCCTTCGACAAACTCGGCGACCGACTTGCCTGCGTCATCGTCGAACCGATCGCCGGCAACATGAACATGGTGCCGCCGGTGCCCGGGTTTCTCGAGGCCCTGCGCGAGCACTGCAGCGCGGCCGGCGCACTGCTCATCTTCGACGAGGTGATGACCGGGTTCCGCGTCGCGCGGGGCGGCGCCCAGGCGCTGTACGGCATCACGCCGGACCTGACCACGCTCGGCAAGATCGTCGGCGGCGGCATGCCCGCGGCGGCGTTCGGCGGACGGGCCGACGTCATGGCGAGCATCGCGCCCGACGGGCCGGTCTACCAGGCCGGCACATTGAGCGGCAACCCGGTGGCGATGGCGGCCGGCCTCACGACATTGCAGAAGCTCGAAGCGCCCGGCTTCTACGAGGCGCTTGCGGTGCGCACCCGTCGACTGGTCGACGGACTGTCCGACGCGGCGGCTGATGCCGCGATCCCGCTGGCCACCGAGTCCGCCGGCGGCATGTTCGGCTTTGTGTTCACGAACGAGGCGCCGGTGCGGAACTTCGCACAGGTCGCGGCCGCCGACGTCGAACGCTTCCGGCGCTTCTTCCACGGCATGCTCGACGCCGGCGTGTACTTCGCACCGTCGGCTTTCGAGGCCGGCTTCGTGTCCGCGGCGCACGGCGACGACGAGATCGCGCAGACGCTGGACGCGGCCCGACAGGTGTTTGCCGGGCTGGCCTGAGGCCTACTCCGGCTCCGGCGACGTTCGCCGCACGCTGTCCAGCAAGCGGACGACGAGATCCAGCCGCTCCCGCGCGGAGCTGTTCTCGAGGCAGGCCTGCTTTTCCTCGAGGTCGAGCGGCAGCACCTCGACGAAGCGCCACGTCAGCCAGGCGGCGTCGTCATAGTGCCGCTCGAGGGATGCGTACAGGCGGCCCAGGTCGTCCAGAACCGCTGACAGGATGTCCACGATGCCGCGGAACTCGTCCGGGAGCGGCACCGGCGGTTCCTCCGGCAGCAACTCGACCTCGCCCGTATTCAGTCCGTCCGGCTGCCGGTCCACGGACAGCAGCCGGAACCGGCGACCGCCGATCGCGGTTACGCCCAGCAGCCCGTCGCTGCCCTGGTACCAGTCGGTGATCTGCGCCAGCGTGCCCACGTCGTAGGTCGTCGCCGGGCCGGTCTCGTGCCCGTCCCGAATCAGCAGGACGCCGAACGGGCCGTCCGCGCGGAGGCGCTCGCTCACCATGTCGACATAGCGCGCCTCGAAGATCCGGAGCGGCAGGGGCCCGCCCGGAAACAGGACGGTGTTCAGCGGAAACAGGGGCACGTGCACACCCCGATTATAGGTGAAGCGCGATTGCGCCTCCGGTCAGGCCGGCGGCGCCGCGCCGCGTATGCGCTGCAGCATCGCCGTGAGCGTCTGCCGCGCGCCGCCGAAGCCGCCGTTGCTCATGAACACAACCTGGTCGCCGCTCTGCAACTGGCCGGACATGTCCGTCACCAGCCGATCGTAGTCGTCGAAGCTGCGCAGTTTCCGGCCGAGCGGCGCAAGCGCGGAATCGAAGTCCGCCGTCATCTCGCGCGGCCGGTACAGCCAGACCAGGTCGGCGCCGGCGAGCGACTTGCCGAACTCCGCGTTGTGCACGCCGAGCTTCATCGTGTTCGAACGCGGTTCGACGGCGACCACGAGCCGCCGGCCCGGGTTTCGCCGCCGCATGGCATCGATCGTCCGCCGGATGGCCGTCGGATGGTGCGCAAAGTCGTCGAAGATCGCGATATCCGCCACCGTGGCCGTGCGCTCCATGCGCCGCTTGACGCCCTCGAACCTCGACAGGGCATCGACCGCGGCAGCCGTGCTGACGCCGACCGATTTCGCGGCGGCAACCGCGGCGGCCGCGTTCTCGAGGTTGTGGGAACCGGCCATGTGCCAGCGCGCCGTGCCGCTTTCGCCCTGTGGATCACGGACCTCGATGCGCTTCTCGCCCGCATCGGCGAAGCGTGCCTGCCAGTCACCCGTGCCGCCGGTGCCGAAGCGTTCCGTCGGCGTCCAGCAACCCATCGCCAGCAACCGGTCGAGATTTGCATCACCACTGTTCGCGATGACGCGGCCGGCGCCGGGCACCGTCCGCATGAGCTGGTGGAACTGCCAGCGGATCGCGTCGAGATCGCGGTAGATATCGGCATGGTCGTACTCGAGGTTGTTCAGCACGAGCGTTCGCGGCCGGTAGTGAACGAATTTCGCGCGCTTGTCGAAAAACGCCGTGTCGTACTCGTCGGCTTCGACGACGAACAGCTCGCCCTTGCCGTAGCGCGCCGATACGTCGAAATTCGCCGGGATGCCGCCGATCAGAAAGCCCGGCTCGAGGCCCGCATCCTGCAGGATCCAGGCGAGCATGCTCGACGTCGTCGTCTTGCCGTGCGTCCCCGCAACGGCGAACACGTGCCGCCCCTGCAGCACGTTCTCGGCAAGCCACTGCGGCCCCGAGCGGTAAGGAATGCCGCGATCCAGCAGGGCCTCGACGACCGGCGTGCCCCGCGACATGACGTTGCCGACGACGACGCAGTCCGGCTGCACGTCGAGCTGCGCCGCATCGTAACCTTCGTGGATATCGATACCGAGGTCCCGAAGCTGCGTACTCATCGGCGGGTACACGTTCGCATCGCTGCCGGTCACACGGTGACCGGCAGCCGCGGCGAGCGCCGCCACGCCGCCCATGAACGTGCCGCAGATTCCGAGGATGTGTACGTGCATCAGCGCTTCCGTGTCTCCGGCCGCGCTACGGTACGCCGGCCCCTGGTTTCATTTTCGCATGTTAACCTCTGCGCATGCCGCACTACACGTACGTCGAACAACCCGACCGCATTGCCCCGCTTTTCGACGGAGTTGACGCCGTCGGTGTCGACACGGAGTTCATGCGGGAAAGGACCTTCTTCTCGCAGCTCTGCCTCGTGCAGGTGGCCGCGGCCGGCGAGATCTACTGTGTCGACCCGCTCGGTGGCCAGGACCTCGACGCCTTCTGGGCGGCCTTGATGACGCCCCACTGGGTCGCGCACTCTGCACGCCAGGACATCGAGGTGCTGTACCAGACGGCGAGACGCATGCCGCAGTCCCTGTTCGATACGCAGATTGCCGCCGGGCTGCTCGGCTTCCAGCCGCAGCTCGGCTACGCCGGGCTCGTACAGGAGCTGTTCGGCGTCGAGTTGCCGAAGTCCCACACGCGCGCGAACTGGGCCGCGCGACCGCTGCCGGCGGAGTACCTCGAATACGCCGCCGAAGACGTCGAATACCTGCTGCCGGCGCGCGACAGGCTCGGCGAGATGCTGGACGCGCGCGGCCGCCTCGACTGGGCGCTCGCCGATTCCGCCCTGCTGCTCGATCCGGCGTTGCACGACATCGATCCCACCGCGGCGATCCAACGCCTGAAAGGCGCCCGGAATTTCCGGGGTGCCCGCCGCGCGGCGGCCGAGCGCCTGGCGGCCTGGCGCGAAGAGCAGGCGTTGAGCCGCAACCTGCCGCGGCAGTGGATCATGAAGGACAACGTGCTTACCGACATCGCGTACCGACTGCCGGCGACGCGGGCGGACCTCGAGGGCATCGACGGCGTCCCGCCGAAGCTGGTTCAGCGTGCCGGCGGGGAACTACTGGATGCAGTCGCGGCGGCGCGCAAGGACGGCCCGACGACGGAGCCACAGCCGGCGCGGCGCGGACCGCCGGACGAGCAGCAGAAAACCCTGCTCAAGGCGATGCACGACCTGGTGGCGGAATGTGCGGGCGATCTCGGCGTCGCGGCCGAGACCATTGCGTCCAAGAAGGAACTCGCTGCCGTCGTTGTCGACGGCAATCGCGATTCACGGGTGTTTTCGGGGTGGCGGCGCGAGCTGGTCGGCGAACGGCTGTACGCGATGCTGCCGGCCTGACTCAGGCCAGCGCTTCTTTCAGGCGATCCCGCACCGCGTCGACGGTGCCTTCCGCATCGATCACGCGCAGCTTGTCGCGTTTCCGGTAGAACTCGACGACCGGCTCGGTGCTCTCGCGGTAGACGTCGAGGCGCTTGGCGATCGTCTCTTCATTGTCGTCGTCGCGCTGCACGAGCTCGCCGCCGGCCGCCGTGCAGGCGTCGAGTTCCGCCTTCGGCGAAAAATAGACGTTCAACAGCTTGCCGGTCACCGAACAGGTGCGCCGCCCCGTGAGGCGCTTCATCAGGATGTCGAAGTCGACGTCCATGAGTATCGCGGCGTCGAGCGGTGCGCCGAGCTGATCCAGCAGTTCCTCGAGGTCCATCGCCTGCTGCCGGGTGCGGGGAAAGCCGTCGAGAATGAAGCCGTCGGCCGCATCCGGCTGCGCCAGCCGTTCGGCGATGATGCCGAGCATGACGTCATCGGGCACCAGGTTGCCGGATTCCATGATCGATTTCGCCTTCAGGCCGAAACGGGTGCCCGAGGCCACGGCCTCGCGCAGCATGTCGCCGGTGGAAATGTGCGGCACACGGCGCTTCTCGATCAGCAGTTTGGCCTGGGTGCCTTTCCCCGAACCGGGGGCGCCCAGCAGTACGATTCGCATCGGCAGTAATCCTGACTATCCAAGTTTCAACGCCGACCGCTCCGGTGGAACGGCCGGGGCGAGGTACGCTACCGGCTCGGGCAGGCGAGGTCAATCGAGGCCCGCCGGACGCTGAACGGTCTCCCCGATTCCGATATGCTCTGGCGCTTCCAATCCCTGCCCGGAGTCGAGTCGATGCCTGCCATGAATGCCTTCTACGCCCAGTCCGGCGGCGTCACCGCCGTGATCAACGCCTCTGCCTGCGGCGTCATCGAAACGGCGCGCAAGCACCGCAAGCACATCGCCAATGTCTACGCGGGCCGCAACGGCATCATCGGCGCGCTCACGGAGGACATGATCGACACGAACCGGGAATCCGCCGCGACGATCGCCGCGCTACGGAACATGCCGGGCGGCGCTTTTGGCTCCGCGCGCTACAAGCTGAAGGGCATCGAGGAAAACCGGGCCGAGTACGAACGGCTGATCGAGGTGTTTCGGGCGCATGACATCGGCTACTTTTTCTACAACGGCGGCAACGACAGCATGGACACCGCGCACAAGGTGTCGCTGATCTCGAAGAAGATGGGCTTCCCGGTGCAGGCCATTGGCGTGCCCAAGACCGTGGATAACGACCTGCCGGTGACGGACAACTGCCCGGGTTTCGGCTCCGTCGCCAAGTACGTCGCCGTCTCGACCCGCGAGGCGGCCATGGATGTCGCGTCGATGGCGTCAACGTCGACGAAGGTGTTCATTCTTGAGGTCATGGGCCGGCACGCGGGCTGGATCGCCGCGGCCGGCGGTCTTGCGGGCGAGGCGCCCGGCGAGGCACCCCACATCATCCTGTTCCCGGAGATCCCGTTCGACCAGCAGGCGTTCCTCGCGAAGGTGCGTTCCAGCGTCGAAGGCAACGGTTACTGCGTCATCGTCGTCAGCGAGGGCGCGGCCTGGCCGGACGGGCGCTTTCTCGCCGAGGCCGGAACCCGCGACGCCTTCGGCCATGCCCAGCTCGGCGGCGTGGCGCCGGTGATCGCGCAGATGGTGCGGGACAACCTCGGCTACAAGTACCACTACGCCATTGCCGACTACCTGCAGCGATCCGCGCGGCACATCGCCTCCGCCGTCGACGTGGAACAGGCCTACGCCGTGGGTCGCGAGGCCGTTCGCCTCGCCGTGGCCGGCAAGAGCGCCGTGATGCCGGTCATCAAGCGCACCTCGGACAAGCCCTACCGGTGGAAGATCGAATCCGCGCCGTTGTCCCAGGTCGCCAACAAGGAAAAGATGGTGCCGCGCCGCTACATTACAAAAGACGGCTTCGGCATCACGGCCGCCTGCCGGCGCTACCTCGCGCCCCTGATTCGCGGTGAAGATTACCCTCCATTTATCAATGGCTTACCAAAGTATCCGACCCTGAAAGGCGTGACCGTGCCCGGGAAGTTACCGAACAAATTTGTGGTATGATTCGCGCCCTGCTGCCGCCCTTGCGGGGTTCTCGGGGAATTCAGGCGCGCGGCAGTCAAAAACAAGACAACGACAACATCTCGCTCCGATTCAGCGGATCTCCGACCGACGCCGGCACGCGGCGCCGGCGATTCGTGCTGATCGGCCAGCGGCAGTAGGAGACAAGCATGAGTAACGAGATGGCGCTGTGGCTCTCGATCGGGGCAGGCGTTCTGGCCGTCCTGTTCGGCATTCTTTCGACGCAGTGGATTCTGAAACAGCCTGCCGGCAATGACCGGATGCAGTCGATCGCGCTGGCGATCCAGGAAGGCGCGAAGGCCTACATGAACCGGCAATACGCGACGATCGGCCTCGTTGGCCTGATCCTGTTCGTCGTGCTCGGCTTCGCCCTGGACTGGGCAACCGCGATCGGCTTCGCCGTCGGCGCCATCTTCTCGGCTCTCGCCGGCTACATCGGCATGTACGTGTCCGTGCGCGCCAATGTCCGTACCGCCGAAGCGGCCAGGAAGGGCGTGAATCCCGCGCTCAACGTCGCATTTCGCGGCGGCGCCATCACCGGTCTCCTCGTCGTCGGCCTCGGCCTGTTGGGCGTGGCCGGCTACTACGCGATCCTCCGCCAGACCGGCGCGACGATTGACCATGCGATCCACGCACTGGTCGGCCTCGCCTTCGGCGGCTCGCTGATTTCTATCTTCGCGCGACTCGGCGGCGGCATCTTCACCAAGGGCGCCGACGTCGGTGCCGACCTCGTCGGCAAGGTCGAGGCGGGTATCCCGGAAGACGATCCGCGGAACCCGGGCGTCATCGCGGACAACGTGGGCGACAACGTCGGCGACTGCGCCGGCATGGCGGCCGACCTGTTCGAGACCTACGCCGTCACGATCATCGCGACGATGCTCCTGGGCGGCCTGATCGCCGCCAACTACGGCGCTGCCGCCGTTGTGTACCCGCTCGTCCTCGGCGCGATCTCGATCGTCGCCTCGATCATCGGCACGTTCTTCGTCAAGACGTCGGACGGCGGCAAGGTCATGGGCGCGCTGTACAAGGGCATGATCGTCGCCGGCATCCTGGCCGCGATCGCGTTCTACTTCGTCACCGACGCCATGCTCGCCGGTACGGGGCAGGCGATGAACATCTACTACTCCGCGCTGATCGGCCTCGGCCTGACGGCGGCGATGGTCGTCATCACCGAGTACTACACCGGTACCGACTACAAGCCGGTGAAGACGATCGCGAACGCCTCGCTGACCGGCGACGCCACGAACATCATTGCGGGCCTCGGCATCTCGATGAAGGCCACCGCGCTGCCGGTACTGGCCGTCTGCCTGAGCATCTGGGGCGCCTTTGCGCTCGCGCCGGCCGGCGACACGCTCGCGGGCCTGTACAACATCGCGATCGCGGCCACGACCATGCTGTCGATGACCGGCGTCGTCGTGGCGCTGGACGCCTTCGGACCGATCACGGACAACGCGGGCGGCATCGCCGAGATGTCCGAGCTGCCGCCGGAAGTACGCAATATCACCGACCAGCTCGATGCGGTCGGCAACACGACGAAGGCCGTGACGAAGGGCTACGCGATCGGCTCGGCGGGCCTCGCCGCGCTCGTCCTGTTCGCGGATTACACGAACGCGCTCGCCAAGGCCGGCATCGACGCCGTGTTCAAGCTCGATGACCACCTGGTCATCATCGGCCTGTTCATCGGCGGTCTCGTGCCCTACCTGTTCGGCGCGATGGCGATGGAAGCCGTCGGTCGTGCGGCCGGCGCCGTCGTCAACGAGGTGCGCCGCCAGTTCCGCGAGATCGCGGGCATCATGGAAGGCACCGGCAAGCCGGACTACAGCCGCGCCGTGGACCTGCTGACGAAGGCCGCGATCAAGGAAATGATCGTGCCCAGCCTGCTGCCGATCCTCGTACCGCTGGCCGTGGGCCTGCTGCTCGGGCCGAAAGCGCTCGGCGGGCTGCTGCTCGGTACGATCATCACCGGCCTGTTCGTCGCCATCTCGATGACCGCGGGCGGTGGTGCCTGGGACAACGCGAAGAAGTACATCGAGGACGGCAACTGCGGTGGCAAGGGCTCCGACGCCCACAAGGCCGCGGTCACCGGCGACACCGTTGGCGATCCGTACAAGGACACCGCGGGCCCGGCCATCAACCCGCTCATCAAGATCATCAACATCGTGGCACTGCTGATGGTGCCGCTGCTGGGCTAGGGTCCGCCCGCCCAGCCCTCGAGTCGGGCCGCGCGTGTGACAGGCATCCTGCTGGGTGACTGGGGCACGTCGCGGCTGCGGCTCTGGCATTGCCGCGAATCCGGCGGCACTCTCCCCGACGTACTCGCCACCGCCGAGGGCCCCGGCATCAAGTTTGCCGGCGACGCGGCGAGCGCCTTCGACGACTGCGTCACACGCCTGGGCACCGACGCCCGACACGCGCCGGCGATCATCGCCGGTATGGCCGGCGCCAACATCGGCTGGCACGAGACGCCCTACCTTCCCTGTCCGGTCGACTGGCCGGCCTATGCCGGCTCGGCAGCAACGTTTCGTTCGCATTCGCGCCCGGTGGCCATATTGCCGGGCCTGTCGAGCCGCAGCGCGACGGGCTACCGGGACGTGCTGCGCGGCGAGGACGTGCAGTTGCTCGGCGCCGTGCTGGGAGTCGATCTGCAGCGCGGCCGGCACGTCCTGTGCCTGCCGGGCACGCACACCAAGTGGGCCGTCATCGAAGATGGACGCGTGCACGAGTTCGTCACGGCCGTTACCGGCGAACTGTTCGACGTTCTGTGTCACCACAGTGTGCTGGTGCGCCCGCCCATCGGCGAGCTCGAGGCCGACGACGCCGCGTTTGAAGCCGGCGCGACACTCGCGCTGTCAGCTGCGCGGCCGCCGCTATCGCAGAGCCTGTTCGCGGTTCGGGCCTTGACGGTGGCCGGCGAGCTCGGGGACGGAAACGCCGCCGCTGAATGCCTGTCCGGGCTTCTTATCGCAACGGACGTACGCGACACCGGCCTGCCGCTGTACTCGAAGCACGGCTCCGACGGCTCCGTTATCCTGATCGGCGAACCGGGCCTCGTGCAGCGCTACGAGCGTGCGCTCGCGCACGCAGCGATTGCGGCGCAATCCCTGGACGCCCGGGAGTGCACGGTGCGGGGCCTCTGGGCCTGCCACCGGCTACGGGAAGGAGTCGATTTCGATGAAGCTTGAACACGCGCTCGAGTCTCTGCCGGTCATCGCCATACTTCGAGGCGTGCGGCCGGACGAGGTGGTCGCCGTCAGTCGTGCTTTGATCGAGACCGGCATCCGGGTCATCGAGGTGCCCCTCAATTCGCCCGGCGCCGAAGACAGCATCTCCCGGCTGGCCGGGGCGTTCAGCGATCACGCCGCCATCGGAGCGGGCACGGTTCTCACCGGCGACGACGTGCGGGCGGTGACCGATGCGGGCGCCGGCTTCGTCGTCGCGCCCGACACGAATCCCTCGGTCATCGAGGCCGCTCTCGGGGCCGGGCTGGTTCCGGTGCCCGGCATCGCAACCCCTACCGAAGCCCTCGCCGCATGGCGGGCCGGGGCCCGCTGGCTGAAGCTGTTTCCGGCAGCCGCGCTCGGCGTGGGGTTCTGGCAGGCACTGCGTGCCGTCCTGCCGACGGACATACGCATCGCGGCTGTCGGTGGCATCGACGCGGCCAACGCGCGGGCGTGGCTGGACGCCGGCGTCGCCGCGCTCGGCACGGGGTCGTCAGTCTATCGGCCGGGCTTGTCGGCCGCCGACGTCGAGGCCAATGCGAAGGCGCTCGTCGCGGCCTTGCGCGCGCCGGGATAACGTAACAACGGGCATCACTGCAGGCTGATCGTGCGGTACAGCCCGGTCGCCGACAGGGTCCCCAGGGCGGCGGGCGCTTCCACGAACCGCCCCTGCACGTAGTCGATGCCGTTGTCGCGCAGCCAGTCGAAATCTTCCTGCTGTTCGACCTGCTCGGCGACGATACGGAACTCCATCTTGCGCGCAAGCTTGATCATGGCCGACACCATCTCCTGGTTGACTTCGTCGGCGCGCAGGTTGCGCGTGTAGGCCCCGTCGATCTTCAGGTAGTCGATCGGCAGGTGTTTCAGGTTCGAGAAGGACCCGAGGCCGCTGCCGAAGTCGTCCAGCGAGAATTCGCAGCCGATGCCGTGCAGCACCTCGATGAAGCGCTGCGCTTGCTGGATGTTCGCGAAAATGGATTTCTCGGTGACCTCGAAGCAGATCGACGACGGCGACACACCGGTCCGGTCGAGCGCCTCAACGACGAACCCGAGGAACGCGCCGTCCGCCAGCGTTTGCCCGGACAGGTTGATCGCGCAGCTGCGGCTGCCCGGGATCCGCAGCTCGCCGGATGCCATGGCCGCCAGCGTGGCACTCACCACCCAGCGGTCGATCTGCGGCATCAACTGGTAGCGTTCCGCCGGGCGCAGGAATTCGGCCGTCTTCGCGCTGTGCCCGCGCCCGTCGGGCAGCCGGATCAGGACCTCGACCGCCGGGCCTGTATCGTCCGCGCCGGACATCGCGAGAATCGGCTGGATGGCGAGCTCGAATTTGTCGTCGTGCAGCGCTTCCTGGAGCTTGCGGAGCCACTGGATGTCGCCGCGCTCGCGCGCGACCGCCTCGTCGCGCGCCGAGTACACATGGATGCGGCCCCGGCCTTCCTGCTTCGCGACATAGCAGGCCGAATCCGCGGCGCCGATCACATCCTGGATCGTCCCGCTCGTCCGGGAGATCTCGACCACGCCGATCGAGATGCCGATGTTGAAGATCTTGTCCTGCCAGACGAAGCGGTAGTCGTTGATCGCGTTGCAGATGTCGTTCGCGATCTGCCGTGCCTTCTCGATCGGGCAGCCGATCAGCAACGCGCCGAATTCGTCCCCGCCCAGCCGGCCGACCACGTCGGAGTCGCGCACCTTGTCGCGGATCAGTTGTGCGACCTCCCGCAGCATGTTGTCGCCGGCCTGGTGCCCGCAACTGTCGTTGACCGCCTTGAAGCGGTCCAGGTCCATGTAGAACAGGATGTGCGCGGCCTCTTCCGAATGGGCCGTGTCCAGGGCCTCGTCGAGCCGGCGCTCGAACTCGCGGCGGTTGATCAACCCCGTCAGCGGGTCGTGCGTCGCCTGGTAGCTCATCTTGCGCGTCAGGCCTCGCAATTCGCTGACGTCGTGGATGACCACGACCGACCCGGAGATGCTGCCGCCCGGCCCGCGGATCGGCGAGGCCGTGATCTCGACCGAGTGTTCTTCTTCCTTGTCCTGGCTGATCAGCACCGCGCGTCGGCCCATGTTCACGCGCCGGCGCATCGCCAGGCAGCGGTCGACGGGATCGCCGAGCGGCCGCCGGTCGGCGTCGTCCACCAGCGTGAAGATCTCGCCCACGCTGTGCCCGGCGGCCTCCTCTCGATTCGCGCCGGTCAGGGCCTCTGCCGCAAGGTTCATGTAGTCGATCCGGCCGTCGTTGTCCGTGGTGATCACACCCTCGGCGATGGACTCGAGCGTGAACTGCGCCTGGCGCTTGGACCGCGTCAGCGACACCTCGAGGCTTTTGCGGTGACTGACGTCCCTTGCAACGGTGAGGATGGCCGGCGAGCCGTGAAACTCGATGCTGGTGCTCTGCGCCTCGACCCAGAGCCCCGTTTCGTTGCCGTTGATGAACTGGATCTCGAGGCGCCGCGGTGCGCTTTCGCCGGCCAGGCGCTTGGCCACGTTCTTGCGGAACAACGCACGGTAAGCCGGCTTGACCAGGTCGGCGACGTCGCGGCCGACGAGCTGCGCCGGCTCCAGCCCGACGAGACTCGCCGCGGACTCGTTGGCCAGCAGGATCTTCTCGTCGTGCACGATGACGATTTCCGGCAGCGTGCGGGCGAAATCGCGGAACAGGCGGTCGCGCCCCTCAAGTTTGCGGTCACGCTCGCCCAGCGCGTCGAACAGCCGGTTGACGGTATGCGCCAGCTGCGCCGATTCGGGGTCGTCCGGCACGCTCAGCCGGCGGCCGACCGACGCATCGCCGGACACGGCAATCAGCTCGGCGTTGAAGCTGGCAAGCCGCTTCGCAGCCGCGCGCTGCTTGAGCCAAAGCCGGATCACCACCAGAACCGCGATGGCAGCCACTGCGGCAAGCACGATGCTGATCAGGATCGCCGTCGACAATTACCGGCCCCCCGCATGCTGTCTATCGAAGTTCATTTGTTATTATTGGCCGCCCGTCGCCCGGATCCAACGGAGGCGGTCCGGAGTCTGAAAATGAGCTGCAAACTCAGGGAGACTTTGATTGATTTGGAGACTCCACCAAGGCTTCACACAGGATATCCCAGCCGGTAAACACAACTCGCCTGATTCACCATAATTCCGCACGGCGGTCGCGCTCGCGAGGCGGCCGTCGTGATCAAGATACAAACAGGTCCCGAAACCGATGAACATTGACCTTGCCCGTCAGCAAATGATCGAGCAGCAGGTACGCGCCTGGGAAGTGCTCGATCCCGACGTTCTCGCCGTCTTCAACGACGTCCCGCGAGAGCTGTTCGTACCGCGCGACTACCGTTCGCTGGCCTTCAGCGATACCGAGATTCCGATCGGCTACGGGCACGCGATGATGACGCCGACCGTCGAGGGACGCGTGCTCCAGTCGCTCGCTTTGACCGGTTCGGAAAGCATTCTCGAGATCGGCACCGGCACCGGGTTCCTCACCGCCTGCCTGGCCGCGCTCGGCGCGACCGTGACCAGCGTCGAACTGCACTCGAAGCTCCTGAAGCGGGCCTCGGAAAACCTGGCCGACGCCGGCGTGGACAACGTCGAGCTGGTGCAGATGGATGCAATGCAGACGCTGCCGCCCGGCCGCTTCGATGCTGTCGTCGTCACCGGGTCACTGTACCGATTCGATACGCGTTTCGTCGAGGCCGTGACCAATGGCGGACGCCTGTTCGTGATCGTGGGCGAAGCGCCTGTCATGGACGCCCGGCGTATCCGGCGAACCGGCGACAGCGACTGGGTCGGCGAAAGCCTGTTCGAAACGCGGATCGCACCGCTCGATGGTGCAGCCGCGCCGCCCCGATTCTCGTTCTGATGGCGGGTGTTTCCCCGGGCAACGAAACCACATCGGAACCTGCTGCATCTATACAGTGTCAGTGAAAACGGAACCGGTATGATTGGGGGTTCGAGACTCGCCCCCCATTGCGCCCCCCAACTGATTTAGTGATATAGTAGACCATAACACCTTCGTTGCGGTCTTCACCGTGCCGCTGAGGAATGCAATAAAGATGAAAAACTTCAAAATAATCAAATTCCTGCTGGCGACTACCGGCATGATCGCGGCGGCCGGCAACGCGTCCGCCGCCTCGCTCCTGGAGGTCTACCAGCAGGCGTTGCAGAGCGACCCGCAGATCCACGAAGCCGAGGCACGGCGGCTGGCGGCACTCGAGGCGACGCCACAGGCCCGCGGCGTGCTGCTGCCGCAGGTGGGCTTCGGCGCGGACTGGACCATGTCCGACAGTTCGGGCAACTCGATCTTCGACGACACCTCGGGCATCCCGGTTCGCGTCGCGTCCGAAGTCGATTCCGAGGTCGTGAGCTGGCAGTTCAGCCTACGGCAGACGCTGTTCCGCTGGGACCAGATCGTCGACCTGCGCCGGGCGGACAAGACCGTGGCGCGCGCCGAGGCGGACCGGGAAGCGGCGCAGCAGGACCTGATCGTCCGCGTCACCCAGAGCTACTTCGAAGTGCTCGCGGCGGAAGACCGGCTGCTCGCGGTGCACGCGAACCGGCAGGCCATCGCCCGCCAGCTCGAACAGGCGAAGCAGCGCTTCGAGGTCGGCTTGATCGCCATCACCGATGTGCAGGAATCCCAGGCCGCGTACGACCAGGCTGGCGCCGACGAGATCCTGGCCAAGCGCCAGCTCGCGACCGCGCGCGGGTTCCTCCGCGAAATCACCGGCGAATACATCGACGAGCTGGCGGCGCCGACGGAACAGATGCCGCTGATTTCGCCCTCGCCGGCCAACGAAAACGAGTGGGTGAACCTGTCGCTCGATCAGAACCTCGCGCTGGTGGCGGCCCGCATCGATGAACAGCTCGCCCGCGACGAAATCTCTTACCGCCGCACCGGCCACTACCCGAGCATCGAGCTGGTGGCGTCGACGGGCGAATCCGATTCCGACGTCGACCGCAGCGTCGGCGGCAGCCCCTTCTTCCCGGCCGATTCGGATGGCAAGGGTGACAGCATCGGCGTGCAGTTCAACCTGCCGATCTTCTCCGGCGGCACGACCTCGTCGCGCGTGAAGGAGTCGGTGTACCTGCATCGCGCGAGCCAGGAGGTCTTACAACGCATCACGCGCGAGACCGAGCGGCAGGCGCGCGACGCCTACCTCGGCGTCCTGTCCGACATCAGCCGCGTGCAGGCGCTGGCGCGCGCCGTGGAATCCAGCCAGACCGCGCTGGAGGCGACACAGGCCGGCTTCGACGTGGGCACGCGCACGATCGTCGACGTCCTGGACTTCCAGTTCCAGCTCTACCAGTCGATCACGAACTACCAGCAGGCCCGGTACGACTACCTGTTGAACTACATGCGCCTGAAGCAGGCCGCGGGCACGCTGCAGGTGCAGGATCTCGAAACGCTCGAGCCGTTCTTCGAGGACCGGAAGTCGCCGGAAGAGCAGTTCCGTGAAGAGGCCGCCGCCGGCTCAGCGACGTCCCCGGCGTCGCCGTAACGGCGGGCTCAGCGCGCGTCGAGCAGCGGCCGGACCAGCGTCAGCAGGCGCTCCAGCGCGCCGCGGTTCGTTTCGAGTATCAGGCGCCCGTTGTCGCCCGCCAGCCGGGCGGCAGCCGGGTCGTCCAGCCAGTCCGCTACGGCTGACGCCAGCTCCGCGGCATCGTTGACGACACGGCAGGCCTCCTGCTGGATAAAGCGGTCGGCGATCTCCTGCGCGTTGAAGACGTGCGGCCCGGTGAGTATCGGTACGCCGAGCGACGCCGGTTCCAGCAGGTTGTGCCCGCCGATCGGCATCAGGCTCCCGGCCACGAACGCGATGTCGCTTGCCGCATAGAACATCGTTACCTCGCCCATCGTGTCGCCGTAATAGACGCGGGTCGTGGCGTCACAGGCGGCCCCGCTGGTGCGGCTGATCCACTGCTCGCCGCGCCGGTCGAGCAGGTCACGCACCGCGTCGAAACGCTGCGGGTGACGGGGCACCAGGATCAACAGCAGGTCCGGGAAGCGGTCGGCAAGCGCGCGGTGCGCATCGAGCACCTGTGCTTCCTCGCCTTCGTGCGTACTCGCCGCGATCCACACGGGCCGCTCGCCGAGCACGCTGTTGCGAAATGCCGCACCGCGGGCCGGCAGGTCATCTGGGGTCTCGACGTCGAACTTGATGTTGCCGGTGACCCGCGTGCGTTCCGGACTCGCCCCCAGTGACACGAATCGCTCCGCGTCGGCCTCGCTTTGCGCCGCGATGACGATGCCGTGGGAAAGTGTTTCGCGAAACAACGGCAACAAACGGCGATAGCTGTCGACCGATCGTGGTGAGATGCGCGCGCTGACGAGCACCAGCGGAATGCGGCGCACGCCGCAGCCCTGGTACAGGTTGGGCCAGATCTCGGTCTCCATGATCAATGCGATGCGGGGACGGACTCGCCGGAAAAAGCGGTTGATCGCGCCGGGTGTTTCGAAGGGGATGTACGCGTGCGTCACCGCGTCCCCGAACAACGCCTCGACCCTGGCTGCACCCGTCGGGGTGACCGTGGTGACGAGGACCGGATCGTCCGGGTAGGCACGAAGGAGTTCGTTGATCAGCGGCGCCGCCGCGACGACCTCGCCGACCGACACGGCGTGCACCCAGAGCGATCCGTCCAGTTCGGGGAACCCGTAGCCGAAGCGCTGTGGCAACTTGTGGCGGTAGTCCCGGTTCAGCAGTGCGCGCAGCAGCCAGTAAATGGCGTAGGGCACCAGGAGCAGGTAGGTAAGCAGGTTGTAGACGGGCTTCACGACGATCCGGCCGCGGCGACGTCAGGACTTCAGGCGTTCGATGATCCGGCTCGTCGACCGTCCGTCGCGAAACGCCAGCACGCGCACCTCGCCGCCCGCATCGAGCACCGCGCGGGCACCGGCGATCTGCTCCGGCCGGTAGTCGCCGCCTTTCACGAGCACGTCCGGCAGCACCGAGCCGATCAGGTCGGCCGGCGTGTCCTCGGAAAACGGGACCACCCAGTCCACGGCCGCCAGCCCGGCGAGCACCAGCATGCGATCCTCGAGCGGGTTGACCGGCCGGGACTCGCCCTTCAGCCGGCGCACCGAGTCATCGTCGTTGACCGCGACCACGAGCCGGTCACCCAGCGCCTTTGCTTCCTCGAGGTAGGCGACGTGGCCGGCGTGCAGGATATCGAAGCAACCGTTCGTCATGACGATGCGCTCGCCACGGCCCCGCGACTCGTCGACGAGTCCGGGCAACAGGTCCGCACTGACGACGCCGCGGCCGCCCTGCCCCCGCGCGTGCAGGGCCACGCGGATCTCGCTTGGCGACACGGTGGCGGCACCGATCTTGCGTACGACGAGTCCGGCAGCCACGTTCGCGAGCGCTGCAGCCGCAGACAGCGGCTGCCCGCTGGCGACCGCCGCCGCCAGGGTTGCGATGACCGTGTCGCCGGCGCCGGTTACATCGAAGACTTCGCGGGCCGCCGTGGACAGGAACAGCGGCTCCGCGTCCTTTTCCAGCAGCAGCATGCCCTTCTCGCTGCGGGTGATCAGCAAAGCCTCGAGATCGAACGCGTCGATCATCGCGAGCCCACGCTCGACGAGCGCCTCGTTCGACTCGCAATGACCGGCTACCGCTTCGAACTCCGACTGGTTGGGCGTCAGCAGCGAGGCGCCCCGGTAGCGCTCGAAGTCGGTGCCTTTCGGGTCGATCATCACCGGCAGGCCGGCCTCGCGGGCGACGCGAATCATGTCCCGTACGTCGGCGAGCGCGCCCTTGGCATAGTCCGACAAAATCAGCGCGCCGGCGCCGTCCAGCGAGTCCCGCAAGCGGGACACCAACGTCGTGCCGGTGACCGCGCTGCTGTCTTCGCGGTCGAGGCGAATCAGCTGCTGGCCGCGGCTCTGCACGCGCAGTTTCGTGATCGTCGGCCGGTCGGGAACGCGCTCGAGCCGGCAGTCGATGCCCCGCCGCGCAAGGAGGTCCTCCAGCGTGCCGGCCGCGGCGTCGTTGCCGACGACGCCGATCAGCGTCGTCCGCGAACCGAGCGCCGCGAGGTTTACCGCAACGTTTGCCGCGCCACCCGGCCGGTCGTCCTCGTGATCGACATGCACGACCGGGACCGGCGCCTCGGGCGAGATACGCCGCGTCGCCCCGAACAGGTACTGGTCGAGCATCACGTCGCCGGCCACGACAACGCGGGCCAGCGAGAAATCGGGGATGGTCAGGGTCACGAGCGGAATTTACCAGACGACGGGAGGCCTGTCGTCGCGCCGGATGCAAGGCGGCCTCCGCTGAACGAAACTACTGAGGCCGTGGCTGTTGGTGCAAGTCGAGGCCCATGAGCAATCACTGAGGGCGTCACTGTCGCGCCGGATGCAAGGCGGCCTTCGCCCAACGAAACTACTGAGGCCGTGGCTGTTGGTGCAAGTCGAGGCCCATGAGCGATCACTGAGGGCGTCACTGTCGCGCCGGATGCAAGGCGGCCGACTCTGATCAAACTTGCTGAGGCCGTGGCTGTTGGGGCAAGTCGAGGCCCATGAGCGATCACTGAGGGCGTCACTGTCGCGCCGGATGCAAGGCGGCCGACTCTGATCAAACTTGCTGAGGCCGTGGCTGTTGGGGCAAGTCGAGGCGCGATCGACCAGGAATCGCGCAGCGTACACAGAGTACGTGAGCGATTACTGGTCGATTGCAACGAAGGATTGCGCCGACAGACGCGGCCTCAGCCGCACTTGGAGTCGCCGCAGTTCAGACAGGTCATACACCCGTCCATGCGGATAACAGCAGCGGTACTGCACTTCGCGCACAACTGCGCGCCTTCCGGGTAGTCGGTCTTCGCGAACGCGTCCTGCTGCTGATGTGCCGCCTCGAACTGCGCGCGCTTCTCCGCGATGAGCTGCTTCTGCCCGTCGTCCAGCTCCGGCCGGCCGAGCAGGCCGATCGCGATGAGGTGCTTTTCGACGATGTAGCCGAGCTCCGCGATGATCGACGGCATGAACTTGCCGCCCGGCTGCCAGTAGCCGCCGCGCGGATCGAAGACGGCCTTCAGCTCGTCCACGAGGAAGGCGACGTCGCCCCCCTTGCGGAAGACGGCCGAGATGATCCGGGTCAGCGCCACGATCCACTGGTAGTGGTCCAGGTTCTTCGAGTTGATGAACATCTCGAACGGACGACGCTTCTCGTACTCCGTACCTTCATTGAGCACGATGTCGTTGATCGTCACGTACATGGCATGGTCGGACACCGGCGTCTTCACCTTGTACGTGGAGCCGATGAGCATCTCGGGCCGCTCGAGCTTCTCGTGCATGCGAATGACTTCGGCGCGCTTCGCGCCCGTCGTTTCGCGCTGCACTTCCGGGGCGGGAGCCGCCTCCACCGGCGCCGGCTTCGCGACGTCGTAGCCTATGATCTTCTTGTCGATCTTGATCATGTCAGAATTTTCCATAGTAGCCCTCTTTGAGCGCATCAAAGAGGTTCGCTGCCGTGTGTACCTCGCCGTCGTACTCGATCTCTTCATCGCCGCGCAGATCGACTTTCGATCCGTCATCGAGCGTGAACGTGTACGTCGTGTTCTTCAGGTCCTTTTCCTTGACCAGCACGCCCTGGAATGCCTCCGGGTTGAAACGGAACGTCGTGCAACCCTTCAGGCCCTGCCGGTAGGCGTACAGATAGATATCCTTGAAATCCTCGTAGGCGTAATCCGTCGGCACATTCGCTGTCTTCGAGATCGACGAATCCACCCACTTCTGCGCGGCCGCCTGGATGTCGACGTGCTCGTTCGGCGTGATGTCGTCCGCCGCGACGAAGTAGTCGGGCAAATCATTTTCGCCGCCATTCGCCTCCGGCAGCGCGTGCTTGTCGACGAGTTCGCGGTAGGCCAGCAGCTCGAACGAGAAGACGTCGACCTTTTCCTTGGTCTTCTTGCCCTGCCGGATTACGTTGCGGAAGTAGTGGTGCGCAAAGCTTGGCTCGATGCCATTCGACGCGTTGTTCGCGAGCGACAGCGAGATGGTGCCCGTCGGCGCAATGGAACTGTGGTGCGTGAACCGGGCGCCGTGCTCTGCGAGCTTCTCGACGAGTTCGGGATTCACCGCCGCAAGCCGCTGCATGTAACGCGAATACCGGGCATGCAATACCCGGCCCGGCACCTTGTCGCCCGCCCGGTAGCCGTCTGCCAGCATCTCGGGCCGCTTGTGCAGCATTTCCTCGGTGACCTCGAACTGCTCGTTCATGATCGGTGCCGGCCCTTTCTCGGTCGCGAGCGCAAGCGCTTCTTCCCAGCCGGCAACCGCCAGCTCGCGCGCAACCTCCTCGGTAAACGCCACGGACGGCGCGTCGCCGTAGCGCATGCGCAGCATGGCGATCGTCGAGCCCAGGCCGAGGAAGCCCATGCCATGGCGGCGCTTGCGCAGGATCTCATTACGCTGTTGCGGCAGCGGCAGGCCGTTGATTTCGACGACGTTGTCCAGCATGCGCGTGAATATCTTCACGACCTTGCGGAACCCGTCCCAGTCGAAGCGCGCATCGTCCGAGAATGGGTCCACGACGAAACGCGTCAGGTTCACGGAACCCAGCAGGCACGAGCCGTACGGCGGCAAAGGCTGTTCGCCGCACGGGTTCGTCGCGCGGATGTTCTCGCAGAACCAGTTGTTGTTCATCTCGTTGACCTTGTCGATCAGTACGAAGCCCGGCTCCGCGAAATCGTAGGTCGACGCCATGATGAGGTCCCACAGCCGGTGTGCCGGCAGCGTCTTGTAGATCTTGCAGGCGACGAGCCCCTCGCCGTTGCCGACGTAGTTGCCCGCCTCCGGCCACTCGCGCCAGACGAACTGGCTCTCGTCGTCCAGGTCGTAGCCGTCCTGCTCGAGCTCCTTCTGCGTGATCGGGAACGCGAGCTTCCAGTCCTCTTCATTGATCACGGCCTGCATGAACTCGTCGGTGACAAGCAGCGACAGGTTGAACTGCCGCAGGCGCCCGTCCTCGCGCTTCGCCCGGATGAACTCCATGACGTCCGGGTGGCCGACGTCGAACGTGCCCATCTGTGCACCGCGTCTACCGCCGGCCGACGACACCGTGAAGCACATCTTGTCGTAGATATCCATGAACGACAGCGGCCCCGAGGTGTAGGCGCCGGCACCGGTTACGTACGCGCCTTTCGGCCGCAACGTGGAAAACTCGTAACCGATGCCGCACCCGGCCTTCAGCGTCAGGCCTGCCTCGTGCACCTTGTTCAGGATGTTGTCCATCGAGTCGCCCACGGTACCCGACACGGTACAGTTGATCGTCGATGTCGCCGGCTTGTGCTCCTGTGCGCCGGCATTCGACACGATGCGGCCGGCCGGAATGGCACCGGACCGCAACGCCCACAGGAATTCGTTGAAGTACTGCTCTCGTTTCGATTCCGTCTCGACGTCGGCCAGCGCCCGCGCCACGCGAACGTAGGTGTCGTCTATCGTCGCATCGATGACAGCCCCGTTCTTCGCGGTCAGGCGGTACTTGGCTTCCCAGATGTCGAGCGACGCTGCTTGAAAATCGATATCGGCAACCGTGTGCGCTTCCAGTTGAACGGCTGATTTCATCGGACCTGATTCTCCCCAGTGCTCCTTGCGGAGATTTTTGTTGACGCTCCAACCCGGCGGTTTCGCCAAGGGAATAGTCGCCCGCTCACCGCCTCCCCGAATGCGCGCGGCGAGAGCCAGAGTTGGCTTCGATTCCCTCGTTGATGGGACACAAGATATTGTGTCCGGATGCAGGCTAGATTATGCCCGTAGACCAGTCGTGTCAAGCGTTTACTCCAAAATTAACAGAGTGTTTTTGTCAATAAAAAACAATGTGTTACACGATATTCTGAATTCGCGGGATTAAAAATATCAAAAAATAAATGACACTTTTGTGAAAACTCGCTGCAACAACATCTAGTGGCTGTGACAAGGCTGTCAGGACGCCTTGAATTGCCGTCGCGAGGCCCTATCTAGCCCGCAATGCAGGGCTATTCCCGCAGTGCAGCCGGACGGCCGTACGGGCCGTCCGAACCGACCAAATTGAGGAGAACAGCATGAATCTGACACGTTTCGAACCGTGGTCGATCGTGGACCTTCTGCACCGCGATCTCGACCGCCTGGCCGCCGGCCGCCGGGCTCCCGCCGATGGCGAAAACTCGGTCGCCGACTGGGCGCCCGCGGTGGACATCATCGAGGAAAAAGACCGCTTCGTTCTGCGCGCGGACGTCCCGGGCGTGGACCCGGCGGACATCGACGTCAGCATGGATGCCGGCGTGTTGACCGTCTCCGGTGAGCGCAAGAGCGAAACCACCACCGAGGAAGACGGCTACCGGCGCGTGGAGCGCAGCTTTGGCCGCTTCTACCGGCGCTTCAGCCTGCCGGACACCGCCGATGCCGAGGGCATCAAGGCCACCAACAGCAAGGGCATCCTGGAAATCTCGATCCCGAAGCTGCCGGAGGTGAAGGCTCGCCGCATCGCGATCGAAGCGGCCTGACCGCCCGCGCTGGCGTCCCGCACGAGCTGCCCGGTTGCGACGGTACGCCGCGACCGGGCATCTTTGTGCGGTATGGTGGGGGCGCCCTTGCGCCGCCGGCGGAACACGCGTCGGCGGCCACGGTCGAATGCCCCGTCGCAGCGGGGCCGGCGACCACGAACGACACCTACGAGGTAAGGCATTCATGAGCAAGACACTTCGCATGATGGGTTTCGCGGCGCTGGTTTTCGTCGCCTCCGCCGCGCATGCGGCATTGCCGGCGATGGTCGGTGACAAGGAAGTTCCGAGCCTGGCGCCGCTGGTCGAAGCCACGTCGCCCGCGGTCGTCAATATTCGCGTCCGGCAGACCGTTTCGTCCGGGCCGATGTACGGCGACGAGGCATTCCGGCGCTTCTTCGGCTTCCCCAACAACCGCGGCCCGCGCCAGATCGCGAGCGCCGGCTCCGGCGTCATCGTGGACGCCGAGAGCGGTTACATCCTGACCAACCACCACGTCGTCGAGAGCGCAGACGAGATCAAGATCTCGCTGTTCGACGGCCAGCTGCTCGACGCGGAAGTCATCGGCACCGACGCCGCCACGGATATCGCCGTGCTCAAGGTAGACGCCGACGGGCTCGTGGAAATGCCGATTGGCGACTCCCAGGGCGTGCGTGTCGGCGACTTCGTGATCGCGATCGGCAACCCGTTCGGTCTCGGCCACACCGTCACGTCGGGCATCGTCAGCGCGCTTGGACGGACCGGCATCGGTGACGGCCTCGAGGACTTCATCCAGACCGATGCCTCGATCAATCCCGGCAACTCCGGCGGCGCGCTCGTCAATATGCGCGGCGAACTGATCGGCATCAATTCCGCGATTATCAGCCGCACCGGCGGCAACGTCGGCATCGGCTTCGCGGTGCCGACCGAGATCGCGAGCTCGGTCATGCGGCAGATCCTGGACTTCGGCGAGGTCAAGCGCGGCCTGCTCGGCGTCACGATCAGCACGCTTGACCAGGCGGCGGCCGAAGCACTCGGCGCCAACGTCGAAAGCGGCGCCCTGATCACCGAGATCACACCGAATTCTGCCGCCGAGAAAGCCGGTCTCCGGGTCGAAGACATCATCGTCGAAGTGAACAGCAAGAAGATTCAGGACAACCGCGAACTGATCAACGTGATCGGCCTGAAGTCGCCGGGCGACACGGTCGAGATCAAGTACGTGCGCGACGGAAAAACCCGAACGGCGCGCGCGGAACTCGGCCAGCGCATCGCCGTGACCAGTGCCGGCGCCGATATTCACCCGGGCCTCCAGGGCGCCCAGTTCACGGCCAATACGGCCACGAGCCGCGGCGGCGTGGAAGTGACCACGGTGGAAGCGGACAGCCCGGCCGCGCAGCGCGGCCTGCGTGACGGTGACATCATCGTCGCCGTAAATCGGGTGGCCGTGGGTTCGATCTCCGACCTGATCCGCGTCGCCAGCGACCAGGATATCCTGTTCCTCCTGGTGGACCGCGGGGACCGCCGGCTGATGCTGCAGATACGCTAGGGCGGATGTACGATATCCCGATGCATCCTCGCATCGGGAAGTTCCGGATCGGCCTCGTGGCGGTCGCGCTTGGCGCGGCCGCCACGACCATCGCCGAATCCGGCGACCACGGCAACGCGCTCGAGCAGCAACGCGCACTGTTTCGCGATGCGTGGGCGGATGCGGAACGGGGCCGGCGCGACTTCGTAGCGTCCCTGCCCGCCGACGAGCGCGCGTCACTCGAACGCTACGTCCTGTGGCCCGACCTCGAGGCGGCCTACCTTCGCGCGACGATCCGCCGCGCCGACAAAAGCGCGGTGCGGGACTTTCTCGACGCGAACGGCGTGACAAAGCCGGCCCGCGAACTGCGCTACCAGTGGTCGCTGGAACTGATGCGGCGTGGCGACGACCGCGCCTTTCTCGACATCTACGACGCCTTCTACAGCGAGCTCGGGATCGCCCGGCTCGACTGTCTCGCGCTGCAGGCACGGCTTGCGACCGGCCAGCAGGCCGCAGTTCCCGAAGCCGCTCGCGGCCTCTGGCGCATCGGCCGCAGCCAGGTGGACGAATGCGACCCGGTCTTCGACTGGATGCGTGACCGGAATCTGCTGACCACCGACGACTACCGGGACCGCTTCGCACTCGCCCTCGACGCCCGTGAGTTCAGCCTCGCCCGCTGGCTCGGCCGCCGGATCGAGCCCACGTACGTGGCGCTCGCCGGCGACTGGCTGTCGGCGCAGTCGGACCCGGCGCGATATTTGAGAAAGGACGTCGCGAGCGCGGGCGCCGAGCAGCTCGCGTATGCCGCGGAGCGCCTGACGTACGACGACCCGTTGCTCGCGGAAGCGCTCTGGAACGCGTTGCCGCCGGGTGCCGTTCCCGACCCGGCCACGCGCGGCAATGTCGAACGGCACATCGCGTTGTGGACCGCGCGCGACCGCCTCCCCGGCGCCCGCCAACGCCTGGACGACCTGCCGGCGGATGCCGTCGATGCGGAAGTGCTGCGCTGGCGCGCCCGCACCGCGCTGGAGGCGCTCGACTGGCCGGCCCTGCTACGGCACATCGCGTCCATGGCCCCGGACGAGCGTGACCAGGACGAATGGCGTTACTGGCAGGCCGTCGCCCAAAGGCACGCCGGCGACCCGACCGGCGACGAAGCGCTGGCCGAATTGGCAACCGAGCGCAGCTACTACGGATTCCTCGCCGCGGACGAACTCGACCTGCCCTACGCATTCGGCCATCGCGCGCTGGACGACGCGCCACCGGTCATGAGGGCACTCGAACTCGAGCCGGCTCTGGTGCGCGCACGCGAGCTGTTCCTGGTCGGCCTCGACGGCCGGGCGCGGTCGGAGTGGGACGACGCCGTCACCCGCCTGACGGCAGACGAAAAGCTGCAGGCTGCGCTGCTGGCTCACCGCTGGGGCTGGCATTCGCGCGCCATTGCGACCGTGGCGATGATCAGCGAATTCGACGACCTCGAGCTCCGATACCCGCTGGCCTTTCGCGAAGCGTTCGTCGAGTACGCCGGCGACGCGGGCATTCCGGCGACGTGGGCGTTCGGCATTGCGCGCAGTGAGAGCCTGTTCATGCGCGACGCACGCTCCGGCGCCGGCGCAATCGGGCTCATGCAATTGCTGCCGTCGACCGGGCGCGAAATGGCGGGCGACCTTCGGGTGCCGTACACGGGAATGAGCACGCTCGTGGACGCGGCCGTCAACATTCGCCTCGGCACCGCCTACCTCGCCCGTATGGCTGAGCGCTACGACGGCAACCGCGTCCTCGCGACGGCGGCTTACAATGCCGGCCCGCGACGCGTGGACCAGTGGCTACCCGTGTCCGGTTCGCTGGACGCGCGGACCTGGATCGAACTCATTCCCTACAACGAAACCCGGCGTTACGTACGCCGTGTCCTCGAGGCCGAGACGATCTTTCACTGGCGCCTCTACGGCGAAACCCGGCGACTCCGTGATCAGTTCGCCGCCGTCGGGCCCTCCGCGCCCGCGCCACGACTGGCGAGCGCGTCCAGGTAGCGGTCGCGCTCCGCGGCCGGCAGCGCCGAGACGCGCTCCGCCTCGGCATAAAAGCACCCGATCTCGCCGGCGCAGTCCTCGATCATCCGGCGAAACGCGGGCAGTCGCCCCTCGTAGAGGCTGATCGACAGGAGGCGTGCGTTGTTGAGTGGTGTGGCGAGAAACGCATCCGCGTCACGCCCGGCATCCACCAGCAGGCGCCGCAGGCTCGACGACAACTGCTCCAGCCGGTGTTCCTTCAGCAGTCGTTTCTCGTCGTCGTCGAGCGTCTCGGAATACATCGCCGACAGATCCTCGCGCGCGGCCTCCATGAGGTGTGCGAGCCGTGAGCGCAGCGCCTTTCCGTCCCGGTAGGCAGCCAGTTCCGCGTCGGCCCCGCGCGCGCGCAGGAACCGCTCGATGCCGTACTCCTCGACGGCGCGCGCGAACGATTCATTGAAGCGCGTATCGTCGGGAACGTAGAGCACCTGGTGCGCGAGTTCGTGAAACAGCGTCGCGACAAGCTGGGCATCGTCCCAGCGCATCATCGTGCTCAGCACCGGGTCGTCGAAGCGGCCGAGTGTCGAGTACGCCGCCACGCCGCCGACGTACACGTCGTGCCCGCGCGCCGCGAGCCGGCCGGCCTCCCGTGCCGCGCTCGCTTCCTTGAAATAGCCGCGGTACGACACGCAGCCTGCGATCGGGTAGCACCAGTTGACCGGCTGCATGTGAAACTCGGGCGCCGCAAATACGCTCCAGACGACGAAGTCCCGATCGAGCGCCGCGTAACTGCGATAGCTGCCGTTGTCCGGCAGCTCGAGCGTCGCCACCGAAAAGTCGCGCGCTTCCTGGACGAGCCGGAGTCGCCGCGCGACCTCCGCGTCGGTTTCGGGATTGGCGAGGACGTCCTCGATGGGCTCGCGACGAACGAGAAGTTCGACCTGCCCGGTCGCGGCCTGCAGGTAGTAGCAACCGGACTGCGACGCGCCGGCCAGTACCGCGAGCAGGAGTAGCGCGACCCGGAGGCGCACGGCGCTCAGAACGAGTAGCCGATGGAGGTCGTCACCGCGGAGTCCGACTTGGCGCCGCCCTCCGGCGGGCTGTTGTCGTAGGAGTAGCCGATCGTGAGGTCCCAGAACACATCTTCGAACATTTCCCAGCGCAGGCTCAGGTCGGACTCGGCACGGTAATCGCTGAAGTCCTCCAGCAGCGGATACACCTGGGACGTGAACGTCAGGTTCGCGTCCGGCGCGATGTTGCGGAACAGGTAGCGCGCCTCGATTCGACCTTCCGCGACCGAGTCGTTCGGATCCGAGCCCAGGTACATTTCGCGCGCGACCTGCGCGCCGACGGTCAGTGAGAACAGTTGTCGGTTCGTCTGCACCAGGTAGCGACCCCATGCGCCACCGGCCGACAGTCGGGCCTGCAGGCCGAGTTCGTCATTGCGTTCCCAGCCGATGAACCAGTCCGCGAACCAGCGGTCCGGCCGGAAGCGCTGGTAGTTCAGGTCGATGCTCTGCCGAGCCGACGTCGGCTCGCTCGGCTGGTCCGTGACGGTGGACGACAGGCGCAGACCCCAGAGGTACTTCTGTGCCCGGTAGCTGATGTCCGCGGACACCGAGGACGTCGTAACCTCGCTCGACTTCTGCGCCTGCACGCCCAGGCTGAACGAGCCGTCGAGACGCTCAAAAAAGCTCTCATCGGCGTCGATCGGCGTCATGCGGATGACGTCGCGGATCCGGACCGTCACCTCGTCGCCGGCCGTCTTGATCCGCAGTTCGTTCTCGGAATCCGCGGCAACGAGATGCCCGAAGTAACGGATGCCATCCGTGCGCTCGACCTGCAGGTACTGGTCGCTGGTCAGGCTGACGACGTCGTTCCAGTCGACCGTCACCGTGCCCATCGAGTCGGTCTTGTAGCTCAACGAGCCGAAGTCGAGCGACTTCACCTCGCCGGTCACCTGGTCGCCGTTGACGAGCCCCAGGACGTCCGTCTTGGCCGCCAGGGCCGGCTGCACCAGGATCGCAAGCAACAGCAGGACGGCGGGGCGGGCAACGTTGGGCGGCGTCATTGGCGATCTCCGGGGTTCGACTCGAGCGGCTTCGAGAATAGAACCTAACCCGCCACCAATCAAAGCCGCCCCGGCCGCGGCGTCGTCCCGGTCCTGCGGTATAGTCGGGCGCTGATGCTTGGAGTACCGCATGGCGACGAACGCCCTGCCTTTCAAAACCTATCTCGTGGGCGGCGCGGTGCGCGACGAACTGCTGGGGCTGCCGGTCCGCGAACGCGACTGGTGCGTCGTCGGCGCGACGCCGGACGACCTGCTTCGACGGGGCTACACGCCGGTCGGCAAGGATTTCCCGGTGTTTCTGCACCCGGACACGAAAGAGGAGTACGCGCTCGCCCGGACCGAGCGCAAGACCGCCGCCGGCTACCACGGCTTCCGTTTCGACACGTCACCGGACGTGACGATCGAGGACGACCTCGCGCGGCGTGACCTGACGGTCAACGCGATGGCGAAGTCCGGCGACGGCGCGCTGATCGATCCGTACGGGGGCCGGCGCGACATCGATGACCGTCGGCTCCGGCACGTGTCGGCCGCGTTCGTCGAAGACCCGGTTCGCGTCCTCCGCGCGGCCCGGTTCCGGGCCCGGTTCCACCGGCTCGGGTTCCGGTTCGCGGAGGAGACCGTAGCACTGATGCGCACCATGGTGGCCGACGGCGAAGTGGACGCGCTCGTTCCCGACCGCGTGTGGGCGGAAACCGAATCGGCCCTGCGGGGCCGGGACGCCCGCGTATTCTTCGAATCGTTGCGGGAATGCGGTGCGCTGGCACGCATATTTCCGGAGGTCGACGCGCTGTTCGGTGTGCCGCAGCCGCCGAAGTGGCATCCGGAGATCGACACCGGCGTTCACACGATGATGGTCCTCGATCAGGCGGAAAAGCTGTCGCCCGACCTCGACGTCCGCTTCGCCGGCCTCGTTCACGATCTCGGCAAGGCGACGACGCCGGCAGCGCGCTTGCCGAGCCACCCGGGCCACGAGACGCGCAGCGTGAAACGGATCGGACAGCTCGCCTCCCGCATGCCCGTGCCACGGGCCTGCCGCGAACTCGCGCTGATCGTCGCGGAATTTCACACGCACTGCCACCGCGCGTTCGAGCTGCGCGACGATACCGTGCTAAGGGTGCTCGAACGTTGCGACGCGTTTCGCCGCCCCGACCGTTTCGAGCGCTTCCTGCTGGCGTGCGAGGCCGATGCGCGAGGACGCGCCGGACTGGAAGATCGCGACTACCCGCAGGCAGACCACCTTCGCGCCGCCCAGTCCGCGGCGCTCGCGGTGGACGCGGCAGCAATCGCGCGCGATGCAGGCCCCGAGGCAGTCGCGGACGCAATCCGCCGGGCGCGGGTTAGCGCCATCGCGGCCGTCCGCGACGCGGATCCTAGACGAGCAGGTACAGGATGATCGCGGCCAGCGCGATCCGGTAGGCCGCGAACGGCAGCAGCCCGATGGTGCCGACGACGCGCATGAAAAAACCGATCGCGAGGTAGGCCACGACGGCAGCCACCGAGATGCCGAGGCCGAGTTCGTCCCAGCGCACCGCTTCCGGCGCCAGCACGAGGTGCATGCCCTCGTACAGCGACGCCAGCAGGATCACCGGCACGGACAGCAGAAACGAGAAGCGCGCCGCATCGGTGCGCGGGATGCCGAGCAGGCGGGCCGCGGTGATCGTGACGCCCGATCGCGAGGTGCCGGGCACGAGCGCCAGTGCCTGCGCGCAGCCGATGGCAAACGCGTCGCGGACCCGGATGGTGTCCAGCGTCCGCTCGCGATGGCCGAAGCGATCCGCCAGCACCATCAGGATGCCGTAACCGGCCAGCGTGCCCACGATCACGGCGGGCGAACGCAGGTTCTCTTCGATCCAGCCCGCGAACGCGAGCCCGGCGATGGCCGCCGGCACGGTACCGATTGCGATGCCGAGCGCGAGGCGCGCCCACGGCGTATCGAGACGGCCGCCGAGCACGCTGAACCCGCCGCGGACGAGCTGCACGAGGTCCTTCCGGAAGTAGACGACGACGGCAAGCAGCGAGCCGAAATGGACGGCGACGTCGAAAGCAAGCCCCTGGTCGGTCCAGCCGAGCAGGGATGGCACGAGGACCAGGTGGCCCGAACTGGAGATCGGCAGGAACTCGGTGATGCCCTGCACGATCGCGAGCACGACGATCTGCAGCGTGGTCACCAGCTGCCCCCGGTCACATTCCTTCGTGTCATAGCGTGTGCGTCCTGTCCATCCGGGTCAGCGCGGGCGGCGCCGGGGCCCCTCCCCGACTGAGGCCCAGGCACTTGAAGCGCTCGCCCATTTCGCCGGGAAGCGTAAGCATTTTGACCTGGTTTGCCAATTCCACCTGGCGACGGCCATCGGTCGAGCCCGCGGCAAGCTCGTCCGCGATGCCGCCCGCCAGCAGGAAATGGGCCTGGGTGACATAGCCGGCGATGTCGGCGCCCGCGGCGTGCGCCGCACCGGCCGCGGCCGAAAAATCGACCCACGCCGTGATGTCCTGGATGCCGGGCAGGATCAGCGGATCGTCATGGGCGTGGTGACGAAAATGGCAACGCAGCCAGCCGCCGTTCCGCGCCGGCGCGTAGTAATCGGCCGTGGTCGTACCGTAGTCGAAGAACAGGATCAGCCCCGACTCGACGGCACCGACCACGTCCTCGACGAAGGGCGCGAGACCGGGCGAATACTCCGACGTGTACGGCCGCGAGAACGTCGCACCGCGTCTGTCTTCGATCGCCTCGACAGCCGTTCGCAATCGTGGCGATGCCGGCGCTTCGTGCCACGCGAACGCGCCGTCGTCGGCGGTCACGCGCAGCTCGAGGAGCGCGTCGTCCCGCCGGAACCGTTCGACGGGCAGCGCATCCAGCACCTCGTTGCCGATGACGACGCCGCGGAACCCGGCGGGCAGGCGGTCGAGCCACCGGACGCGGCTCGCCGCATCCGGCACTTCCTGCTGCAACCGCCGTTGCTGACGCTCGCGCAGGTCCGCCGACACTTCGAGGATGTCGTAGTGCGCCGGGAGACAGTCGAGCTCGGCGAGCTTTCCCAGCAGCGCCACGGCGAGGCTCCCGCTGCCCGCACCGAGTTCCAGCAGGTGATCATGCCCGCGCTGTTGCAGCACCTCCGTGCACTGGGCGGCCAGTACGCGGCCGAAGAGCGGCGATATTTCGGGCGACGTCGTAAAGTCTCCGGCCGGCCCGAGTTTCGTTGCACCAGCCGCGTAGTAGCCGAGACCCGGCGCGTACAAGGCTTCGTGCATGAACTCCGCGAAACCGATCGAGCCGCCCTTCTGTTCGATCAGCTGCAGGAGGTGCGCACGGCAGCGCTCGCTGTGCGCCGCACTCGCGGCATCGGGGGCCGGCAGTTCGGGAGACGGGGAAGGTTGCATGGCAAAATCATTGTCTTTCAAAATAAGAAGCAATGACAGGAATCGCGAGAGTCGATGAGTCTTGACGGAAAAGTGGCGCTGGTCACCGGATCTGCGCGCCGTATCGGTGCCGCGATCGCCTGCGCGCTGCACGCGGAAGGCGCGCGAGTCGTCGTGCACTACCGGCGTTCGTCGACGGACGCGAAGGCGCTCGCCGATCGTCTTAACGCCGATCGCGCCGATTCCGCGATGTTGCTGGAAGGCGATCTGCTGGACACGGCGGGCATACCGCGATGGATCGAGCGTGTCCTCGACTGGCGCGGCCGGCTCGACGTCCTCGTCAACAACGCGTCGACGTTCTATCCCACGCCGATCGGCCGGATCGACGAGCGCGCGTGGCGCGAACTGGTCGGCAGCAATCTCGAGGCACCGCTGTTCCTGTCCCAGGCCGCGGCCCCGCACCTCGCCGAGACCCGCGGCAGCATCGTGAACATCGTCGACATACACGCGCGCCGCCCGCTGCGCGACCACAGCGTCTACGGCGCGGCGAAAGCCGGCCTCGCCATGCTGACGCGGTCCCTCGCCAAGGATCTCGCGCCGGAGGTCCGGGTCAACGGCGTGGCGCCCGGCGCGATACTCTGGCCGGAAAACGGCATGACCGACGACGTGAAGTCGACGATTCTCGACCAGGTGCCGCTGCGGCGCCCCGGCTCGCCGGCCGACATCGCGGGCTGCGTGCTGTTCCTCGTGCGGGACGCCGCCTACGTAACCGGGCAGATCATCGCGGTCGACGGCGGCCGGTCGATCGGCTGGTAGCCGTCAGCGCGCGTTGGCGTACACGCGCGCGGGCGTGGTCAGGCGCGGCATCGCGTCCCGGGCGGCGGGCTCGATCTGCGGTTTCGACACGGCGGGCGCCAGCAACGCGACCGGGCAGGCGTTGTTCTCCGCATGAAACAGGGCAGCCGCCACGTTCGGGTCCGCCGGGTCGCCCACCGGCACCGTGAGGTCGTCCGCGGCCGGGCAGTCCACGGGCAGGCCGTCGAAGTAGTCGCCGAAGCCCACCGCGTTGACGGTCTGGAACGCCGTGGGACGCAGGATCTTGTCGCAGAACTCGAGCCCCACCTGCCCGACGGGTTTCCCGAACGTGTCGTCGCCGATGATGAACACGTCGACGAACGGATCGAGGCTGTTGGTGACCAGTTCGCTGGCTGACGCGGTGCCGTCGGACGCGATGATGTACAGGCGCGACAGGTTCAGCGAGTTCGCCAGCAGCGTGAAGAAATCGGCATTGTTGTACTCGCCGGCCCGGTCCGCGTTGAAGCGCGTTTCGGAAAAGACCAGGTTCTGCGCCACGGCCCCGCCCAGGTAGTCGCCGAGGCGTTCCGCCGTGCTGACGAGCCCCCCGCCGTTGTACCGCAGGTCGATGATCAGGTCGGTGATGCCCGCGTTGCGAAACTGCGTGAACGCGGCGTCCAGCTCGGCGTCTGCCGTGCTGATGAACGTCGCCAGCTCGATGTAGCCCACGCCCGGCGTTCCCGTCAGCGGGAACACGGTCACCTGCGGAACCGGGTCGATCGTGACGATGTCCACCGCGACGGACACCGTGAATTCCGAGTCGTCGAGCCGGCGCATTGTGAACGCCACCGGCGAGTCCGCGAGCACCGCGTCGACGCCTTCGGCCGCCTGGATGTCGGCGATCGACCGCCCGTTCAGTGCGATGATGCGTTGCCCGCGCGCAAAGCCGGCCGCTGCTGCCGGGCTGCCGGCGAACACGCGCGTCAGGCGCCAGTCGTCCGCGGCGAGAAACGTGCTGCCGAAACCGTAACCCTCGAACTTGCCCTCGCCGAAAAAGGCGGCGTCGGCGTCGGCCGAGTTGATGAAACTGAACCGGTCGACCGGCCCGCCGGTCCCGAGGTCCGGACTAAACGTCGCGAGGTACGCGAGCAGCGCCTCGGGCGTCGCGTACGCATCCAGGTTCACGCTGGCCGGCAACTGGTCGTTCCACAGGTACCAGTAGCGCATGTTGTCCAGCACGAATTGCTTCTGGCCGGAGGACGAACAACTCGCATCGACGTTCTGGCCGTCGTTGTCGCCTCCGCCGCCGCCACAGGCGGCCAGCCCCAGGGCCACCAGGCCCAGCATGAGAGTCCTTGGCATGTTTACTCCGTCCCGGCAGTGCGACGTTGCCTGCGGTTCATGATAGCGAATACTCTGCATTCGACCGCCGGACGCGACGCACAGTTCCGGGATCGGGTCACAGCGGCAGGTCGACGGCGTCGAGCGGGTGCGCGGCGTCGTCGAACTCGGCCCAGTGCCACGCGAGCGTCCGTCCGGTCACCGGGTGGACAAGGTCCGGCACGATGTCGGCCAGCGGCCTCAGCACGAAACTGTAACGCAGCACGTCCGAACGGGGGACGCGGTACCCGGGCTCGTCGCTGACCTGGTCGCCGTACAGCAGCAGGTCGATGTCGAGCGGCCGCGACGAGAAACGCTCGCCGCCGCGGGTTCGGCCCGCCAGCGCGTGGATCGACTCGATGTCCGCCTGGAGGGTGGCCGGCGGAAGGTGCGTCTCCAGCCCGACGACCAGGTTCAGGAAATCGGCGCCGTCGAAACCGACCGGCTTGTTGCGGTACACCGGCGACAGAAGGAGCTCGCCGTAGCGGCGCCGCAGCTCGCGGATGCACAGGGAAAGGTTGGCTTCCGGTTCGACGTTGCTGCCGACGCCGAGAAAGACCCGGACCGCGTCAGTCGTCGGCATCCTGCCCGTCCGGCGTACGCTCGATGACCACGCCGACGTCGCGCGCCCCGCGTATGGCGCCGGGCTTGCAGACCCGTACGCGGACCCAGGGGACCGCGAACTCGCCGGTCACGATGCCCGCAATCTCCTCGGCCAGTGTCTCAACGAGCTGAAACGATGATTCCGCCATGAACTGCTGCACCCGCTTCGCCACCTGCTTGTAATTCAGCGTGTCCTCGACGCGATCCGATGCGGCCGCTTTGCGAATATCCGTCGCCATTTCGAGGTCGATGACCACGGTCTGGCGGATCTGGCGCTCCCATTCCCAGATGCCGATGACCGTGTCGACCCGAAGATCGTGCAGGAAAATGATGTCCATCCGATGACGTCCCCGTGTGCCTGTCCCGCGCCGGGGAAACCCGGCGCGGATCTCCGCTACGCCGCTCGCGGTTTCCCGAGCGACTCCAGCGCCCAGCGCGCCCGCGCGACGATCTCGCGCCCCTTGTGCGCGTCCGCGAGCCTGAGCGCACCAGCGATGGCGATCATGGCACCGTTGTCGGTACAGAACGCGAGTCGCGGATAGTACACCGACCCGTCGAAACGCTCGGCCAGGTCTGCCCGCAGGCACCGATTTGCGCCGACGCCACCGGCGACGACGATGCGTTCCATCCCCGAGTCGCGCGCGGCGGCGAGGGACCGGCCGATCAGCGTGTCGACGGCCGCGCGCTGGAACGACGCCGCAATATCGGCGCGCTCGTCGTCGAGCCGTCCCGCCGCCTCCGATTTCTGGACCGCCTGCAGCACCGCGGTCTTGAGGCCCGAGAAACTGAAGTCGTAGCCGGGCCGGTTCAGCATCGGCCGCGGCAGGTCGATCGCCGCATCGTTGCCGTCCTCCGCCAGCTTCGCGAGCGCCGGGCCGCCCGGGTAGCCGAGCCCCAGCCGCTTCGCGGTCTTGTCGAAAGCCTCGCCGACCGCGTCGTCGAGCGTGGTGCCGAGCATCTCGTAGTCGCCGAGCCCGCGGACAGCGATCAGCATCGTGTGCCCGCCGGAGACGAGCAGCGCGAGGAACGGGAACGGCGGCGGTTCGTCCTCGAGCATCGGCGCCACGAGGTGGCCTTCCATGTGGTGGACGGCGATGACGGGACGCCCCCAGGCGAGGCCGAGACCGTTCGCGACGCCCCCGCCGACCATCAGGGCCCCGACCAGTCCCGGGCCGGCCGTGTAGGCGATAGCGTCCGGGCGCTCGACCCCCGCCTCCCCCAGCACCCGCGCCACCAGGGGCACGATGCGGGTCAGGTGGTCGCGCGAGGCGATTTCCGGGACCACACCACCGTACACGGCGTGGAGGTCCACCTGGCTGTGGAGCGCGTGCGCCAGCAGGCCCCGGTCCGTGTCATAGACGGCGACCCCGGTCTCGTCACAGCTCGATTCGATGCCCAGCACCTGCATAGGGCGCGGAGTGTACCGCAGATGGCGCGAAATCCGCTTGGCATTCGGGGCCCGGACCCGTTAAAATGGCGGGCTCTGCGTCCCAGCCAAGAGCTGGGATTATTTTTGAACGTAAGGAAGTGTTGGTTCTTATGCCAAGCGTACGTGTTAAAGAAAACGAATATTTCGACGCCGCCCTGCGGCGGTTCAAGCGCGCCTGCGAGAAGGCCGGCGTCCTGACCGAGCTGCGTCGTCGTGAGTTCTACGAGAAGCCCACCCAGGAGCGCAAGCGCAAGAAGGCCGCGGCCGTGAAGCGCCACCTGAAGCGGATCTCGCGCGAAGAAGCCAAGCGCAAGCGTCTCTACTGAGCCGCCGGCGGCCGCGGTTCCGCCGCGCACCTGCCGCCGAGACCGGCCGGGCATCCCCCGAATGACGCTCAAGTCCCGCATCACCGAAGACATGAAGACGGCCCTCAAGGCCGGGGACAAGGAGCGCCTGAAAGTCGTCCGCCTGCTGCTGGCGGACATCAAGCGCGTCGAGGTCGACACCCGCAAGGACCTCGATGACGCCGGCACGCTGACGGTCATCGAAAAGGCCGTGAAGCAGCGCCGCGATTCCATCGAACAATACGAAAAAGGCGGCCGCGGCGATCTCGCCGCCATCGAGCAGGCCGAACTCGAGGTGCTCGAGTCCTACCTGCCGGAGCCGCTGGACGATGCCGCCCTCGACGCCCTGATCGAAAAGGTCATCGGCGACACCGGCGCGGAAAGCATCCGCGACATGGGCAAGGTCATGGCCGCCATCAAGAACGAGGCCGCCGGACGTGCCGACATGGGCGCCGTCAGCGCACGCGTAAAGGCTCGTTTGGCCTGAAATTTGCCTGTCTGGCAGTTCGCGCCAAACCCGCTATTCTCTGCTTGAGGCCGAGACCCGACCCGGGGTCGGCCGCGTTTGAATGCATATGGCCGGACTGATTCCACAGGACTTCATCGACGACCTCGTTGCCCGGGCGGACATCGTCGAGGTGGTCGGCCGGCGCGTGCAGCTCAAGAAAGCGGGCCACGAATTCAAGGCCTGCTGCCCCTTCCACGACGAGAAGACGCCGTCGTTCACGGTCAGCCCCGCCAAGGGCTTCTACCACTGCTTCGGCTGCGGTGCGCACGGCACCGCGATCGGCTTCCTGATGGAATACGACCACATGGACTTCGTCGAGGCGATCGAGAGCCTGGCGGCGTCGATGGGCGTCGACGTGCCGCGCGACGAATCGGACCGCCCTGCCCGGCGCTATGACGAGCTGTTCTCGCTGCTGGCAACGGTCGAGAAAGGCTGGCAGAAGGCGCTGCGGGACGCGCCGCCGGCCATCGAGTACCTGCAGCGGCGGGGCATCGACGGCGCGACCGCGCAGCGCTTCGGCATCGGGTTCGCGCCGGCCGGCTGGAACAACCTGCTGGACCGCCACGGCAAATCGGACGAGGCCATCGACCGCCTGCTCGCGGCGGGGCTCGTGATCCGCAAGGACGACGGGCGGCATCACGATCGCTTTCGCAACCGCCTCATGTTCCCGATCCGCGACGCGCGGGGCCGCTGCATCGGCTTCGGTGCACGGACGCTCGGCGACGAGGAACCGAAATACCTGAACTCGCCGGAAACCGTGCTGTTTCACAAGGGACGCGAGCTTTACGGCCTGTGGGAGGCGCGCCAGGCGCTGCGTTCCATCGACCGGCTCGTTGTCGTCGAAGGCTACATGGATGTCGTCGCCCTCGCGCGCCACGGCATCGATTTCGCGGTGGCGACGCTCGGCACCGCAACCACGGCCGAGCACCTCAACCGCCTGTTCCGCCTGACCGACGACGTGGCATTCTGCTTCGACGGCGACAAGGCCGGCCGCAAGGCGGCCTGGCGTGCCCTCGAAACCGCACTGCCGCACGTGCGCGATGGCCGCCAGATTCGCTTCGTCTTCCTGCCCGACGGGCAGGACCCCGACTCGTACGTGAACGAGTTCGGGTCGGACCGGTTCCTCGACGAGCTCAAGTCCGGCCTGTCGATCTCGGACTTCCTGATCGACGAACTCGCGAAGCAGGTGGACCTCTCGAGCATCGACGGACAGGCGCGGTTCGTCGAACTCGCACGGCCGCTGATCGCCCGGGTCTCCTCGGGCGTGTATCGCGACCTGCTCATCGAGGCGCTGGCCAACCGGGTCCTGCTGTCGACCAATCAGCTCCGTGCCCGGCTCGCGTCGGATACCGCGGCGTCGACGTCGCGTGACGGTGCGCGCAGGACCGTGCTGGGCAGCCGGCTTGCGCAGTCGTCGGCGAAGCTCTCCGTCGTGCGCCACGCGATCAAGCTGCTGGTGAACAACCCGACAGCCGGCAAGGACCTGGACCCCGGCAAGCTCGCCGGCGTCGACCGGCCCGGCATCGATTTGCTGCGCCAGCTGGTTGAAACCGTGAAGCGTCAGCCCAACATCACGACGGCGGGCCTGGTGGAACGCTGGCGCAACGACGACCAGGGGCGCCACCTCGGCCGGCTGGCCGCCGACGACATCTTCGGCGAGGACTTCGACGCCGGGGCGGAACTCGACGAGTGCTTCGACAAGATCGAGTCCATCGGACGCCGCGAGAGGCTCCGGAAAGCTTATGAAAATCAATCAGATGCGGACTTGCGGGCCTTTCTGATCGAGCAGTTCCAGGCCGCGGCCGGCGCTGACACGTCCGGGACAATTCCGCTGGCCCAATGAGTATCAACAGAGTAAAATTACCCGTTTGCATTTTTTCATCGGAGGTCGTTTCGTCTTGAGCGAGAAACGCGCAGCAGTCATCGGCGGCAGCAAGCAGGTTCAGCAGTTGAAGGACCTGATCGCCCGTGGCAAGGAACAGGGCTTCTTGACCTATTCGGAGGTCAACGATCACCTGCCGAATGACATCGTCGATCCGGAGCAGATCGAAGACATCGTCAACATGATCAACGACATGGGCATCACGGTGCACGAGAAGGCGCCGGATGCCGAATCGCTCGTGTTGTCCGACGCGGCGGCCACCGACGACGAGGCCGCCGAAGAGGCGGAAGCCGCGTTGGCGAGCGTCGATGCCGAATTCGGCCGCACCACGGATCCCGTTCGCATGTACATGCGGGAGATGGGCACGGTGGAACTTCTGACCCGTCAGGGCGAGATCGAGATCGCCAAGCGGATCGAAGACGGCCTGAACCAGGTGAAGTGGCACATGTCGCACTTCCCGCCGACGATCGAAACGCTCATCGGCGTTGCCGACGACGTGCTCGCCGGCGAGACGCGCATGCAGGACCTGCTGGTCGGGTTCATCGACCCGAACGAGCCGGACGAGATCAAGTCGCCGCAGCAGAAGACCGACGACGACGATGACGACGACGAGGAAGAAGTCGTCGACACCGGACCGGACCCGGAAGAGGTCAAGGAACGCTTCAAGGTCATTCGCCGGCTGCACAAGCGCGTGCTGAAATCGATCGACGACCACGGCTTCAAGGACAAGCGCACGGTCAAGACGCAGGACGAGCTCGCGGACCAGTTGATGGAGCTCAAGCTGGCGCCGAAGCTGTTCGAAGCGCTGGTGAAGGACCTGCGCGATATCGTCGCCGTCGTCCGGACGCAGGAGCGCCTCGTCATGCGCATCTGCGTGCGCGATGCGCAGATGCCGCGCAAGGACTTCCTGGCCAGCTTCCCGAAGAACGAGACGGACCTGCACTGGGTCGACAAGCACATTCGCGCGAAGCGCAAGCATTCGTCGATCCTCGCGCGGCTCAAGGACGACATCCTGCGCGCACAGCGCAAGCTGCTGCTCGTCGAGGAAGAGACGCGGCTGTCGATCGCCGAGATCAAGGAAATCAATCGCCAGATGTCGATTGGCGAGGCGAAGGCCCGCCGCGCCAAGAAGGAAATGGTCGAGGCCAACCTGCGTCTCGTGATTTCCATCGCGAAGAAGTACACGAACCGCGGCCTGCAGTTCCTGGACCTCATCCAGGAAGGCAACATCGGCCTGATGAAGGCGGTCGACAAGTTCGAGTACCGCCGCGGTTACAAGTTCTCGACCTACGCCACGTGGTGGATACGCCAGGCGATCACGCGTTCGATCGCCGACCAGGCACGCACGATCCGCATCCCGGTGCACATGATCGAAACCATCAACAAGCTGAACCGGATTTCCCGGCAGATGCTGCAGGAGATGGGCCGCGAGCCGCTTCCGGACGAACTGGCCGAGCGCATGGACATGCCGGAAGACAAGGTGCGCAAGGTCCTGAAGATCGCGAAGGAGCCGATCTCGATGGAAACGCCGATCGGCGACGACGAGGACTCGCACCTGGGCGACTTCATCGAGGACACGACGGTGCACTCGCCGGTCGACTCCGCCACGTCGCAGGGCCTGAAGGAGACCACGCACGCGGTACTCGCCGGCCTGACCCCGCGCGAAGCGAAAGTGCTGCGCATGCGCTTCGGTATCGACATGAACACCGACCACACCCTCGAGGAAGTGGGCAAGCAGTTCGACGTCACGCGCGAACGCATCCGCCAGATCGAGGCGAAAGCACTCAGGAAGCTGCGTCACCCGACGCGCTCGGACCAGCTCCGGAGTTTCCTGCTGGAGGACTGATCAAGGGCGGTCAGCACCTGAAAAAAGCCGGGCATCCGCCCGGCTTTTTTCTTTCGAGACCGCGGCATTCTGCTAGAATCTCGCGCTCAAGTTTGGGCCTGTAGCTCAGTTGGTTAGAGCAGGGGACTCATCAAAGGTGCGGCAAGGCCGAAAGGCCTTGTTGGAACGGGATGAATTCAGGGAAACCTTAGCGGTTCGGCCGATGGCAACCCTGAGCCAAGCCGGCGGTACACTGCCGGAAGGTGCAGAGACTACCTGAGGACTTCAGTGTCCTTGATAACAGGCTGGAGCGTCCCGCCCCTAACAATTCGGTTGAGGGTGATGAGATAGTCCACTCCGCCCGGAAACGGGTGGGTACAGTGAATCCCTTGGTCCCAGGTTCGAGTCCTGGCGGGCCCACCACTCTTCTCCGCAACATGACGTCCATCGCGCCGCCGGGCTTCGCCACGGCATTGGCAACAGGACTATGCCGGCCCGAGGCGCACGCCTCGGGCGCTCGCCGGGGCGAAGCAGTGCTTCGCCTTTGCCGGCTCGCCCTGGCGGGCCCACCACTCTCCCCTTCGGCATCCCGTCGAGTATGCTGTCGCTTCTGCTCCCACATTTGGCCAAAGGAGACGACCATGAGTGACGTCGACAAGATCCTCGAGCAACTCAAACAGAAACGCGACGAACTGAAGCTGCAGATGCACCTGGCATCCAAGGACGCGAGCGACGAGTGGGAAGAGCTTGAAGGCAAGATGAAGCGCTTCGCCGAGAAGGCGGAGCTCAACCGGTCCGGCGAAGCCGTCGGCGACGCGCTCGAGAAGCTGGGTCGCGAATTGAAGGACGGCTACGACCGCCTGCGCCGAGCGATGAAGGACTGACCGTCACCGCGCGATAGTTCGCAGATCCCGCGCATCCCGATTCGCGTGACCGCCTCCCGGAACGCCGCCCGGCGCCGCACCTGGACGATCATGGGCATCGTCGCGGCGGCGCTGTTCCTGGTGCTCGTCGTCACGGCAACCGTGTTGCACCTGAAGCGCGAGGCGCTCGCACTCGGCATCGCGAACGACGTGCTCGCCGGCACCGGATTCCGGGTCGCCGATCTCTCCATCTCGCGGTTGCGCACGGACGAGATCGTGTTCTCGAAGCTCGTCCTCGCCGGCGACGACGGCGATGAGTATGACTTTCGCGACCTCCACGTGCCGCTGTCGTTGCCGGACACCCGGATCCGTGAGGCGACCATTCGCAGTGTCGCGATAACGCCGGCGCCGGGCAGCGGCGACGCATCCGTTGCGGACACGCTCGCCCTCGCGCTGCACCTGCCGGTCGATTTCCCGGACACCACGGTACGCGTGGACGAGGTCGAACACCCGGACTGGCCGAGGCTGGCCGACGTGCTCTGGACCACCAACAGTCGATCCCAGCGCTTCACGCTGCGTGCCGGATCGCTGCCGCTCGCGATCGAGACAGAGGTTCACGAGTCCGGGCGGCACCTCATCCGCGCGGCGGTCGGCGAGCCTGCCTCGCTGGCGATCGAAGCCGAGGTCGTGCCGGAGGGACCGGGCATGCAGGTCATCGGCATCGTGCGCGGAGACCTTGAAGCACTCTCGCCGCTGCTCCGCGAGCAGGGCTGGCTACCGGAGTCCGTCGTCCAACTCGCCGGCAGGACGGAGGCCTCGTTGCGCGCAGCGATCGAGACCGACGATGAAAAGCGCGTCGACGTGAGCGTCACGCCGCGCTTCGGCGAGGACTTTCTCGTCGAATACTCGACGGAAGCGCTGCACGCAAGCATCGTCGCGACCAGCGACAGCCGTTTCTCCGTGACCGGCCGCTACCCGGAGCGAAGCTGGCGTGTCGAGGCCACGCACTTCACGGCGCAATCCCGGATGACGGACCTCGGTTCGATCGATGTGCGCATCGAAAAAGCGGCCTGCGAAACCGGCATGCGCTGCACAGCAGGTTTCACGGCCCGCAGTGCCTCCCTCGCCGTCGCCGGCCTGTCGATCACGAACGTAGAGACCTCGGCCGACGTCGAGGTCTCGATCGCGGACGAGACCCGCGCGGTTACCCGGCCCTCGGCGCTGCGCATCGAGCAGGTCGCCGGAACCGACTGGCACGTGGGTCCCGTCGCGATGCGCGCGGCGGAGGGCCTTCAGGTCGTGAGCGGTGCGTCGGGGCTCACGCTGGCCGCGGCTCGCATCGAGCTTGCGCCGCTCGGGGTCGTTTTCGGCACCGACACGACGGCCACGTTGCCGCTGACGCTGCGCGACCTCCGTGCCGACATCGACAGGACGGAGTTCTCCACCGCATTCGGCATCGCGGGCACCGGCGCCCGCCTCTCAGTTGCCGGCCGCCGCTGGGTCCTGCCGGACCTGGCCGGGACGCTTCGCTACGACAGCGGCCGCGGTACGGCCATCGTGACGGCAATGGACCCCGTCCGGGACATCGAAGGGCGCTTCGACATCACGATGGACGAGGTCGGCCTGGGCGCGGCATTCACCGACGTCCGCATCGGCTTCGGTGACGCGCCCTTGTCCGCCAGTCTCCGCCAATGGCCGTACGCGTGGGACCTCGGCGCCGGTATTGCGCGCGTGAGCGGCCGCCTCACCTACCCCTTGGGCGAGGAAGACCGCGCTCTCGGCGGCGCCGTGGACGTCGTGCTCGAGGGCGTCGGTGCACGCTACGGGGACGCCGGGGCAACCGGCGTCAACGGCGAGATCCCGGTGCGCTTCGCGCCTGACGGGTCCCTGGACGTCGGCCCCGCCCGCCTCGGTGCGGCGCTTCTCGACGTCGGCCTGCCGCTCGAGAACCTGTCGGCGGGGTTTCATTGGTCCGAGGCCGGCGCGGAACTGGCTGTCGACACCCTGGATTTCGCCCTGTTCGGCGGTACCGCGACGGCCAACCCGTTCCGGATCGACACCGGCACGCTGACCGGCGACATCCGGATGACCGTGTCCGACGTTCAGCTGGCGTTAATCGCCGAACTGGCAGACTTCGACAGCATAGAGGTCAGTGGTGCGTTGTCCGGCATCGTGCCGCTGCGCATCGAGAACGGAGAGGTCGTCGTGCAACAGGGAAGACTGGAAAACGTGCCGCCCGGCGGCGTTATCCGCTACCGCGCGGGCGACGGCGCGTCCACGGCGTCCGGGCTCGGCGTCGCACAGCGCGCGCTCTCGCACCTGCAGTACGAGTCGCTGACGTCGGACGTCACCTACACGCCCGAGGGCGACCTCGTGCTCAGCATGCGGCTCAAGGGTATCAATCCGGACATGGACCCCCTGCAGCCGGTCATTCTCAACCTGTCCGTCGAGAACAACATCCCGCAGCTCCTGAAGAGCCTTCAGGCGGCGCGGGACATCGAGCAAGTCATCGAACGGCGTTCGCGGCAATGAACTATCGCGCCGGCCGCCCTTCGGATAAGCTCGCGTCGAAGTCTTTCAGAGGATCACCCGTCATGAAGACGCTCGCCATCCTGCTCTGCCTCCCGGTGGCGCTCTGGGCCTGCACGCCGACCGTCCAGGTCGCCGCGCCGAAGGAGCCCATCGAAATCAACATGAACGTCAAGATCGAACACAACATCCGGGTCCAGGTGGACCGGGAGCTCGAAGACATGTTCGACGACGACAGCGACCTGTTTTGACGGAGACCGCCATGAAACGATTCCTAGTTGCGCTGCTGCTGACGTTCGCCCTGCAAACGGCCTGGGCGATCGATCTCGACACGGCCAAGAGCCAGGGGCTGGTCGGCGAGGCCAATACCGGCTATCTCGCCGCCGTCAACGGATCGCCAAGTGCCGACGTGGCTGCGCTGATTGCCGACGTCAATCGCAAACGCAAGGCCCAGTTCGAGGACGCCGCCCGCAAGACGGACGCGACGCTCGAGCAGGTGCGCCTGCGGTTCTACCAGCTCGCGGTCGAGCGCACACAGCCGGGGCACTGGTACCAGGACACGCAGGGCAACTGGCGCAAGAAATAGCCGACGCTAGCCCGCGTCGGGCAACGGCTCGAACTCGATGATGGCGCCGTCCGCCATCGTCGCCAGGAGCAGCATCCCGTCGCGCAGCACGTACGACCTCACGTAGCTCAGCTGGGCAATGTAGGCGTCGTGCAGCGAGCCCGGCGGGCACATCGCCCGCGTCGTCGCCAGCGGCCCGAACGCCAGGCTGGCGCCTTCCGACGTCCAGCCCCCGGTGCCACGGTTGCAATCCGCGCGGATGGCGACCGTGCCGTCCTCGCCGAACTGCAGCGTGTACTTGCCGCGTTCGTCCGGCACCTGGACCGTATCGTCCATCGACTGGATCCGAACCAGTTGCCAGGCCGAACCCGCCAGGGTATCCGGTGTTGCGGCAGGCTCCGGCGCCGCCGGCAAGTCGCCGGTCGCGCCACCACAGCCGCCGGCCGCCAGTGCCATCGCGGCCAGTCCCAGTTTCGATTCGCGCATTGCGCCAGGCTCCCTGTCGAGGATTTTCCGGCCAAGTAAGGCGCATCTACAGGGCGTCGTCAATGTCCGGCACCCAATCGCGGAAAAAGTCGAGCTTCTCGCGCAGCTCGAGGGCCGCCTGTTCCGCCGTGCGCGACAGGAATCGCAGCGCGCCGCCGGGCCGCAACTGGCCGATCAGGTGCCGATCGCAGCGCGCCACCTGCAGCAGCTGGGGATAGCCCCCGGTGGTCTGCGCATCGACGCACAGGAGATAAGGGCTGCCGCTTTCCGGGCACTGCAGGCTGCCGGGGAACACCGGGGCGCTGGACATCCGGCCCGTCGACCCCACCGCAAGGCGCTCGCCGGCGAGTTCGAGACCCATCCGGTCCGCGCGCTGGCTTACGCGCCAGCGTCCGCCGTACAACCTGTCCCGTTCGGTCCCATCCAGCAGCCCGGCGTCGGGTCCGTCGCAACAACGAAGCGCGGGCTTTGCGGGAATTGCCGGCCGCCGGTCCGGCGGCGTCCGTGCGCCCGACGTCGCCGTCCCCGGCGCGGTGAAGTCGATCCGGTCTCCCTCGCGCAGGGCTCTGCCCTCAAGGCCGCCGAAGCTGGCCGGCAAGTAGGTCGACGTGCTGCCAAATTCCGATGCGCCGGACACGCCGCCCTCGACGGCGAGGTAGCAACGCGCGCCGGTGGCCATGGCACCGATGTCCAGCACGTCGCCCGGCCGCAGACCCAGGGACGCGTGCATCGGCACCGGCTCGCCATTCAGGCGTACCGCGGCAGGCGCGCCGGTGACCGCGATGCAGACGTCCGCATCGACGCGCAGTCGCGGACCGTACAGCGTGATCTCGAGCGCGGGCGCAACGGCGGCATTACCGACGAGGCGGTTCGCGAGCGCCATCGACAGCCCGTCGGCGGGGCCGGAGGCCGGAATGCCGAGGTGGCGCAGGCCCGTGCGCGGCACCGCCTGCACGGTCGTCTGCGTGCCGCCGCGGAGGACGCTTGCCGTCATGACGGCACAACGCCGTCAATGTCCCGGAAGACGACCATCGTGCCGGGCTTCAGCGGGAACGGGTCGGGCTGCCCGCGCGCAAAGAGCTCGAACGGCGTGTGCCCGATCAACGGCCATCCGCCGGGGCCATTCAACGCGTACAGTCCGCACCACTGGCCGGCGATCGCCACCGAGCCGGCGGCCACCGTCTGGCGGGGCGCGGCGAGCCGCGGAACCTGCAACGTGTCCGGCAGGCCTTCGAGGTAGGCGAAGCCGGGCGTGAACCCGTGCATGGCGACGCGAAACGTTGCCCCGGTATGTCGTCGGATCAACTCCGACTTCGGAATGCCGAGGCGGCGACACAGAATCGCGAGGTCCGGGCCGGCATCGCCTCCGTAGCGTACGGGAATCTCGACCCGGCCCGCGTCGGGCACCGCCGGTAGGGACAGGTCTTCGAGCAGCGACTGCAGGCGCGCCAATGCGACGGGCGGGTCGATGACGGCGGTGTCGTAGCGAACGACGACGCATTCGAGGCCGGGCACGACGTCCAGCCAGCCACCCGAGGTACGCAGCGTGCTGGCGAGCGCCTGGGCCTGCGCCGCGTCCGCCACCGGCACCCGCAACTGGTCGTCGCCGCACGGAGCCGCGCCGGGAGGCCACGCCGCGCCGCTCACGACCTGCCGGGCCTGTGCACGTCCACGCGCGCGGCGATCAGCGCGTCTCGCACGGCGCGCGCGATGGCCAGCGCGCCCGGCGTATCGCCGTGCACGCACAACGTCGCCGCACTGATCTCGATGTCCTTGCCGTCATCGGCACGCACTCGGGCGCGGGTCGCGATCGAGACGGCCTGTGCGGCGACGGCGTCCGGGTCGTCCAGCACCGCGCCGGGTCTGTCCCGCGGAAGCAGCGTGCCGTCGGCACGGTAGCACCGGTCCGCAAACGCTTCCGGCACGTAGTGCATGCCGAGGTGTCCGGCCAGCGCGGCAAGTCGGCCGGCGGGTGGCCCGACGATCGCCGGCCGTCCCGGGCATTCGTCGACGACCCGGGCGACGACGTCGGCAACCTCCTCGTGTTGTGCGGCGTCGTGGTACAGGGCGCCGTGCGGCTTGATGTGCGTAAGGTCGACCCCGTGATCGGCCGTAATGTTCACGAGCGTGCTGACCTGCTGCGACAGGGTCTCGTACAACGCCTCGCCCCCGAGCTGGCGCGAGCGGCGGCCGAAACCCGCGCGGTCCGGATAGGCCGGGTGTGCCCCCACGGCGACGCCGGCACACGCCGCGAGCAGCACGGTTCGTGACATGCTGTCGATGTCGCCGGCGTGCCCTCCGCAGGCGATGTTGCAGCTGGACACGAGGGCCAGCAATTCCGCCGTGGTCGACTCCCCTTCGCCGAGGTCGGCATTCAGGTCAATGCTCGCCATGGCGCCTGCGCTTCTTGTCCTTCATCACCGACTTGTAGAGCCGGCCGAAATCGCGATCGCGGCGGTGCCGTTCGGCGACGGTCGCCGCGTTGCGCCGGTCCTCTGCCTGCAACTTGCGGTACCGGTCGAGCCGACCGGCATCGAGCACGCCGGCCTCGATCGCCGCGCGGACCGCGCACCCGGGTTCGTTCTCGTGCAGGCAATCGCCGAAGCGACACTCCCGGGCGGCGGCTTGAATCTCGGCAAACACGTCGTCCAGCGCCGCCGCGACATCCGCAAGCTGCAGCTCGCGCATGCCGGGCGTATCGATCAGCCAGCCGCCGGCCGGCAAGCGGTGCATTGAGCGCGACGTCGTCGTGTGACGACCGCGCTGGTCATCGTCACGCACCGACTGCGTCGCCTGCCCCGCCGCCGACAACGTGTTGACGAGCGTCGACTTGCCCACGCCCGACGAACCGAGCAGCGCCACCGTTTGCCCGGGACCGGCCCAGGGCGCGAGCCGAGCGGCCGCTTCGGCGCTGCGCGCGTCCACGGCCTCGACGACGAGGCCGGTCGACAGCTTGCGTGCCGCCGCCACGTACTCATCAACCGAGTCAACGCAATCCGCCTTCGTGATCACGACGACGGGCCAGGCGCCCGCGTCATGCGCGAGAGCCAGGTAGCGTTCGAGCCGCGCGACGTTGAAGTCCCGATTGGCCGACGTCACGACGAACACGGTGTCGACGTTTGCGGCGAGCCATTGATAGACGGCCGGGTCGCCGGGAGCTTTCCGGCGGAAGGCGCCGACGCGATTCAGCGTGCGCAACACGCGATCGCCCGCGGATGCGACCAGGACCCAGTCGCCCACCGCAACGCCGGCCTCGGCAACGCGCGGCGTCAATGGCAGGCTGGCAGGCACGCCGTCGCCGGCCAGTTCCACGCGGCCGCGATGCACGGCCAAGACCCGCGCGGGTACCGCGCCGACGTCGGCATCGCCGATCTGCGCCGCGAAGAAAGTCCGCCAGCCGAGTTCCGTCAGGTTGTCCATGTTCGTCGTGTCGCAGGCTGCGCTACACTGTCGCCGGATCGCCCCTTCGAGGATACAGCATGAGTGTCGTACTCGTGACCGGTGCCAGCTCCGGCATCGGCGCCGCCGTCGCCATCGCATTCGCGGAAGCGGGCTGGGAGGTCATGGCGGCCGGCCGCGACGAGGGCCGGCTGGACGAAGTGGCCGACGCCGCGGACGGCATCGTCACGTGGTCCGGCGAGCTCGAGGAAAGCGCGGACTGCGACGAGCTTGTCACCGACACGCTGGACGAGTTCGGCCAGCTCGATTGCCTCGTGAACGCGGCCGGGATCCTTGTCCGCGGAGACGTCGCCGAAACCGACGACGATGACTGGCGCGAGGTACTCGGCATCAATCTCGACGTGCCGTTCTACCTGTCGCGAGCGGCGCTGCCGCACCTGGTCGAGTCCGCCGGCTCCATCGTCAACCTGGCGTCGTACTGGGGCAGCCGGGCCGGCCGGCGCACGGTCGCCTACTCGGTCAGCAAGGGCGGCCTCATCATGCTGACGAAGGCCATGGCCCGGGACCATGCGGCGGACGGCGTCCGCGTCAACGCGGTCAGCCCGGGCAACGTCGACACCCCGATGCTGGCCGCCGGGGCGGAGGATGCCGGTGAGGAACTCGACGAGTACCTGGAAAAGGCCGCCAGCGACAGCCCGAACGGGCGCATCTCCACGCCCGAGGACGTCGCGGGCCTCGTGCTGTTCCTGGCCAGCGACGCCGCGGCACAGATCAACGGTGCCGTGATCCCGATCGACGGTGGCCTGACGGCCTGAGGCCTATGCGCCCGAGAAGTCGACGTCGGTGAACACGAGCGACGGCGACAGCGTCGAGGAGTACGGGTAGACGTCGTTGCCTGTCATCGCGAGTCGCGCAAACAATTCGACGAGGTTGCCGGTGACGTTCATTTCGCCCACTGGCGCGCCGATCCGGCCGTTCTCGATGAGATGCCCGCGCAGCCCGAGCGAGAAGTCGCCCGTCGTGCCATCGGCGTTGCCGCCGAGCCAGGACGTCACGTAGATGCCGTCACCCGCATCCGCCAGCAATTCCGCAAGAGACCGGTCGCCGGTCCCGATGCGGAGGTTGGACGGCTCGCCGGTGGTCGGTGCCATGTCGCCCTTGCGGCCGTAGTAGGTATCCACGTAGAAATTGCGCACGACGCCGTTCTCGACGATGGGCAGCGCACGTGCCGCAATGCCCTCGGAGTCGTAGTGGCGTGACGCGAGACCGCGCCGGATCAGCGGATCGTCCGTGATCGTCAGCACCGGGCTGAAGCTCTGCTCGCCGATGCGCCCGGCCCAGAACGACTGGCCCTGTTGCACGCTGCGCGCCGTTGCCGGCCGCAACAGGCGCCCGATCAGGGACGCCGCGGCGCGACTGTCGACGACCATCGTCGTCTTGCGCGTCGGGCCCTTCTGCGAATCGAGTCGCACGAGTGCCCGCTGCAGTGCTTCGCGACCGACGCCCGCCGCATCCGGCAGATCGCCGACGTGTGCGCCGCCCGCGTAGAACCAGTCGGACGCCCGCTTGTCGCCCTGGTCGCGCAACGTCACCTCGGAACCGAACCAGCAATACGTCGACCGGTGCTCGCCGGTGAACCCGTTGCTGGATGCCGACGCCGAGCGCGACGTGCCATCGTAAACGCCGGCCGTGGCGGAGATCACCCGCTCGTGGTCGTGGGACGCCGCGTCCAGTGCCTCGCACCAGGCGATGCGCTGGTCGCGATCGAGCTTCGCGACGGTGTCGTCGACCAGGTCGAGGTCGCTCGATGGCCGGCCGTCGAACAGCGCCGGCGGGGTGATCTCGCGGTACTCGTCGGGCTCCAGCGCCCCCGTGATCGCAACCGCTTCGCGCACGAAACCGCGCAGCCGGTCGGGGTTCAGGTCGGTGGTGCTGTGCGTCGAGTAGCGCCCGTCGGCGAATAATCGCAGCGACAGGTTCTGCGACGTCGTGTCCTTCACCTTCTCCAGGCTGCCGTCACGGTACTCGAACTCGACGTCGCGGCTTTGCGCCGCGGTCGCCCACGCATCGTCAGCACCGGCGCGCGTCGCCATTTCGACCGCCTGCGCGGCCCGCTCTTGCAGATCAGCCGACATTTTCGCCTCCCACGGTCATGCTGGAGACCAGGACGGTGGGAATACCCTGGCTCACGGGAACGCGCTGGCCATTCTTGCCGCACGTCCAGCCACCGGTATCGAGGCGGGCGTCGTCCGCGACCATCGAGATGCGCTTCAGAGAATCGGGTCCGTTACCGATGATGTTCACGTCCTTGATCGGCGCGGTCACCTTGCCGCCCTCGACGAGCCAGCCGTTCTTGACATAGAACGTGTAGTCGCCGGCACCGATCTGCACCTGCCCGTTCGTGTAGGTCTCGCAGATGATGCCGTGATCGACGGCGGCAATGATTTCATCCCGCGTGTGCGGGCCCGCCTCCATGAACGTGCAGCTCATGCGCGGCATCGGCGCGAAGCGGTACGACTCGCGACGGCCGGAACCGGTGGGCGCCAGCCCGTACTGCTTCGCGCTGATCTCATCGTGCAGATAGGACTTCAGGATGCCGTTCTCGACCAGCGTCGTTGCGCCGGCCGCGTTGCCTTCATCGTCGTAGTTCAGGGCGCCGCGCTCGTTCGGGATCGTCGCCTTGTCGACGACGGTGACGAACGGCTCAGCGACTTTCTTGCCGATCATGTCCGAATAGATGCTGGTGCCCTTCCGGTTGAAGTCGGCTTCCATGCCATGACCGATCGCCTCGTGCAGCAGGATGCCGCTTGCGCCGGCCGCCAGGATGACCGGCATCTCGCCCGCCGGGGGCCGGCGCGCTTCGAACAGGATCATCGTCCGGTCGACGGCTTCCCGTACCATCGCCTGCAGGCGTTCCTCGGTGTACCAGGCAATGTCCTCGCGCGCCGCGATGTTCGAGTAGCCGGACTGCACCTCATCGCCCTTCTTGGCATTCACGGTGACCGTGATGCGCGTCATCGGGCGGTGGTCGGTCACGAGGCGGCCGTCGAGCGTCGCGATCATCACGCGTTCGTCGGCATCGTTCCAGTACACCGACACCCGGTCAACGGCGGTGTCCATGGCCCGCGCCTGCGCCTCGACATACTTCAGGAGCGGCAGCTTTCGGTCGATGCCCACGTCGGACCACGGCACCGTGGTGCTGTAGAGCGTGCCGGCGGCCATCGGGTCGTACGACTGCGGCGCCACGGCCGGGCCGCGCGAGGCGATGGCCGAGGCCGTGCGTGCTGCGGCCAGCATCGACGGCAGCGTCAGGTCCTCGGTGAACGCATACCCGGTCTGGTCGCCGATCACGACACGCAACCCGACCCCCTGCTCGATGCCCGAGTTCGCGTTCGCGACGATCCCGTCCTCGAGCTGCAGGAAGTTGTTCCGCGTGTGCTGGAAATAAAGGTCCGCCGCGTCCGCGCCATTCGCGGTCAGCTCTGACATGACCCGTGCGACGACCGCCTGGTCGACGCCGAACCAGTCCATGAACGGATTCGTCGGTGTTCTCTCCGCCACGGTCGTCGCGGTCTGCACGCCGCAGCCGGTGAGGAAGGCGGGCATCGTGACGACGGCGCTACCCGCCGCCATGTGCCCCAGGAAGTCCCTGCGCTTTATGGTCATGTGGTTCCCGTTCTCTCGTCGTTATAAGGAGTCGGATGCGCCTGCATCGCAAATCGTTGCAATCAGGGCTGGCGACGGGCGAGCGCGAGGCCTGCGCCCGCCGCGATGAGGAAAGCCCCGGTCACGCGGTTGCGCCAGGTCGAGAAGCGCAACAGCCAGTGCCGGGCCCGGCTGGCGAACGCCGCCCACAGCACGTCGCCGGCGAAGATGACGGCCAGCATGACGGCCGCGGCCGCAATCAGTTGGCCGTATGCCGCGTCGGCGGGAACGAACTGGGGGAGGAACGCCGCGTTGAAGGCCAGCGTCTTCGGGTTGGCCACGGCGATCAGCGCCGCCTGCCCGAACAGCCGCGGGCGCGCCACGATGCGACCGAGGTCGTCCGGCGGCCGCCGCCACGTCCGGATACCCAGCACCACGAGGTAGATGACGCCGGCCCAGCGTATCCACGTCAGCGCCGACCCGGCCACTTCGAGCAGTGCCGCCAGGCCAACCACGACCAGTGCGAGCTGCAGGCCGACACCGAACACGGCGCCGGCAACGGTTACGACGCCGGCGCGAAATCCATAGCTCAGGCTGTTTGCCACCGTCAGCGCCACGTTCGGGCCGGGTATGGCCACGAGCACGGCCGTCGCGAGGGCCAGTGCCAGCAGATTGCTCATGAGAGGTGTCTCCGTCCAGGCCGGACGGCCCACGCCGCCGTTGCCGTGGCGGGTACTGTAGCAGCAAGCCACGAAGCCGGCATCGGGAGGCCGAACGACCCGCGGCTCAAAGTTTGCCGACCTGGCGGAGGTAGCGCTCCACGTCCTTGTAGCTTCCGTCAGCACCCGAGAATTTCACCAGGTTCCGGGCGGTCTTCAGCCAGTCGATGGTGCTGGGCGAGATCTCGTCGAGCGCCTGCATGAAATCGGCTGTCGCCAGGTTCCGGTCCGCGCCCGACTCGAGGATATCCGCGATGACGGACTCCTTCGCAAGATCGAACAGGCCGTCGATGTCAGCCCCGGAGTAGAACTCGGTGGCGGCCGCAATGGCCCGCGCATCGATGTCGTCTGCCGGGATTCCGGCGAGGCGCATCTCGAGCATCGCCTTCCGCGCCTCGACATCCGGCGGGGGTACGAAGACCTGCCGGGAGAACCGGCCGGGCCTCAGCATCGCCGGATCGACGTCCCAGGGCATGTTCGTCGCGGACAGCGTCAGGATGCCCTCGTTGTTAGCGGAAAACCCGTCCAGCTGTGCGAGAAACTCGTTGACGATCGTCCGCGCCGCGCTCGACGAGGCTTTCGATCGCGAATACGCGAGCGCATCGAGTTCGTCGAAAAACAGCACGCACGGCCGGCTGGCTCGGGCTTTCTCGAAGATGGCCGCCAGATTGCGCTCACTCTCCCCGATCCACATGTTCAGCACATCGCTAATTCCGACGATCTGGAACTCCGCGTTGCATTCACCGGCGATCGCGCGAGCCATCAGCGTCTTCCCGCAACCTGGCGGCCCGTAGAGCATGACGCCACCGCCCGACTTCTTGCGGAATTTCTGAAACAGCCCGGGATTGCGAAACGGCTCGACGATCTGCAGGCGCAATGTCTTCTTCAACCGCTCCATGCCGACCACGTCCGAAAACCGGACCTTGTCCGGCACCGCCCGCTCGATAGACGTGACCTTCGCCTTTCCACCGGCAACGACGTTCAGTTCGGGGCCGCGCGCCTGCGACGCGTGCACGAGCTTCTCGAGCTCATCGTCGGGCTCGAAGTCCGGCAGGTTTCGCGCCTTGAGATACTCGCCCAGTGCGCCCGTCGTATTGCCGCTCGCCAGTTCGCAGCGCGCAAGCGCGACGCGATGCCCGGGATCAACGGCATTGCTGTCGACCAGCAGGCGCCACTGTTGCAACGCGTCTTCCAGCCGGCCTCCCTCCTGCAGGGCCCCGGCGTAGGCCGACCGGAGCTCGGCATCGAAGGGCCTTTGTATCAGCTGACGCTCGAGATCCGCGATGGAATCGGACATGTCCCTACCTCTGTAATCGTCCCAGCAGCGGCGGCCACACCCAGCTGTAGACCACGTAAACGAGAAACACGATCGCCACGGTATTTTCGTGCCCTGCCAGCGGCGTCATTGCCAGGACGTCGGAACGCAGCAGGAACACGATCGCGAGCCACAGGCCGATGGACCCAGCCCACCCCCACTTCTGCATAGGCCACAGCGGCAGCAGGCTCGAGTGCGAGCTGCGCTTCAGCGACCGTGCGAGATCGACGATCCCCTCGTTGTCCGGGTACAGGCGCACGAGGTCGCGCGACAGCGCGTAAGCCTGCTGCGTCTTGCCCTGGCTCAGCAGCGACTGAACGAGGCGCACCATCGATACCATGCGGTTCGGATACTCGCGCAGCAATTTTTCGAGCCGCCGGCGCTGCTCGGCCGCCGAATGAATGACGTAGGCCGCGAGCACGTGCACATCGAGCGCATCCTCCAGGGACGGGTCGAGTCGCAGCGCTTCGCCGGCCAGCCGCTCCGCCTTGTCAGTATTGAAGGTCATCAGCATAAGCCGGGCGTACAGGGAATACAGCGCCGCGGTACGGGGATAGCGGGTCAACAGCCCGAGCACGGTCGTCTCGGCATTGGCATATTCCTGGCGCTCCATCTGCAATTCGACGAGCAGGTACGACGCCTCGAAGTTCTCCGGGTCGAGCGCCAGGATCCGCGACACCAGTTCGTAAGCCTCGTCTGGCTTGTCGTCAAACCACTCGACCCACGCGGCGAGCTGCAGCAGGTCGACGTCATCGGGGTAGGCAGGCAGCACCCGGGCGAGCACCTTGCGCGCCGACGGCAGGCGTCGCCGTTCGACGAGCGCCGCCAGTTCGGCAATCGCCGCCTCGTAGTCCGGGGGATGTTCGCTCATGCCGGCACACCCCAAGTCGAGTACAGCATCCCTCTCAGCACGGCGGCCACGCCAATGGACGCCAGCACCGCGAACAGCACGGGCACGTAAGGCGACGGCGGATCGAGCCCGAGACTCGACACGGTCCGGTAGGCTTTCCGGTGCAGCAGGAAAAAGGCGCCGGCCATGGCGAAGCCGACCGCACGGTAGACGATACGGATCATCCCGGTATCGCGCGGATCGACCAGCCCGGTGCCAACGACAACCGGCGCCGAAACGATGGCCAGCCCGATGGCCGTGGTCACGACCAGCCACGGCAGATCGCGCGCGAGTCGCCGCTGCCGCCGGGCGTTCGCCGCGGCGATCAGGGTGACCGCGATGGCCCCGCCGAAGAATGCCGCCGCGATCAGTGCGCCGACGGAATACGGCGGTTGCGCGACGGCGCCGTCCTGGAGGCTGGGCCTCAGAAGGTCGGCATTCGACGCCGACAGGTCGCCGGAGCGCGTCACCAGCCGCCGCCTCCGCCGCCACCGCCACCGCCGCCCGAAAAGCCGCCTCCGCCGCTGCCGGACGACGAGCCCGGCGGTGTCACCGAACTCGAGACGGCCGAGCTCAGGCCCGACGACAGCCCGATGGTACTCGACGAGAGTCGTGACGGGTTCCACGTCCCGCTGTACCAGCCGGGCTGGTAGCCCCCGCCATCGGGACCGCGGATGGCGGCGAGCACGGACGCGAAGCGCTCCGCCCAGGCCTGGTCAACGCCCAACGCCAGGGCGTACGGCAGGTAGGTTTCGAACAGCGCCGGCGTCTTCTCCGGCGGGTTGCGCAGGTTCAGCTCGTCTTTCTCGGCGATCTCGAGGTAGTCGCGGAAACCCTGGATCTCGTCCAGCACGGCACGCCCGCGCATCGTTGGCCGCTTCATGATCACCGCAAAGAACACGAGCGTTGCGATCAGCAGTGCGAAAACGCCGATCACGAGCAGCCGGAGACCGTCACTGATGATCAGCGAAGCTGCCATGGTGCCGAGCACGATGACAAGTCCGGGCACGCTGAGGTACGTGTTGGTCTGGAAATACTTGTGCTTGTAGTCCGCGGTCAGCGACTTGTTGTGTGCGGACCGCGCCTTGCCGAGCACGGCATGGGTCGCCTGGTCGAGCTTGATCGCGCGGCCCTCGGCGAACAGGCCCTCGTACAGCTCGCGCTCCCCCGCCGCGAGTGGCGGCGCGTTCGCGCCCGGCTCCAGGCGCGTCAATGAATGTTCGTCGCGGTGATGGTTGATGCGCAGGTAGCCCTTGACGGCGAGGTTCACGATCGCCGCCGTCATCGCCTTGTTGTCGTAGTACATCTGGTTGATGTAGCGGAGAGAGGCGGGCGAGAAGCCCGCCGGCGGCTCGTAGCGGGTCACGATCGGACCCTCGTCCGGATCCTTGCCGAAGCGGCGCCAGACGAGCATCGAGTAGATCCACAGCAGTGCGAGACCGCACAGCGCGACCAGCAGGTCGCGGTTGTCCAGGACCAACCAGCCGACGCGAGTCATGAACGTCGGCTCATTCACGAAGCCCTTCGGCCAGGTCACGACGACGGTCAGGCCGTTCACCGGTGACAGCGGCTTGGTTGCCTCGAAGCGGACGGCCGGCCCGTCCTTGCGCACGGTGTAGTCGCTCCCCTGTGCACCGTACGGGCCGGTGTATGCTTCGGCGCCGACCTCCTCCGGCGGCGGGTCAAACTCGAATCTCACCGTCGCGCTCGCGGCATCGATCGGAAACGCCCAGTCGAACCCGGTGACCTGCCAGTACAACTCGTCGTGCGCGTCGAAGAAGCCGAGGTTGCGGCTCGCGACGTAGCGGTAGACGTACGTGTGCTCGCCATGTGCGACCAGGCGGTTCCGATGCCCGAAGTAGACGCGCACTCCGCGTTCGATATTCACCGTGTGCCAGTCTTCACGCTCGCCGTTGCGCGTGACGCCGAGCACTCGAACGGCTGCCTCGAAGCGATTCCCGAGCTTGTCGCGGTAGTCCGTGACCTGGTCTCTGTAGATACCACGGCGTATGCGATCGCCCTCGGCGCGCACACGAATCGTCTCCGTGACCTCGATGTCGCCATCAGCGCGGACAAGGATGTCGCTGTGAAAGGACAGGATGCGCTCGTCCGCCCCCGCCGCGCCGGAGACCGCCAGCACCAGCAGGATGAACAGCGGCCTCATTCGACGGACCCGAGATTGACCAGCGGCACGTTCGCGACGTCATCGGACGACTTCTGGAAAAACGGCCGTTGCTCGAAGCGAAACAGCGAGGCCACGATGTTACTCGGCACCGATTCGGTCATCGTGTTGTAGTCCCGCACGGAACCGTTGTAGTAGCGGCGCGCGAACTGCAGGTAGTTCTCGGTCTCGACGAGCTGGTTCTGCAGGTCGAGGAAGTTCTCGTTGGCCTTCAGGTCCGGATACTCCTCCGCCAGCGCGATGAGCCGGCCGACCCCGCTGGCGAGCCGCTCTTCCAGTTCGCCCCGAAGCCCGACGTCCGCCACCCGCATCGCCTCGGCACGCAGCGTGGCCACCGCCTCGAGCGTGGCCTTCTCGTAGCCGGCGTAGTGCTTGACGGCCTCGACGAGTCGCGGCACGAGGTCGTGACGCCGTTGAAGCTGCACGTCGATGTCGCTCCAGGCAGTCGCGACGCGGTTGCGGGACCGGATGAGCCGGTTGTAGTAGAGGATGCCGACCGCGATCAGCGCGGCCAGCACGACGAGCACGAAAGTCAGCATCGACAACAGCCTGTGGTCAGCGGCCCGGCAATCCTAGCACCGCGGGCACAAATCACGCACGCCGCGTCGCGGCATCAGTACCAGAGGGAAATGAAGAGCTGGATGACGTTCGCGTCGAGGTGGTACAGGGGCTCCTCGCCCAGCGGCGCGCCGGTGGTCAGGTCGCTGAACTCGTCGTAGTCGACGGAGAGCATGTCGATCGACGCGTTGAGCGTGCCCTTCTTGAAGACGCTCCAGCCCTTGTTCTCGTCGATGAAGCTGTAGCCCACCTTCAGCTTCAGCGTCATGCTCGTGAGCGGGCTCAGCTCCTTGTCGCGGCCGCGGAAGTTCGTGGCCTGGGCGCGCGGGAAAATGTCCGCGTAGAAGTGCGCGCCGGTCTGCGTGTGATAGCGGCCCTTCACCTCGAACGTGAACGGCCCCCACGGGTGCACGTAGGTCAAAGACCCGGTGTGTGCCTGGATGTCCCATGTGTCGGTGAAGAAGCGGTATTCCGCCTCCAGCGCCGCACGGTACGGCAGGAAGTAGCGCGCCCGAAGGCCGACGGCGTTGCTCGTTCGCGTGCGCGGGTACAGCTCCGGCTCGTAGCTGTAGCCAAGCGGCACGTTCGAATCGGCATAGCGCACCGAGCGGTACGGATTGTTCAGGAATCCTTCGTCGGTGACGGTCTCGACGTTCAGCGCCGCGATCAGGTTGCGCGTCAGGATCTGCGTCAGCCCGATGCCGTACTGCTGGCGCTTGTTCTCGGCGGCGAACGTCGGATCGTCGGAACGGCCGACGATGTCGTCACCGTAGGCGTAGCTCAGGGTCAGCGTCGTCAGGTCGCCGAACATGTCCTGGCTGACCGAGAACGCGTAGGTCGTGGCATCGAAATCGGATTCGACGGAGCTCACGTAATTCAGGCTCATCGTCGTGTTGCCGCGCAGGTAGTCCATGCCCAGCGACCACTGCTCGCGTTCCTCGGTGTACGGGCTCGCCGTGGTCACGACGTCGACGGATGCCGAGCTCACGTAGTCGACGTAGTAGTTGCCGACGAACGACGTACTTTTGCCGACCTGCTTGCGGACGAGCACGGACGGGCCGTCGATCACGACACCGCCGCCCTCGTAACGATGGTACAGCGCGTCCCCGCGGTCTTCGGGGAGTACGCCCGAAAACGCCGGCGCGGTCGCGAGCGACAGCAGCAGGAGAGCAAGACCGCGGAAAGCACCGGCGCGCATCGTCACATTCCTAGTTGCAGCCGCATCCGCCGCCGGCCGCGCCTTCGCCGCCGCGGGCGCCTTCGCGCGCCTCGTACACGTGCTGGATGTAGGACGTGGAGACCGGGTCGCCATCGAGCGCCATGATCGGGTCCGCGAGACGGTCCCGCTCATACGGCTTCACCCAGGGCTCGATATTGCCGCAACCGGCCATGGCCAGGAGCAGCGTCGCGCCCAGCAGCCGTCGAATGAACACCGGATTTGCCATATTCATTCTCCTACTTTATCCCTGAACGGCCACTCCGGACCGTGAACTCCGTCAGAAACGCCCTATTCCCGGGCCCTAGAAAAACACCGTGATCCCGAGGTGTCCCTCGAGGTTGTGAGCCGTCTTTTCCTCGCCGAACAGGTCGATGTCGAAGAGGTGATCGCGGAAATCGATGTGCAGTGCGACCGAGTCCGTCAGCAGAAACCGGTAGCCGGCACCGAAGTTCACGGTGAACCGGTCGTCGCCGGCGAAGCGGGTCGACCCGAGGCCGGCGATCAGGTACAGGTTCGTGTTGTAGGCGCGGCCCTCACCGACGAAACCCTCGCCAGGCAGGATGTTGTAGCCCAGGTTCAGGTTGTAGTACGTCAACTGCCGCTCGCTGTCGGACAGAAGCTGGGCGCCGCCCGACAGGATCTCGAAACTCGTCTCGCCGGCCTCCGACGTGCCAGCCGTGCCTTCGACGAAGAAGCCTTCGGTCAGGTGGTAGGCGAGCCGGGCGCCGTACACCACGTTCGTGCCGAAGTCCTCGATGCTCATGATGCCCACGAAGCCGCCGACCTCGAAGTCCTCGCGATCGATGGCCGGCTCCTTGACCTCGCGGCGCTCGACCTGCGGGTCGATGACTTGCCCCGGCGGCTCGGAACTCGGCGGTGGCGCCTCCTCGGGCCCCATGCCGAACAGGTTCTTGGTCGCCGCGCAGCCGGTCATCAGTCCGGCGACGGTGATCAGAAAAAGAACGCGAAACCGACTTTCCATTCCTCTACTTCCTCGTTGTCGTCGCGACTCGTGAACACGACGTAGCTCTTGTACTCGGCGCGAAGCACGAAGCGGCGCGCCGTGTACACGCGGAAGCCGGCGCCGACGTGACCGATCTGGTCCGTGCGATCCTCGCCCTGCACGATCGTCGATTTCGGCTCGGTATGAATGACGCCGGCACCCAGCGTGAAAAACGGTGACACCCGCCATTCGGGAAACGCCTCGTGGACGACGTTAACACTGCCCGTCCAGCCGTTCGAAAAATTCCCCAGGATTTGTGAACCCCATGCTTCCACGGACACGTACGGGTTGAGCGAGTACGAACCGTAGAGGGAAACGATGTTCGCGCCGCCGAAATCACCGGCCAGCACGCCCACCTCCCACTTGGCATTCGTGAAGTCCTCGATCGTGGCCCGCTGCACGTTGAAGGTCTCGCCGTCCGGATTGAGTGTCAGCTCCATCTGGTCGCGGTTGACCCAGCCTTCGGTGCCCTTGTCGGTGCGCACCAGGTACCAGTCCGTACGCTGCACAACGATCGACACGCTTTCGCCACGGTCGACGACGTGAAAGATCGGGTAGCCGCGGCCGGGGCCCGTGTGCATCTCCAGGTACGGGTCGGCGACGGCGACTTGCCGGAGCGCTTCCTCAGCTGCCTGGACATTTCCGGTAAGGATCAGCTGGCAAAAAAGAACAACCAGGAGATCAGCGAACGCGGATCTAGTTTTCCGGCGCGTCGAAGGGATTGTTGAAGTACTGGGCTCCGACATCCAACCATTCCGCAATTAAGCGTCTCTCCGATGGTGACAAGATGTTGTAGTGCAAGTCGTTGGGGTCTTCGAATCGATTGAAGAAATCCCCCGAGGCGATGGCCCCGGCGACGCGCGCGGGCGGAGGGATGGGAATGACGTCGAAGATCGGGTTGCCGTCGATATCGACGCCAACCTGCTGCTGCGCATCCACAAGGGCTCCGTTGACCACTTCTTGAAGATTATCAGTAACTAACAGCTCGCGATAGGCATGGAAATGATCGGGCTCATCCGGTGACAGGCCGTCCTGTAGTTCGAGCTGTCCTGCCGGTACGCGCACGGTCATGCCGTCGGCCGGGTCGATGGGCGTGTGGCATCCGAGACAATTGTCGTCGAGTTGCACGCCATTGCCATCCAGCACCGGATTTCCCATGTCGTCGAACACCGGCCTCGGCTGACTCCAGAGCGGATGGATGATCGTTTCGTAATTGATGACGGACCGGCAATGCGACTGCCAGTCCTGCAGACACGCGAGCGACGTCGGCGCGGCCGTCGTCAGGTCCGTGTACAGGTAGTCGATGTCCGGGCTCGGCTGCAGCGCGTTCGGGTCCATCGGATCGGGCGGGATCGTCCAGACGTCGCGGTAGATGACGTCCATGGACGGCTCGATCGACGAGCAGCCGTCACTCGCGCACGTGATATTGGCCCGCGTCTCGGCCATCGTGTCACCGATGTCGCCGACGTACCATTGCGGGTTCGTGTTCGGGAACTCGACGCCGGCCACCTGCGCACCCGCCCAGGCCGGATCGAACGCCCCCTTGCGGCCGTGCGACGTTCCGCTGTTCGCGGTATGGCAGCCGTTGCATTCCAGCACCTGCCCCGGGCGTGCCGAAATCCAGTTGTGGTGGCGCGGCGTGATTCGCATGCCGTTCTCGTCCAGCACGCTGATCATCAATGCGGTGTTCGCCGGGATCTTGGTCATTACGGAACCGTCCGGTTCCACCACCGTGTAACCGACGATCTCCTTCATCCCGTTCGCCTGGCTGACGCCGAACGCGGTGTTGTCGATGTCGCGCAGGTCATCGTCCGGCAGTGACACGGCCTTGACGATCCGCAGGAAGCGCGCCGGCCGCGTCGCCGCCGGCGTCACGGTGGGATCGGCCATGGCGTCGATGTTGACGATCGCGGCGCCGTCGAAGTCGTAGACGCTGCGAATCTTCAGCACGGCCTCGCCGTTGTCGGCCAGCGTGTCGTCGTACGGGAAATTGTTGGCGCCGTCGGGCACCACCGGCGGCGTCGGCCGCGGATCCGCGGAGACCACCTCGGTGAACATCCAGCCTTCCTCGCCGGGCACGACGGGTTGCTGCGTATTGTCACGCGGATCGTAGATCCAGATGCCGTACAGGGGTGGTGCGACCGTGAACGTCCCGTCGGGAATCGGCACGATGTTGTCCGGATCTATGATGAAGACGTTCGCAAGGCGATCTTCCGTGCACGGCACGATCGAAGGCTCGATCTCCATCGTGCTCGGATCCGCATCGACGTTCGCTTCAACAAGGCGGCACTGGCTCCAGCTCACGAGCATACGTTGCGTCCCGTCCTGGATCGGGTACACGCTGTAGTAGCGCCCGCCAGGCGACGGCACGCCGGGCACCGTGATGACTTCGTTGATCGTCGCGTCTTCCTGCGCGGGCCCGTTGAGGATGCCGATGTTCGGCGCCAGCGGCTGCGTGTTCTCGACGTACTGCGGCGTATCGATCGCGATCACTTCGCCGCCGCCTTCCGTGTTGTCGAACGGGCGAATCAGCGAGAAAACGCGCCCGTCCTGTGCCTGCCGCGGCTGCGTGAACTGGATGGTTTCGCCGTTGCCGCCCGTCGCATGCGACTCGCTGCCATAGAACAGCTCGAGGTTCGAGCCGTCCGGGTTCACGCGGTACAGGTTGACCTCGTCATTCGCCGGCCCGGCGTGGTCCCAGCGGCTGAAGACGATCGATCCGTCAGCCAGTACGGACGGGTCGACGTCATGGCTCTGGTTAAACGTGATCTGTTCCAGGCCGGTGCCGTCCGAGTTGATGACGTGCAGGTTGAACGTATATTCGTTGCGGTCCTCATCGACCGCCGGAAAACCCGGCTTGCCTTCGTCGAGCAGGATGGCCTGCGAGCGCGTCTGCCGCGTCGAGGCGAACACGATGCGGCCGTCCGGCAGGTACTTCGGCATGATGTCGTGACCGATCTCCGCCGTCAGGTCGGAGGCGATGATCCGCCGGAGCTGGTCGTCCTCGAACGTGTACTCCCACAGGTTCCAGGTGACCTGGTCCTCGTCGTCGAGGTTCGGATCGAAGGGCGTGCGCATCGCGAACAGCACGGCGCTGCCGTCGTAGGCCATTTCCACGTCGCGGACCGCGCCGTTGCCCTCGGTCACGCTGCCGGTGATGTTGACTGCAAGCGCGCTCGGCGACGCGCGATCCTTGTAGTACAGGTCGCCGCCGACATCGAACGTAATCTGCTCGCGAAAGTCGGTCTGCATGAACGCGCCGTTGTCGTCCGTCGGGACCGGCGTCCGGATGTACGCGATCGGGAAATCGACGACGACCGGATCGGGTGTCTGCCCGTTGCCGATCTGGACGCCCTGGTTGGCGCCATCGCAAGCGGCAATCGACACGACGCCGCACAGCAATGCGAGCCTGTGCATTGCGCGACGCAAGGATCCTTCCTTCGAATAACCGGGATGCGTGTTCATATGTGCTTACCTCTGTGTTCAGGCCGCGAAACGCGCGATGGACTGCACGGTGCACGACGATGCGCCGATCCGCGGGGAATCCGTCCCCGCCTCACGCGTTGCTGCGCGATCTCCGTTGCGGCCAGAACAATGTGCAATAGTGACCATTGGGGCCCGCCCGTACCGTTAACGCGATCACAAACCACGTCGACACCCTAAGCGAGGGGATCGCAACGAAAAAATTCGCCGCCGACGATCGAAATGCGGCCGCAGTATAGGAGACAGCCGTTCGTCGATGTAATGTCGAAAATCCACGACAGTCCGTAATTCCATCGTTACTTTTTTGCTGACACGCGAGCCGCGTTCCAGGGGTTCCGCCGGCGGTCGAATCGCCGTGTTTGTGACACAGAGCCAACAGCCGAGCCCCGCGTCGGCAAAGGCCTCGCGCCGGCTGTTGCGTGAAAGTGTCCACTTGCGACGCGGCTGTCTGTGTTCAGCGACAGGCCTGATTTCTTACAAAAACAATCACTTAAGAAAGAGCCCGCGCCCCCCTGTGTGCAGCTTGAGACAAGGACTTGACATATGGCTTGCGCGGATTTGCTCGCGGGATGGCGTGTAACGCCCTGAAAAGGCGCGGAAAAATACCCCTGGAAACGCGTCCCGAAAAGTCTGGCACGCCACTTGCTTGATATTGGGCGGACCGTTGCAAAACCAGAATTCGAGAACGGTGTTTGGCGGGAGGCGTGAAAGGACTGTGAATGTATTCACGGCGAATACGACAGCAATTTGGCACGCTTGGAGTCTCCTCGATCTGACGTTACGCCGCTACGGATTAGGCGGTGGTCTGTTGATCGAACAGTTCGTGACGAGAAACGCTATGAAAAAATGGACATGGACGAAAACCACTTTTGCCGCGCTCTCACGAGGGTCCTGTGTTGCGCTGCTGTCGGCTGTCATCGCCACGCCTGCGCTCGCTGGCCCGCGGGAACAGGCTCAGCGCATACATGATCGCCTTGCCGGCGTGCCTCCCTCCGATGCGGTCCTGACGCAGATGGAAGCGCTGATCCAGGGTGGCAATGCGGTAGCCGCGGCCAACATCGCGATGGATGACGAGAACTTCTACAACGTCACCCTGAAGAACTTCGCGGCGCCGTGGACAAACCGCGACCGCAACGTCTTCGTGCCGCTGAACGACTACATCGCCACGGTGATCGGCATGATCCGCGACGACGTGCCGTTCAACACGTTGCTGTCGGCCGATCTCACGTACATTGGCGCGAACGGTGTCGTGGGTACGGCACCGTCAGCCAGCAACAACACGCACTACGAGCAGCTCGAAGCCAACAACGTCAACCTGCGCGACGAGCTCGTCTCGGCGCCGCAGTCGTCGGTCAACGGCCTTCCGTCGTCGGCAACCGCCGGCGTGATGACGTCGCGGGCCGCATCCGAAGCGTTTTTCATCGCCGGCACGAACCGCGCGATGTTCCGCTTCACGCTGCTGAACCACATGTGCAACGACCTCGAACAGGTGCACGACGTCAACCTGCCCCCGGACCGGATCCGGCAGGACGTCAGCCGCAGCCCCGGCGGGGACAGCCGCCTGTTCCTGAACAACTGCATCGGCTGCCACACGGGCATGGACCCGATGGCCGGCGCGTTTGCCTACTACAACTACAACGAGAACACGGGCGCGCTCGAGTACACGGCGGGCAACGTGCAGCCGAAGTACTTCAACAACGACCTGAACTTCCCGCAGGGTTTCCGCACGACGGACGATTCCTGGGAGAACTACTGGCGCCAGGGCCAGAACTCGTACCTCGGGTTCGATGATGGCCTGCCCGGCGCCGGCAACGGTGCGAAGTCGCTGGGCGAGGAGCTCGGCAACAGCTACGCGTTCGCCGCCTGCCAGGTCAAGAAGGTCTTCCGCACCGTGTGCCTGCGCAGCCCGGAAAATCAGGCCGACCGTGACGCCGTTGACGGGATCACGAACACGTTCCGCTCGACCGGCTACAGCATGAAGCAGGTCTTCGCGGACACCGCCGTCCACTGCATGGGCCAGTAGGGAGAAGGATCATGAAAAACGCAAGAAGCGTACTGCTGGTCATCATTGCGGGGTTCGCCGTTTCCGCCTGCGGCGGCGGCGCCCAGACGGAAGCGCTCCCGCTGCCGCCCGGCAGCAACACCAACACCGGTTCCCTGCCGTATTCGGGCCCGGTTGCGCGTGACGCCGACGTCCTCAAGTTCCAGCAGGAATTCTGGTCGAAGGCCCGCACCACCGACCGTTGCGGCAACTGCCACAACGAGTCGATCGGCCAGACGCCGATGTTCGTGCGCAACGACGACGTCAACATGGCGTATGACGCCGCGGTGACGCTCGTGGACACCTCCCAGCCGGCGCTGTCGCAAGTCGTCTCGAAGGTCAGCAGCGGCCACAACTGCTGGGTCGCGGAACCGAACGTCTGCGGCTCGATCATGACGACCTGGATCGAGAACTGGCTCGGCGACGCCGTGACCGGTGGTCGCCAGATCGTACTGACGCCGCCGGTCTCGAACGACCCTGGCGCCAGCAAGAACTTCCCCGCGGATGCGAACGGCCCGCCGTCGTTCGCGCCGATTCATGACATGCTGACGCAATACTGCGCCGGCTGTCACAGCTCCGAAGCGGCGAACTCCATCCAGCCGTACTTCGCGGACCCGGACATCGGGGTCGCGTTCGAGGCGGCCAAGTCGAAGATCAATCTCGACGTGCCGGCGAACTCGCGCTTCGTGGTGCGCCTGGGCGTCGAGTTCCACAACTGCTGGTCGGCGAGCTGCACCAGCGACGCCGCCGCGATGGAGGCCGTCATCCAGACCTATGCCGATGCCATCGCCGTGACGACGGTCGACCCGAACCTCGTGTACTCGAAGGCGCTGCGCCTCGTCGACGGCACCATTGCGTCCGGCGGCAATCGCTACGAGGACGCGCAGGTTGCGCTCTGGGAGTTCAAGACCGGCAGCGGGCTCGTGGCCTTCGACACCAGCGGTGTCGACCCGGCCATCGACCTGAACCTGTCCGGCAACGTCGAGTGGTACGGCGGCTGGGGCATCACGATCAATGACGGCAAGGCGCAGGGCTCCACCACGGCGTCCGCGAAGCTGTTCGACGTGCTCCAGGAATCGGGTGAATTCTCCATCGAGGCCTGGGTGGTGCCCGGCAACGTGACCCAGGAAGAATCCCGGATCATCACGTACTCCGCGGGCACCGATGCGCGCAACTTCACGCTCCAGCAGACGTTGTACAACTACGACTTCCTGCTGCGCACGACGGAAACCAGCCTGAACGGCGACCCGCAGCTTTCCACGCCGGATGCCGACGAGGTACTCCAGGCAACGCTGCAGCACGTCGTCGCGACCTATCACCCGATCGACGGCCGCCGCATTTACGTGAACGGCGAGCTCGTCACGCAGACCGACCCGGTACCGGGCGGCACGCTGGTCGACTGGCAGGACACGTTCGCCTTCGTCATCGGCAACGAGGCATCCAGCGATCGGCTCTGGCAGGGCACCGTACGCCTGGCCGCGGTTCATCGCCGCGCGATGACCCAGGAGCAGGTCCAGCAGAACTTCGATGTCGGCGTGGGCGAGAAATTCTTCCTGCTGTTCGACATCTCGGAGATCCTCGGTGCCGCGCCGCAGTCCTCGTTCATCCTGTTCGAGGTCGCGCAGTACGACACCTACGCGTACCTGTTCGACAAGCCGCACTTCATCACGCTGGACGGCTCCGCGCCGGAAGGGATCCCGATCGAGGGCCTGCGCATCGCGATGAACGGCAAGGAATCCAAGGTGGGCCAGAGCTACGCCACGCTGTCGGACGACCTGTCGGCGAGCCTGTTCGGTGAACTCGGGCAGCCGCTGTCCACGCTCGGGGCGGTACTGCCGCTCGAGAAAGGCCCGGACGGCGACGAGTTCTTCCTGACGTTCGACCGCCTCGCCAGCGCGAGCTACAACCGTCAGGAAGACCCGTCACTTTTCGACAGCATGCAAGATCAAATTCTTAATGCGGCGGATATAGTTCCGGCTCAGTCCCACATCGGTGTGCGCACGTTCGACGAGATCAACGCGACGTTCGCGAAGGTCACCGGCGTCGACCCGAACAACGTGGACGTCGACATGACCTACCAGGAGCTCCGCCAGTCGCTGCCGGCCGTCGAGGACGTGAACACGTTCCTGTCCTCGCATCAGGTCGCCATCGCGCAGCTCGCGATCGAGTATTGCAACGCGCTGGTCGAGGGGCCGAGCGCAGCGACCTACTTCCCGGGCTTCAACTTCAACGGCAACCCGAACACGGTCCTGGCGCCGGGCGCACGCGACCTGCTGGTCGACCCGCTGATCACCAATATCGTCGGCAATGCGCCGGTCGGACCGGTGCTCGGCTCTCAGCCAACCTACGCGACCGTGTACACGGAACTCGCTTCGTTCCAGGCAGCCGGTGGGCGCCCGGACAACCTGATCGACCGGTTGATCGCCGGCGGCTCCAGCACGCGGGCCATCGCGAAAGGCGTCTGTGCCGCAACGCTCGGCAACGGCGTCACGCTGGTCCAGTAACAGTGACAGGAATCCAGAGAAGGAAATGACCATGTCAAGGAAACGTAAAGTGCGGAACTACGACGATCCGCTGCGGCACCCGGACCATCCGCGTCCAGTCACGCGCCGGGACTTCCTGTCACAGGGCTTCATCACCGGCTCGGCCTACACGGTCGGCGGCGGCGTCCTCGGCCTGTTCGCGAACCCGCGCGAAGCGCTGGCGGCCCTGTCGCCGGACCTGGACAACCTGCGCCAGGCCTGCGGCATCGCGGCCAACGGCGCCGGCAAGATCCCGTTCATCTGCTTCGACCTCGCGGGCGGCGCGAACATCGCCGGCTCGAACGTGCTCGTCGGGCAGGAGGGCGGCCAGCAGGATTTCCTTGCGACGATGGGATACTCGCGCCAGGGACTGCCGGGCGACATGGTGCCTGGCCTGACCGACCCGGTCAGCGGCCTTCCCTACGCGAACTTCGACCTGGGCCTGGGATTCCACCTCGACTCCGCGTTCCGCCGCGGCATCATGCAGCAGCTGACGCCGGGCAACGAGGCCTTCATCAACGGCGCCGTGATTCCGGCGCGCTCGGACAATGACACCGGCAACAACCCGCACAACCCGATGTACGGCATCGCGCGCGCGGGCGCCAACGGCTCCATCCTGACGCTCGCCGGGTCCGAAAACACGGACTCGGGCGGCAACTCGATGCTGCCGATGTCGCTGTACGATCCGGAGCTCCGCCCGACCAAGGTCGACCGGCCGTCGGACGTGGTCAACCTGGTCGATACCGGTGACCTGGTCGGCATCCTGTCGAAAGACGACGCCACCGCGGTCATGGAATCGATCTACCGGCTGACCGACGCGAAGATGGGTCGGGTCAACACCCAGGTATCCGGTGACGCCGTCATCAAGGACCTCGTCAAGTGCGGTTACCTCAAGGCAGCGGACATCGCGGACCGCTTCGGCGGCGTGCCGATCGACCCGGGCGACGACCCGGTCATCGTCGGACCGACCGGCATCTTCACCGACGCCGAGTTCAACGACAACGGCCGCGACGGCGCGGAGTTCCGCAAGACCGCATCCATCATGAAGCTCGTCATGAACGGCTACGCCGGCGCCGGTTGCGTCGAGATGGGAGGCTACGACTACCACGGTGGACGCCGTGCCGAGGGCGAGGTCAAGGACTTCCGGGCCGGTCGCTGCATGGGCGCGGTCCTCGAGTACGCTGCCCGGCTCCAGACGCCGGTCATGATCTACGTGTTCTCGGACGGGTCGCTGTCGTCGAACGGCGCCATCGACAACACCGTGGACGGCCGCGGCAAGGGCGAATGGGTCAGCGACAACTCGTCGACGGCCGGCTCGTTCTTCCTCGTGTACAACCCGGGACGACGGCCGACGATCATCGGCGCCACGCCGGAGGAAATCGCCCGTCATCAGCAGATCGGCTACATGAGTTCGGACGGCTCGGTACAGCGTGCCGCAACGCCGGCCGCGAACAACGTGCCACTACTGGTGAACACGGTGCTGCTGAACTACATGGCACTGCACGGCGAGCAAGGCCAGTTCGGCTCGGTATTCCCAAACCACGGCCTCGGCAACGCGGCACTGCAGGACAGCCTCACGGCCTTCACCCCGATCTGCAACGGAACGATCGCCAACCCGGTGTAGCTCAGCGCCTCTGGCTGCACCCGTTAGCGACGGCCGGTCTCTGACCGGCCGTTTTTCGTTGCGCCGGGTGCGCCCTTCAACGTATCGTGCGGTACCGTCATGCTGAACGAACTCGCCAATCGTCCTCAGGCGCCCGTGATCCTCGTCGCCGAGTGAGCTGCGCCGACATGCCCCTTCCGTCCGCCGACCTGCTTGCCTGCCCGCGTTGCGACCGGACGCCGCTGGACGCGGTGGACAAACGTTTGCGTTGTGCCGCGTGCAAAGTCGATTTCCCGGTCATCGCCGGCATCCCGTGGCTGTTCGCGGAGCCGGAGGCCACGCTGGCCGAGTGGCGCGGCCGCCTGCACATGGCGCTCCGAAAGATCGACCTGGAAGCCGCCGCCACCGCGCGAGACCTCAAGGACAAGGAATTGCGTCCGGGCGCCCGTGCGCGCAGCGAACAGCATCGCGACGCACTGGCCGCACATCGCGACGCACTTGCCGCGTTTCTCGCACCTTTCGGCCCGGACAGCCTGGCGACGCGCTACGAAACCTATCTCGCGTTGCGTACCCGGCTGCCGGCCGACCAGGGCCTCAACACCTATTACCAGAACGTGCATCGCGACTGGGCGTGGGGCGACGCCGAGAACGCGGCGTCGATCGACGCGATACGCGCGGTGCTGGACGGAAACGAAGACCTCGGCAACGTGCTCGTCCTGGGCGGCGGCGCGGGTCGCCTTGCCTATGACCTCCAGGCATCGTTCGGCACGCGCAGCGTCACGATGCTTGACTTCAACCCGCTGCTGGCGCTCGTCGCGCGACACATGGCGTCCGGCGAGTCGCTCGACCTGTACGAGTTTCCGATCGCGCCACTGGGGCCGGACGACGGCGCGGTGCTGCGCGAGCTGTCCGCGCCGGCGCCCGCCGGTGACGGATTCAGCGTCGTCCTCGGTGATGCACTGCGGCCGCCGTTTGCCGCGAAGCGCTTCGACACGGTCGTGACGCCGTGGCTCATCGACGTGATCGCCGAAGACCCGGCCGTGCTCGCGGCGCGGATCAACGGCCTGCTCGTGGACGGCGGCCGCTGGGTGAATTTCGGTTCGCTCGCGTTCGACGCACCGTCACCGGCAGGTCGGCATTCCACCGAGGATATTGTCGCGATCGCGGGGGAAGCCGGTTTCGACCCGGTCGTCAGCGACGACAGGACGATTCCCTACATGTGTTCGCCGGCCAGCCGCCACGCGCGACGGGAAACCGTGTTCACGTTCGCCGCGAGCAAGGCCGCGAACGCGAAGCGGCCTGCGCGGCACCGGGCGTTGCCCGACTGGATCGTCACCGGCAAGGAGGCGGTCCCGCTCAGCCCGTCCTTCCGGACCCAGACCATGTCCACACAGATTTACGCGTTCGTCATGTCGCTGATCGACGGCAAGCGCAGCATCGAGGACATGGCGAAACTCTTCGAACAACAGCAGTTGATGCCACGCGACGAAGCGGTGCCGGCGATCCGGAACTTCCTGATTCGAATGTACGACGATTCCGCGCGGACGCCGTAGCGCGACCCAGTCTCAGTCGCCGTCGCCCTGCACGACGCGGCGGCGGATGTTTCGCGCCAGCGTCCCCACCGCATCGCGCGCCTCCGGCATCACCAGCAGGAACGCCTGGAACACGTGCCACATCTCTTCGTACACGTCGACCTCGACAGGTACGCCCGCAGCGCGCAGCTTGTCCGCCAGCCGGGTGGCATCGCTCAGCAGGATCTCGTCGTCGCCGACCTGGATATAGGTCGGCGGCAGGCCCTGCACGTCGGCGTAAACCGGCGACACGAGCGGATCACGAAGCTGGTCCTCGCGGCAATAGTGGCCCGCGACGACCGCGATGTCCGCCGCGGAAAACCAGGGATCGCGGTCGCGCCGCGACTCCATCGTCTCGCCCGCCGCCGAGAGGTCGAGCCAGGGCGACAACAGGAATGCGCCGGCCGGCATCGGCAGGCCCGCATCGCGCAGAGCCAGCAATGACGCCACGCTCAGCCCACCACCGGCGGAATCGCCGGCGATGACGATGTGCCGAGACTCGAAACCCTGCTCGAGCAGCGCCTGGTACAGCTCGACGACGTCCTCGATGGCCGACGGAAACGGGTCCTCCGGCGCGAGCGAGTACTCGGGCACCAGCGCCCGCAAGCCGGACTCCCGGGCAATGTGGCTGACGAGATGCCGGTGCGAATCGCAGCCGCCGAGGACGTAGGCGCCGCCGTGCAGGTACAGCATCAGCCGGTCGTCCGGCGCGCCGTTGGGCACCAGCCATTCCGCATCGAGTCCGGCCAGCGTCACCGGCCGTACGCGCACGCCCGCCGCCGTCGGGATGAGCTTCCCGAGCGCGTTCAGGCGAAACCGTGCCGAATCGATGTTGGCCGTGCGCGCATCGAGCAGGCTGAAGTAGACCGACGTGATGGCCCGCACGATGCGGGCCTGGACGCTCGATCGCTTGGGCAGTTCGGCGGCTGTCGTATTCATCGAGGTTCGCGTTTGCGCGGCGCGCCCGCCGCGGGACGAGGCTTCCGGTCAGCGCTCCAGGTACTGGAGCTTGTCCTTGACGTCACGCCACTCGTCGGCGTCTTCCGGCGGGTCCGTCATCTCGGTGATGACGGGCCACGCGCGCGACAACTCGGCATTCAGCGCAAGGAACTTCTCCTGCCCGGGCGGCAGTTCGTCCTCGGAGTAGATCGCCTCGACCGGGCACTCGGGCTCGCACAGCGTGCAGTCGATGCATTCGTCCGGGTCGATGACGAGGAAATTCGGACCTTCGTGGAAACAGTCGACCGGACAGACCTCGACACAGTCCGTCAATTTACACTTGATGCACGCTTCGGTGACTACGAACGTCATGGGCCTTCCTCGGGTCAGGACGGGCTACGCTATGCGAGTTTGCCGCCTGATTCAAGCGGCCGGATGCCACGCTTCGCCCCGCCGATCGACCTCCCCGTCAGCCTCCAGCTTGATCAGGTGCGCCAGCAGGGAACGCATCGCCCAGCGATGCAGGTGCGCGGGCACGTCGTCGTAGACCCGTGCGACGAGTGCCCGGAGATCGGACCCCGGAACCTCACTCACCGCCCGGCGTACCTTGCTTTCACGCCGCAGGCGGTGCTCGACGAGTCCGTCGATGACCGCACCGGGATCCTCGATGAGGCCGCCGTGACCCGGCAGCAGCGCCGCCGGCGCCATCGCACGCAGGCGGCGCAGCGAGGCCAGGTAGTCGGCCATGTTGCCGTCGGGCGGATCGATGACCACGGTCGAGCCATTGATCACGTGGTCGCCGGTGATGACCCATTCGAGCGGCGCGAGGTGATAGCAGAGGTGATTCGATGCATGGCCCGGCGTATGCACCGCGCGCACCCGGATCTCGTCGAGCACGACCTCGTCGCCGTCGGCCAGCACGCGCGTCGGGCGAAACGTCCTGTCCTGGTGCTCGCCTTCGGGCGCATCGATGCCCAGCACCTCCGCGCCGGTCTCGGCCGCGAGGCGCGCGACACCGGGCGAGTGATCGGGGTGCGTGTGCGTGGCCAGGATCCAGCCGATCGGCGCGCCGGCCTCCGCGATGATGGCGTCGAGGTGGCTGTCGATCGGCGGGCCCGGATCGACCACCGCGACGCGCTCCGTGCCGAGCAGGTAGGTGTTCGTGCCCGGCCCGGTCATCAACGACGGGTTCGGCGCAACGAGACGGCGAACGCCGATCGCCAGGACATCCGGCGGGTGGCTCATGGCGCTTCGACGTAGCCTGCCAGCCGGTTCAGCGACTCGACGATTACGCCGTCGACCGGGCCCGCCAGCGACTCGAGCCCTCCTTCCGCGTAACCGCCCACGGCGTAGGTGAAGCGCACGCGCGTAGCACCATCGTCCGCGTCCCAGAACTCCCAGGTCAGGTTGCCGTTGACGCCCATCAGGCCCAGCGGCCCGAGTCCGCCGGTCATGCGAAGCAGGACGTTCGTGCTCACCGTGGTCACGGTGAGGTGAACGACGCCGTCCGTGGTCGACAGGTATTCGCAGAAACAACCGAGCGGCCGGACGTCAATGGCGAGGCGCGCCGCATCGCCGGACACCGTGTGATCCGGGTTCCACCAATCGCCGACCTCGAGGACGGCCGCCGTCCAGACGCGGGCGCGCGGCGCATCGATGACGCGCTCGTGCATCACGGTGAAACCGGCCGGCGCTGCGTCGAGCACGTCCGCAGCGGCCGGCGCACCGAGCAGCACGGCCAGCGCCGGAACCCATCCGAAACCCTTGTACACGGCGCCCCTCATCGACCATCGAATTGCACCGCCAGCATACCCTACCGCGCGGCCACGGCGCCCGTCGCTGGTAGCATAGGCGCGCCGCGCCGTTCACCGGGAACGGCCGTCCGGCGCCTTGTGGAGCCCTGCATGCTACTGACGGTCCTGGTCGTATTCTTCTATGTCTCGGGCGTGCTCTCGGCGCTGAACGCAGCGATGACCGCCCGTACGTCGCAGGGCGCGGTCGCATGGATCGTGGCCCTCGTGTCCTTTCCTTTCGTTGCAGTGCCCGCCTACTGGGTCCTGGGGCGGAGCAAGTTCAAGGGCTTCGCCGACGCCTACGAAAGCAACAAGGACGAGATCGACGCCGTCGTCGAGGACATCGTGACGAACCTCGCGCCGGACGCCGTAGACCTGGCCGACCGGTCTCCCCACCTGCGTGCGATGAGCCGGCTGGCCGGCTATCCGTTCGTGGGCGGAAACGCGGCCGAGTTGCTGGTGAACGGCGAGGCGACGTTCGACAGCATACTCGCCGGCATTGCTGACGCCCGCGACTACGTGTTCGTGCAGTTCTACATCGTTCGCGACGACGATCTCGGGCGCCGGCTTGCGGCCGCGCTGGCGGAACGGGCCCGGGCCGGCGTCCGTGTGTACCTGTTGTACGACGAGATCGGCAGCTTCGGCCTGCCCGCGTCGTACGGCGACGAGCTGCGCCATGCAGGCGTCGAAGTCAGCGCATTCGGCGCCAACCGGGGCCGGCGAAACCGGTTCCAGCTCAACTTTCGCAACCACCGCAAGATCGTCGTCGTGGACGGCAAGGTCGGCTGGGTCGGCGGGCACAACGTCGGCGACGAGTACCTCGGCCGCGACCGTAAATTGTCCCCGTGGCGCGATACGCACGTCCGCCTAGAAGGCCCGGTCGTCATCCAGCTGCAGGGCGTCGTCGTCTCGGACTGGTACTGGGCGACACGCGAGCTGCCACGCGTGAGCTGGACGCCGACCCCGGCGGCACATGGCGCGTCGCCGGCGCTGATCGTGCCCTCGGCGCCCACGCAGCAGTTCGAAACGGCAGGTCTGATGTACGTGCTCGCGCTGAATGCGGCGCGCTCCCGCATCTGGCTCACGGCGCCCTACTTCGTGCCCGACGAAGCCGTCATGAAGGCGTTGGAACTCGCCGCTCTTCGCGGCGTCGACGTTCGCATACTGGTCCCCGGCAAGAGCGACAGCATCCTGGTGTCGCTCGCCGCCCGGCATTACATCGCCCGGCTGGCGCAATGCGGCATCCGCTTCTGCGAATACCGCCCGGGCTTCCTGCACCAGAAGGTCGCGCTGATCGACGATGAGACGTCATTCGTCGGCACCGCGAACTTCGACAACCGCTCCTTCCGCTTGAATTTCGAGGTCACGGCCCTGATCTACGACAAGGCGTTTGCGGCGCGGATGGCGACGATGCTCGAGCAGGACTTTGACCACGGGAACGAACTCGACGCGGAAGGACTGCAGGGTGCCAACTTTGCGTCGCGCCTCGTGGTGAGCCTCGCCCGCCTGCTCGCGCCGGTACTCTGACGCCGTGGACGCCGATGTCGACTGGCGGGTGGTCTTCGAGAGCGTCAGCCCCGCCGCCTGCAACGAGCACGCCCTGGTCCTGGCGGCCCGCGCCATTCCGCACCGGGTCGTGCACGACCGCGCCGGCTTCGCGCTGATCGTACCCGCCGGGCAATCCATCGAGGCCATGCGCGAACTTCGGCTGTACGCCGACGAGAACCCGCCGACCTCCGCACCGCCGCCACGGCCCATCGAATGGCACGCGCCGATGCCCGGCATACTGGCCTATGCCGCCGTGCTGCTCCTGGTTGCCTGGCTCGCGACCACCGGCGCGTTCGGCGCCGACTGGTACGCGGCCGGCCGCATCGACGGCAATCTCGTTCGCGACGGCGAATGGTGGCGCACACTCACCGCGCTCACGCTGCACGCCAACGCACCGCACCTCGTCGGCAACCTGGTGTTCGGCGGGCTGTTCGGGCTGTTTGCCGGCCGGCTGCTCGGCCCTGGCGTGGCCTGGCTGGCGATCGTCGCCTGCGCCGCCGCCGCGAACGCCGTCAACACGTACGCGCTGGCATCGACGCATCGCGCGGTCGGCGCGTCGACCGCGGTGTTCGCCGCGCTCGGTATCACCGCCGGCTACGTCTGGCACGCCCGCCTGATGTCGCAGGAACGCTGGGCCTACCGCGTCGGCCCGATCGTCGGCGCCATTGCACTGCTCGCGTTCACCGGGCTCGGCGGCGGCGCGCCGGACTCGAACGTGGATATTGGTGCTCACCTGTTCGGCTTTCTCTGCGGATTCGCCGGCGGCATCGGTCTCGTGCACGGGATGTTCGCGCTTCGCGGCACGCGCGTACAGGTTGCGTGCGGCGCGGCAACCCTGGCGCTCGTCTGGGTGGCGTGGAAGTTCGCGCTGCAGTAAGGGCAACCGGCGCCGCTTGCGGTAAGATGCCCGCGATTTCCGGGCAAAGTAGCGCTTGTTTCGCCGATGAAGAAGATCCTGCTGTTTCTCCTCGTGATGGCCGCCATGCTCGCGGCGATCACCTGGCTGCGCTACGGCGGCGGTGACCCCTACGCCGACCTGTCGACGCCGCCGCGTTACACGGACGATGACCTCGACGTGGTGCTCGCGTATCCCGAGCCTGTCGGCAACGTCGCTGTCAGCCCCGACGGCCGACTCTTTTTCACGGTGCACCCGGAGTCACGCCCGCGCGGCAACCGGCTGCTCGAGTTCGTGGAAGGCGCATCGGAGCCCTACCCGGACGTCCGGTCCCAGCTCGATCTCTTCGATACGGTCCTCGGGCTCACGGTCGACACGCGTAACCGGCTCTGGACGATCGATCACGGCAATCACGGGCTTCGCGATGCGCGCATCGTGGCGATCGACCTCGAGCGCAACGCCGTCATCCGCGACCAGGTGCTGCCCGATGACATCGCGCCGGCGGGTTCGTACCTGCAGGACCTTCGCGTGACGCCGGACGGCCGCACCGTGATCATTGCCGACGCGAGCTTCTGGCGGAAGTCTCCCGCACTGATCGTCTACGACGTCGAGAGCGGCCAGGCGCGCCGTGTGCTCGAAGGCCACGATTCGGTCTCGGCCGAAAATTTCGTGATCAGCGCGAACGGACAGGCGCTGCGCTACCTAGCCGGGCTCGTCACCTTCAAGGGCGGTGTGGACGGGCTGGCCGTCGGACCCGAATGGATTTACTTCGGCGCGATCAACGGATCGAGCCTGTTCCGTGTCGCCGTAGCCGATGTCCGCAACGAGGCGCTTTCCAGTGGCGAACTCGCCGCCCGCGTCGAACGCTATTCGCCGAAGCCCCTGAGCGACGGGATGGAGGTCGACGAGGACGGAAACGTCTACGTTACCGACGTCGAGCACAACTCCGTGTATATTGTAGGCCTCGACAGAAAACCACGAACGCTGTTGCGCTCGCCCCGCATACGATGGCCCGACGCCGTGGCAAACGGACCCGACGGCCAGCTCTTCGTCGCCGACAGCGCCCTGCCGGAACTCATCCTCCAGCCGCGGGAGCACATCGCGGCGCAGGGGCCGTACCGCATTTTCCGGTTGCGAACGGGCGACGCGACGACAGCCGACCACTGACACTCGATAGAAACCAAGGAAAAGTACATGTCTGCAGAGAACGCGCCCGCATCGGCGATGCAAGGAATTGACGTCAACGAGACGCTCGAATGGGTCCAGGCGAACGGCCTGGAATTCGGATTGAACGTGGTCGCCGCGCTGGCGATCTTCGTCATCGGCCGAATCATCATTCGTTTCATCGTTGCGGGCATCCGCCGGGCCATGCGCCGCAGTGAGGTCGAGGCGACACTCGAGTCCTTCGTCTGCAATCTCGTGCGTATGGCGCTGCTCGTCGTCGTCGTCATCATGGCCATCGGCCAGCTCGGCGTCGAAACGACATCGTTCATCGCGATCTTCGGTGCTGCCGGCCTCGCCGTCGGTCTCGCGCTGCAGGGCTCGCTGTCGAATTTCGCGGCCGGCGTACTCATCGTGCTGTTCCGGCCCTACAAGATCGGCGACTACATCGAGGCCGCCGGCGTCGCCGGCACGGTCGAGCACGTGCAGATACTGACGACGATCCTGAAGACGCCCGACAACAAGCAGGTGATCGTCCCCAACGGCCAGGTCATGGGCAGCATCATCACGAACTACTCGGCCAACGACACGCGACGCGTCGACCTCACGATCGGCGTCAGCTACAGCGACGACCTCGACAAGGTCCAGCGGACGCTCGAGGACCTGGTCGCGGCCGATGACCGGATCCTGAAGGAACCGGCGTGCACGATTGCGGTCCAGGCACTCGCCGACAACAGCGTCAACTTCGTATGCCGCCCGTGGGTCAAGACGTCGGACTACTGGGCCGTCTACTTCGACCTGACGAAAGCGATCAAGCAGCGCTTCGACGCGGACGACATATCCTTCCCGTTCCCGCAGCGCGACGTCCACCTGCACACGGTCGCCGACTAGCGAATTTCGGCCCGGGACTCCGGGCACACGGCGGGGGCGCGCTCGCGCCCCCGTCAGTCGGCGTTGTCCGGCTCCACGAAGCACCAGCGCAGGTTCGGGATGCGCGACTTCAGTTCGCGCTCCAGGTGATTGATGCTGTCGATGGCGGAAGCCATGTCGACGGCCGGGTCCAGCCGTATCTTGGCGGCGAGCATCGTGTCGGGGCCGTACTGTATCGTGATGATATTGAAGACGTTTACGATGCTTTCGTGGTCGCCGATGATCTCGTCGATCGCCGCCTGGATTTCCGGGTCGGCCGAACGACCGACCAGCAGCGACTTGATCCGCCAGGCGATGAAGACCGAGATGACGATCAGGATCACGCCGATGCAGATCGAGCCCATCGCGTCGTAAACCGGGTTGCCGGTCACCGACGCCACCACGAGGAAGCCCAGCGCCAGCACGAGGCCGAGCTGCGCACCGATGTCCTCGCCGAGCACGACCACCAGCTCCGAATTGCGCGTGTGCCGCAGCCACTCCATGAACGGACGCGTGCCGCGCACATTGTTGATTTCCCGCACGCAGCCGATGAGCGATCCCGCCTCGAGAAGGATCGCGAGCGACAAAACGACGATGGCGACCCACAGGTTGGTCAGCGGTTCCGGGTGCGACAACTTGTGCATGCCCTCGTAGATCGAGAACAGGCCGCCCAGGCTGAACAGCAGCAGCGCGACGATAAAACTCCAGAAATAGCTGAGCTTGCCGTAGCCCATCGGGTGCTCCGCGTCGGGTGCGCGGCGCGACTGACGCAAGCCGAGGTACAGCAATACCTGGTTGCCCGTATCAGCGTAGGAGTGAATGGCCTCCGCGAGCATGCTCCCGGACCCGGTGTGCACCGCCGCCCAGGTCTTGGCGATGGCGATGCCGAAGTTGGCGATGAACGCGTACAGGATCGCGCGCGCCGTCGAAGCATGCGAGGAGGAAGCCGCCATATCTGTTGCCGTCAGCCTGTCAACGAATTCGATCGGGTACCGTTATACTGACCTGGACCCTGCTCTTCCAGCGACGTCGAGGTGCCCGTGTTGAAACTGTCCGGCCTGATCCTGTGCGCCGCCACGCTCGCGGCCGGCTGCGCCGCGCACCCGGACCCCATCGTCGACATGAAAGGCGTCGACCAGGAAGCGCTCGCGCAGGACTGGACCGAATGCGACGCCTACACCGAGCAGGTCATCATCGAACTCGGCGTCGCCAAGGGTACGGCGGCCGGCGCGGCCGTGGGCGCCGTCTCCGGCGCCATCTGGGGCGATGTCGGCCGCGGTGCCGCGAACGGCGCGCTGTGGGGCGGTACGGCGTCCGGGCTGGACGCCGACCGGGAGCGCCAGGAGATCTTCAAGCGCTGCCTGCGCGGCCGCGGCTACCGCGTCCTGAACTGATCCCGAACGCCCATTGACGGGTCGCCGCGGCCGGCGTACTGTACATGCATACAGTACCAGGAACCGCGATGGCAACGCACGCACACAAGGGCCGTGGCGCCGTGTCCGGTCGCGACGGGCGCTTCACGACGCGGCCGGTCGAGCTGGAACCGGAAATCGCGGACGAGCGCGCGAAAGCGAAGCCCGAAACCGTGCTGCGAAGCATGCGGGCGGGCCGCATCATCGCGACGAACACGTCGCCGGACATCCCGTTCGACCGCTCCATCAACCCTTACCAGGGCTGCGAACACGGCTGCATCTATTGCTACGCGCGGCCGAGCCACAGCTACCTCGATCTGTCGCCCGGTCTCGATTTCGAAACCCGCATCTTCTACAAGCCGAATGCGGCCGAACGACTCATCGATGCCTGGTCGAAACCCGGCTACCGCTGCGAGCCGATCACGATCGGCGCAAACACGGACCCGTACCAGCCCGCCGAGAAGTCGCTCGGCATCACCCGCAGCCTGCTCGAACAGTTCGCCCGGCACCGGCACCCGGTCAACCTGATCACGAAGGGCCATCTCATTCTCCGCGACCTGGACCTGCTCGCGGACCTGGCGGCCGACCGGCTGTGCTCGGTCGCCATCAGCCTGCCGACGCTGGATCCGGGGCTCAAGCGCATCATGGAGCCGCGCGTGCCGTCCGCCGATGCGCGGCTCGACGCGATCGACCGCCTGAGCAGCGCCGGCGTACCAACGAGCGTGCTCGTCGCACCGCTGATACCCGCGATCAACGACGGCGAGATCGAGTCCGTCGTGTCCGCTGTCGCCGCCGCGGGCGCGAGTGATGCGCACTACATCTTTCTTCGGCTCCCGCACGAGGTGCAGGCGTTGTTCGAGGAGTGGCTGTCGACGCATTTCCCGGAGCGCGCGGAGCACGTGATGAGCCTCGTCCGGCAGGCGAGCGGCGGCAAGGCCTACGATGCCCGTTTCGGCGTCCGGCAGCGCGGCCGCGGGCCGTACGCGGACATGCTCGGCAAGCGCTTCGCCGCGGCCTGCAAGCGGCACGGCCTCGGCGCGGGGCGCCGGATCGCACCGCTCGACTGTTCGCGCTTCGAGGCGCCGGGCACCCGGCAGCTCGGCCTCGGCTTCTGAGGACCGGTAACATAACGCGCTTCGGCAGGGTCGCTCTCTACACCGCTGCGAACGCAGCCGGTATAGTGAGAACGGGGCCGGCCTTCGGGACACCGAGTAAGAACTCGCTGCCGTCGGAACGGTCCTAGGTCCTGTGATCTGCAGAGAGACGCCGACGATAACCCCATGACTTTCAAGCGTATTGCTCTACTCGCCGTCATTGCACTCCTGGCGGCCACCGCCGCCGGCGGCCCCGCCGCGGCCCAGGTCGACGAAGCCCCTGCGGACGAGCAGGACGCCGCCGCCGAACCGGCGGCCAGCGGCGCCGAGCCGGACACCGCAGCGCCACCCGATTCAGCGGCTGCCGATGGCGGCGGGCTGACCGAGGACACGAACGAAAACAGTGAGCCGGCTGGCGAGGAGACCGCGTCGGCCTCCGCAGACGACACGGCCCCGAGCGACGACGGCGCAGACGCCGATGACGGCGGGCCGAGCGCAGACACGGACGAAGTCGGTGAGCCGGCCGGGGAGGAGACCGCGACAGCCTCCGCGGACGACACGGCCACGAGCGACGACGGCGACGACGGCGCGGACGCCGAGGCGGCGGGCGGCGACGGCAGCCTTGCCGATCCGGCGAACGGTGAAGAGGCGCTGGTCACCGGACCGCCGATGGAGCCCTATGAAAACCCGGAACTCACGGACCGCGAGCGGCTGTCGTTCGCCTTCAGCCGGTTCCAGGAGCTGCGCGAAGCGGGCATGTACGACGAGGCAGAGAACGCCGCGAAGCGCGCGGTGGAACTGTCGATCACGAGTACGGGGCCGCGCTCCAACCAGACGGCGAAGGCGCTGACGAACCTGGCGCTCGTGCAGTACGACTCGCGCAACTACGACGCCGCGCAACAGAACTTCGAGAGCGCCATCGACATCTACAAGGTGAACGAGGACCAGCTCAGCGCGCGCCTCGTCAACCCGCTGCGCGGCCTCGGCGCCGCGCAACTCGAATCCGGCCGCCCGGATCTCGCGAAACGCACGTACCGCCAGGCCGTGCACATCACGCACGTGAACGAGGGTCCGCACAACCTCGACCAGATGCCGATACTCGAAGCCCTGGCCGAAACGAACCTTCGCATGGGCGAGCTCGACGCGGCAAAAGACGCGCAGGACCGCATCTACGCACTCAACATCCGGCACCTCGACGGCAACCCGATGGCGCTGATTCCGTCGCTGATGCGTCGCGCCGCCTGGCAGCACCGGACCGGTTACGTCCTCGACGAGCGGGCAACCTACCGGCGCGTGCTGCGCATCATCGAGGACACGAAGGGCAAGGACGACCTCGACCTCATCGAGCCGCTGACGAAGCTTGCCCAGTCCTATTTCTACGTCGATACGACGGACCCCGGCTCGTTCCAGGCCGCGTCCATTGCCACCGGCGAGATCTACTTCAAGCGCGCGGTGCGCATCGCGGAAGAAAACCCCGAATCCAACTGGCAGATCCTGGCGGATTCGATGCTGGCACTGGCCGACTACTACAATTTCCGGTCGGACCAGGGCCGCGCACGGCGTGCCTACCGCGACGTCTGGGACCTGTTGTCCGACGACGCCGAACGAATCGCCTACCGTGACGAGGAACTCGGGAAGCTGCATGTCCTGAACGAAGAAGCCATCCCGCAGTACATCGGCGATGCGACCCGCAGTGCCCGGCGGCAGGGCGACCCGGACATTCGCGAGGGCAACGTGGTCATCGCCTACGACGTCAGTTCGCGCGGCAGGCTGTCGGGACTGCGCATCGTCGACCTGACCCCGCCGCAATTCGAGGACATGGAGTCCAGCGTCGTGCGGGAAATGCGCAAGCGCATCTACCGACCGCGGTTCATCGACGGCGAAGCCGCGGATACGACGAACGAGATTCTCACCCACCGCTTCTTCTACGAGCAGAGCGACCTCGATGAGCGCATAGCGGCCGCCACGACGGGCAGCGACGGCGCCTGACGCCCGACAGATTCCCGTGCGGCTGATCGTCAATGCCCTGCTCGCTGCCCTGTTGCTGCCGTGTGCCGCGGCATCGTCGGTGCATTGCGAGGACGACTGGATCTGTATCGACGAGGTTCGAAACGGCGACAGGATCGAGCTCCTCGCCCGCAACCTCCAGGACTTCCCGCTGACGTTCACGCTGAGCGTCCGGACCCGGTCGTACGACGTCGACGGCGACCGGCGACTGACGGCAACGCTCGGCCCGGGCGAGCAGCGTACTGCGGTCGTACTGACGCCCCGCCCGGAGTTCACGGACAACGGCTACTCCTTCGACGTGGACTGGACCGTGGGCGACAAGGATGCCAATCACGACGACGACTACGTGTACGCGCTGCCCTACAGCAAGGGCCGAACGTACCGCATCCTGCAGGGCTATGGATCGCGCTTCAGCCATCGCGGGCGCGAGGAGTTTGCCGTGGATTTCGACATGCCGGAAGGCACGCCGGTGCACGCGGCGCGAGAAGGCATCGTGGCGCATATCGTGGAAGCACACGATCGCGGCTGCTGGGAGAGCGGCTGCGGCGACTACGCGAATTTCATCGTCGTGCTGCACGATGACGCCACGACCGGCGAGTACTATCATCTGCAGAAAGACGGTGCACTCGTCTCGGCGGGCGACCGGGTGACGCGCGGCCAGCTCATCGGGCTGTCGGGGAACACCGGCCACACCGCCATGCCGCACCTGCATTTTGCCGTGTACCGCGCGACGAGCGGCGGCAACACGCAATCGATCCCCGTCCGCTTCGAGAGCGCGGACGGCATCGTCAACGTTCCGCGCCGCGGCGCACGCTACCAGGCGCTCTAGCCTTCAGACCGGACAACGATCATGAACCGTGAAAAGCGACTACACCTGCCGACACCTGCCGAGGCCCTGCCGGGCAGCGACGAACCCATGCCCGTACCGGAGCGCCACTTCGTCAACGGCCACGCGTTGAAACCACCGTTCCCGGACAGCCTCGAGCAGGCCGTCTTCGGCCTCGGCTGCTTCTGGGGCGCCGAGCGCCGCTTCTGGCAGACGGACGGCGTGTACACGACAGCCGCGGGCTACGCCGGCGGCATCACGCCGAACCCGACGTACCGCGAGGTGTGTTCGGGCATGACCGGGCACACGGAGGTCGTGCTCGTCGTCTTCGACCCGTCGGTGATCGACTACGCGTCACTGCTGGCCGTCTTCTGGGAGTCGCACGACCCGACGCAGGGCATGCGCCAGGGAAACGACGTCGGCACGCAGTACCGATCCGCGATTTACACGACGAGCGATGCGCAGGCCGCGACGGCCGGTGCGTCGAGGGACGCCTATGCGGCCGAACTGGCGGCTGCCGGCTACGGCGCGATCACGACCGACATTGAACCGCTCGATACGTTCTACTACGCCGAGGACTATCACCAGCAGTACCTCGCAAAGAACCCGGACGGGTACTGCGGACTCGCCGGTACCGGCGTGAGCTGCCCTGTCGGTCTCGCCACGGAGCGTCGCAGCGCCTGATGCCGCCGCACCGTGCGGCACGCGCGGCGGCCGCGGCGGAACTCGCGCTTGTGGTATCGTCACGTGCGCTGACACGGGCGAGCAGGAACAGAAGTGACCCAGAAAAAAGCCAGGAAAAAGAAGAAGTCGCCGGCGAATCTCAAACGGCCGACACGCCAGCAGGCCGAGGACGCCGTCCGCACGCTGCTCTTGTGGGCCGGCGAGGACATTCGTCGCGAGGGCCTGATCGATACGCCGAAACGCGTCGCGAGTGCCTACGAGGACTGGTTCAGCGGTTATGACGCGGATCCGGTCGGCTTTCTTGCACGCACGTTCGAGGAAGTCGAGGGCTACGACGAGATGATCGTGCTTCGCGACATCGAGTTCGAGTCGCATTGCGAGCATCACATGGCGCCGATCATCGGCCGCGCGCACGTGGGCTACCTGCCGAACAACAAGGTTGTCGGCATCAGCAAGCTCGCGCGCGTCGTCGAGGCCTTCGCCCGGCGCTTCCAGGTGCAGGAGAAGATGACCGCGCAGATCGCGAACTGCATCCTCGAAGTGCTGAGCCCGAAAGGCGTCGGCGTCGTGATCGAGGCCGCGCACCAGTGCATGACCACGCGTGGCGTGCACAAGACCGACGTGACGATGGTCACGAGCCAGATGCTCGGCACCTTCCGGAAGGACGCGCGCACGCGGGCCGAGTTCCTGCGGATGATCGACGCGCGTCGTCACTGACGGTCACCGCCGCATGAAGCGCTGGCTGGCATCGGCGGGCGCCCTGGTCGGCGTACTGTTCCTGTACCTGATTGCCTGGCCCGTCCCGGTCGAACCCGTCGCCTGGCAGGCGCCCGTGGATCAGGGCCTTACCGGCGCATTCTCGCCGAACAAGTTGCTGGCGCCGGCGCGCGCGATCGACCTGGGAGACGACGAGGGGCCGGAGAATCTCGCTCGGGGCACCGACGGCCGCGTGTACGCCAGCGTGCTGGACGGCCGCATCCTGCGACTGCCCGCGAGCGGCGGGCGCCCGAGCGTGTTTGCCGACGTCGGCGGACGCCCGCTCGGCATCGAAGCCGCGGCCGACGGCGCGCTGCTCGTGGCAAACGCCGTGCTCGGCGTGCAGCGCGTCGCGCGGGATGGCAGCGTCAGCGTGCTGCTCGACACCGTCGACGGGCAACCGCTCGTCGCGGCCAACGACGTCGCACTGGGGCCGGACGGTACGATCTACGTCAGCGAATCGTCGCGGAAGTTCGGGACCGCGCGCTACCGCGGCACGCTGGAGGCGAGCCTGCTCGATATCCTCGAGCACGGCGGGCATGGCCGCGTACTCGCGTTCGACCCGTCGACGGGCGACGTGCGCCCGGTGCTCGACGGCCTGAACTATGCGAACGGCGTGGCCGTCAGCGCCGACGGCACGGCACTCCTGATCGTCGAGACCGGCAGCTACCGGATCCTGCGTTGCCGGCTGCCGATCGACGGGCCGTGCCGGCCCGAGGTCATCATCGACAACCTGCCGGGGTTTCCCGACAACATCGACAACGGCTACAACGGTCGCCTCTGGGTCGGTCTCGTCAATCCGCGCAACGCGATCGTCGACCACACCGCCAGCCGGCCATTCGTGCGCAAGGTATTGCAGCGGCTGCCGGCGATCGTGCGGCCGAAGCCGGTTCGTTCTTCACACGTGATCGCGATCGACGCGAATGGCGAAGTACTGATGGACCTGCAGGACCCGGCCGCGCGCTACCCGATGCTGACCGGTGCGCTCGAATTGCCGCACCGCATCTACTTCGGCACGCTGACCGGGAACCACCTGCCTTACGTCGACAAGGGCGACCTGCTCTAGTCGTTCGCGACGCCGGGCAGCAGCGCGGCATCCCCGCCGTAGTCGGGACCGAGCATCTGCTCCCGCACCAGGGGAATCGGCGGTGAACCGTAGCCCAGGAAGCCGTCGTGGAATGCCTTCCACGCTTCGCGGCCGCCCCGGCCCGCGGTCCAGTCATCGCGCAGCTTCATGATCATCAGCTTGCCGAGCGTGTAATTCAGGTAACCCGGGTCGTACGTACCGCGCACGGCCTGCTGCGTCGCGTTACCGAAGTCCTGGAACGCTTTCTCCTCGAACAGCGCCTGGCTCTGCTCGACGGTCATGCCTTCCGCGTGCAGGCCGATGGCCGACAGGTAGCGCACGTTGCGGAGCAGCGCGTTCAGAAGCTGCCCGATCTGCACCTCCGGATCGCCCTCGCCGAGCCCGGCTTCGACAACCATCTCCTCGACGTAGTGCGCCCAGCCTTCGACGAACGTGTAAGTCCCGAAGTGCGGGCCGACCGCGTTCGCGGCCCGGTTCGCGTGCAGGAACTGCAGGAAGTGGCCCGGCCACACCTCGTGCACCGAGATCGCGAGCAGGTCGGTCTCGCCCGGCACGTACGCGAGCTGGTCTTCCTCGCTCCAGGTCGGGTCCGGCGGGGCGATGTAGTAGACGGACGGCAAACCGGACTCGAAGGGCCCGGGAATGGAGATATAGGCGGCATTGAAGCGGCGGTGCGGCGGCGCCTCGTCGACGAGCGCGTCCTCGGTGCCCGGGATCGACACGAGGTCCTCGGCGACGACGAATTCCTTCAGCATCGGCAGCTGCCGGCGCGCACCGGCGACGGCGCCTTCCGGCGGCTTCTTCGCCTGGACCGCGAGCACGCAGTCCGCCGTACTTTCGCCGGGAGCAAACTCGGCGCAGGCTTCGCGCAAAGCGGCCAGGTTGCGCTCGAGATCCGCCTCGCCGGCCACCTTCAGCTCGGCGAGCGTCACGTCGACACCCTGGGTTTCCCGCAGCATGGCAAGGAACGTCGCCTCGCCGAGCGCGTAGTCGTCGGTTGCCGTGGCTTTCTGGTCTTCGAGCCACGCTACCGTCGCCCGCACGGCGTCAACGGCCGATCCGTTGGCGGCTGCAAACCGCCGCTGGAGCTGCTCGTCCTCGACGTCCGCGAACAAGCCGGGCACGGTGACCTCGAGATAGCCCTGCAGGCCGGACAGGATGCCGTGCGCCGTGTTCACGTACGGCGACGGCAGCGGCGGCTCCAGGTTGTCGCGCATCTGCTGCAGCATGTGCGGCAACTCGCCGATGTACTGCGTGTAGGCCGCAATGCGCGTCTCCAGCGGCGCGTACTCACGATCCACGTACACGCTGAAGCCCAGCGAGCCGAGGTAGACCACCGGGTTCTTCGCAAGGAAGTCCGTGTCCTTGAGCCAGAAGCGCTGCCCGCGCAGCGCCAGTACCAGGTAGTCGCGCTCGAAGGACTCGATGCCGCCGAGGTCGTCGTAGGCGGACGCCGCGTCGATCGTGACGTCGAGCCACGCGACGTACTCCGCCACGGCATCTGCCCCGAGGTCCGATGCCTGCCCGTCGTAGTCATGCAACCCGGCATCCACCGCGGTTTCCGGGTTGTACTCGTAGTACTGCGCAACGGTTTCCGTCACGAAGTCCGACCACGGAACGGACACTTCCTCGACGACCGGCGCCGCTTCTTCACGCGAGCATGCGACGAGCACGAATGCGGTGGCAAGCGCCAACCAGGCTTGTTGTTTCATCATGATTCTCACTGTTGAGTTTCGAGACGGGTGGCGAGACCCGGTCAGTCGAGGTCGAGTTCGCTCGCGCCCTGCCGGAACACGATGTCCACCGGGATGTCCGCGCGGGTCAGGCGGTCGAGGTCTTCCTGGAGTTGCGCGCCAATCACGCCGCGCGTGTTCGTGAGTTCCGTCGCGCCGGCATGGTCACCGTCGCCCTGCAGCGTCAGCAGCAGGTTCGAAAGCCCGCGCGCGGCCTCCTTCATGCGCTCGAAGTCCACGCGGTAGGTGCCGGTCTCGGGGTCGCGGACGAACGCGCCCTGCTCGGCGAAGTAGTTGAAGCGCACCATGTTCGCCTTGCCGTGCGCGCTGCTGGCGCCGAAGCGGATGGAGCGGAAGATGCCGGCCATGAAAGTCACGTAGTAGTCGCGCAGGTCGACGTCGCCCAGCTCGCCGGCTTCGTGCAGCTCGTTGATCATGTAGAAGCCGAGGATATCGGCCTTGCCCTCTTCCATGCTCGAGGCCATGTCGAGCAGGGCCTCGCGAACCGTGCCGCGCCCGTTGATCGTGTTCTTGATGCCGAGACCGTGGGCGACCTCGTGGAACATCGTGTTGGCGAAGAACGCGTCGAACGTGACGTGCTCGCGCTGCGCGGGGTCCACGAGCGTGTCCGCGATCGGCTCCAGGATCTTGTCGAACTTCGCCTGCATCGCGTTCTTGAGCTGCAGCCGGCGGGTGCCCTTTTCGAGCTGCACCTGCTCGTCGTTCGGGAGATTGATCGCGATCGTCTTGGAGCCGGCGTTCGAATGGCCGGCGTAGTAGATCACGTCGTAGGCATTGAGATCGGAGTCCATGCCGGGCGATTCCTGCTTGTATGCATCGGGAACCGGCAGGTCTTCCTGCAGCGCCGGCAGGAACGCGGCGTAATGGCTCAGCCGGTTGCTCCAGTCGAGATCCTTGACGAGCACGTAGGATTCGTAGGCCGTGCGATAACCGAACAGGCGGTCTTCGTAAGTCTCGATGGGACCGATGACGACGTCGATCTCGTTGTCTTTCACGTCCATCCAGTACAGGTCACTCGCCTGGAAGTCGTCGCTGATCAGGGCCTGGGCACGGAGCTTCAGGTAGGTCGCGAACTCGGCGCTCTCGGCGAGGTCGGCGGCCTCGTGCAGCAGCTTCGCGGCCTGCTCCAGCGGTTCGCGGTAGGCGACGTGGTACGGCACGAGGACGAGTTCGCCGGCGTCGTTGCGCCGGACCAGCGAGTACTGGCCGGTTTTGCCGGGCAGGTAGGCCGCATCGAACTCCTCGCGCGACATGTCCGCCGGGTAGAAATTCGCGCCGAGCGGCTTCGGCCCGACGCCCTCGATGAACGGCGCCTCGTCGTCGAGGCGGTCCCATGGGCCGTAGTTCAGCTCGGCAAACTGCCGCTCCGGGCCGACGCCCAGTGTCTCGAGCCAGGCCTTGTAGTCGTCACCGTAGGCCTGCCGCCAGAACAGGTCGTCCATGATGACCGACGCGTCGATCAGCTTGCCGATCATCGCGCGCTGGTTGTCGGTGAGCGGCGAGAGGTCAGCCGTGAGTGCAAACTCGGCGTAGATCTCCGGGCGCGGCTCGACGGTCCGGAGCGCGGTCTCGGTGGCGTCCGGCGGGGTGTCGGTCGAGCAGGCGGCGAGGAAACAGAGGGTGGTCAATGCGCCCATGCGGCGCGAAATCGAGGACGGCGTCACGGTAACTCCGGAGCGTAAAAGTGGCGGCATTATCGCACACGCTGCCGCCTGCGCCCCAGCCGCGGTGCCGCGTTACAGGTCCACCAGCGTGATGTCCGAAGCCTCCAGCGACTCGCCCAGGAATCGGCCGCCGACGCGGGCGAATCGGCTCGCACCGTCCGTCGCGAACAGCCGCAGGCTGCCGGCCGGCTTGTCCGAACGCAGGCCGAGATCGTCGAGCATCGCGCTGGCGGCCTGTGCCGTCGTGCTGGCCGAATCGACGATCGCCGTGCCCGGCGCCACGACCTCGGCAATGGCGTCCCGCAACAGCGGGAAGTGCGTGCAGCCGAGGATGATGCTGTCCGGCGCGCGGGCGTCTTCCGGCAGCAGGTCGAGATAACGGCGGACGATGGCCGTCGCGATGTCGCCGTTCGTCCAGCCTTCCTCGGCGAGCGACACCAGCATCTCGCAGGCAAGCTCCCGCACGGTGGCCCCGGGGTCGCGCGCGGCGATCGCGTGACGGTAGGCCCCGAGTCGCACGGTCGCTTCGGTGGCCAGCACGAGGTGCGAGGCGCCCGGCCGCGTGCCCACCGCCGCGGTGGCACCGGGCTCGACCACGCCGATCACCGGCAGCGGCGCCATCTGTTCGCGCAGCGCGTCCAGCGCCACTGCCGATGCCGTGTTGCAGGCCACGACCAGCAACTTGATGCCCTGCTGCTGAAGGTGCCGCGTCGCCTGGCAGGCATAGCGGGAAATCGACGCCGGGCTCTTCGTGCCGTATGGCAGTCGCGCGGTGTCGCCGAGATACAGGAGGTCCTCCGCGGGCAATGCCTCCCGCAGGGCTTTCAATACGGTCAGGCCGCCGACGCCGGAGTCGAAGACGCCGATCGGCAGCGGCCGGGTCTGGGTTGCGTTCATGCGCGCATTGTACCCATGGCAAGTGTGGAATAATCCTCCCCCCGCCATCCCTTTTTCCGGTTCCAACGTGCACAGGATCCTGTACGCGGTCGGCCTGCTGATCGCCCTGCTCATCGTCGTCGGCGTCGCATTGCCGCGGCACGCCCGCTTCGTCGTCAGCGAAACGATGAATGCCCCGGCGGCGACCGTGTTCGCGCAGCTCAACGACCTGCGGCGCACGCAGCTCTGGTCCGACGTGGCGTCCACAGACCCGAACGCCGATGTCACGTTCTCGGGGCCGGCCCGCGGCACCGGCGCGACCGTCACCTGGAACGGCGCCATCGCCGGCAGCGGCACCCAGACGATCGTCGAGAGCCGGCCGCACGAATACCTCGAGACGCTGATCAACGGCGGCGAGCCCGGTGAGTCGCGCACCGGGTTCGTCCTCGTCCCCGAGCCGGGCGCGACACGGGTCGAGTGGAGCTTCGAACACGACTACGGCTACAACCTCGTCGGCCGCTACGTCGGCGCGGTCGTCACCGGCATCATCCGCCGCGACTACACGGAACGCCTCGCGGCGCTGCGCGAGCTGGCGGAAAGCCTGCCGTCCGCCGATTTCGGCCGCCTGGCCATCGAGCGGGTAATGGTCGAGCCGCAACGGATCGCCTACAAGACGGTGCAGTCGGCACCGGATGCGGCCTCGATCTCCGAGGCCCTCGGCGGCGCCTACTTCGACGTCCTGGCATTCATGGATGCCCAGGGCCTGCGCCAGGTTGGCGCGCCGGTCGCGATTGCACGGCGCTTCGACGGCGCGCAGCTGCGCTTCGATGCCGGAATCCCGTTTGCCGGGGACGTCGGCGGCGCCGACAACCCGGCGGCGGGCGTGAATGTCGGCCTTACTCCCGGTGGGCCGTCGCTACGCGTTCGGCACGTGGGCCCGTACCGGGGACTCGCGGAGACGCACCGGCAGATCGCCGCCTACCTGGCCGCGCTCGGCATCGAACGCAATGGAAATTCGTGGGAGTCCTACGTGAGCGACCCGACCGAAGTGCCGCAAAGCGACCTCGTCACTTACGTTTACTACCCGGTCCGGGACGAGCCCTGACCGGCGGCGAAAGCTACAGCGGGAGCGTCTTGACGAGGAACGGTGCCGGGACGCCGTCTTCTCCGCCGTGCCGTCCGGGCAACGCGGTCAGCCGGGCGAGCTCGCCGTAGAGCTGGACCAGGGCCACCGCGCATTCGCTCGCTTCCTGGGTGGACATCTTGCGCACCGATGCGCGGATCGGGCCCTCGCCGTTCAGCGGTGCCACCGAGTGCATTCGTCGGCGCGCCTCGGCGAAGCGTTCCTTGAGCGCGACAGGCAGGTCGTCCTCGTCGATATCGGCAAGATTGTCGGTGTAGGCACGGATAAGTCTTTGTTTTACAGGCCCGTCTCCCGCCAGCACGGTCACGGCGGCGAAAAAGCGATCGACGTGGTTCGTCATCTCGACTCCAGCGTTTTATGGTCTTGTCGAGCCGCCGGCGCCCCTCTCAAAGCCGACCGGTGGCCGTGTCGCTAGCGTTCGCTACCTCCTGTAGCTGGCAGCCTCTGTCGGGCTGTTCGTTCCTGAAAATGTCCTTGATGGATCAGGAACCTGCGCCCGGTTCTTATAACAAGAAAGCGAAAGACCGCGCAAGTTTTCTGGAGCGACTGAGAAATTCCCCGTTTCAGGCCGATTTTCGGAACGCGAGCCGCCAGCGCGACTCGCCGAGCGACCGTTCGTCCGAGTACAGCGCGTCGGCCGTATCCGGCTCCCACTCCACCGCCAGCGTCTCGTTCATCACGTAGTCGCGATGGGCCGCGAGTGCCCTTTCGACGTCGTCACTGCCGGTCACGCCGAGTACGATGCGATCGGACACTTCGAGGCCCGCCTGCTTGCGCGCGTCCTGCACGGAGCGCACGACTTCGCGCGCGAGGCCTTCGTCGATCAGGGCGTCATCGAGCGACGTGTCGAACGCGGCGAGATAGCCCATGTCTTCGGCACAGGCGTAACCTTCGGCAGAACTCGTCTCGACGAGGAAATCATCGGACTCGAGCGCTTCGTCGATCATCGGCGTCTGGACGCTTTCGCCGCGTGCGAGTGCGGCGGCGATGGCGGCCGTATCCGCATCGTTGTCCAGCCATGCTTTAAGTTGCGGCAACACCTTGCCGTGACCGCGCTTGCCGAGCCGCGGCAGGTTCGGCTTGATGCGATAGCTGACGAGCCCGGCGTCGCGCGCAATGAACTCGATTGCCTTCACGTTGAGCTCCTCGAGCACCTGGTCCTGGTGTGCCTCGAGTGCATCGTGTGCCTTGTCGTTCGGCGTCCGCACCAGCAAGCGGCTCAACGGCTGGCGCGTGCGCACACCGGACTGGCCGCGTGCGGCGCGGCCGAGACCGACCAGCTTCTGCACGACGTCGACGTCGCCGAGCAGTTCGTCGTCCTGCCAGCTCTCGTCGGCGACCGGCCATTCGGTCATGTGCACGCTGAGCGGCGCGTCCGGGTGCACCGTGCGCACGAGGTTCTGGTACACGTTTTCCGCCAGGAACGGCACGAACGGCGCCATCAGCCGGTGCGCCACGTCGAGGCACTGGTACAGCGTTAGGTAGGCCATGTGCTTGTCGGCGAGGTCTGTCGACTTCCAGAAGCGGCGGCGGTTGCGGCGCACGTACCAGTTGCTGAGCTGGTCGATGAACGACTCGATGGCCTCGCCCGCCGACTTCGCGTCGTAGCGGTCCATCGCGTCGGAGACGAGCGTGATCGTGCGATGCGCAAGCGCCATCGCCCAGCGGTCGATCTCCGGCCGCTCGCTGACGGACACGTCTTTTTGCAGATCCACGTCGTCGAGGCGCGCGTACAGCACGAAGAAGCCGTACGTGTTCCAGAACGTATTGACGAACGAGCTCGCGACGTCGGAGACGATGTCGACCGAGATGCGCTTCGGCACGTCCGGCGACAGGCGCGCAAGGAAGTACCAGCGCAGCGGGTCGGCCCCCACCGTGTCGAACACGTCGTAGGGGTTGATGATGTTCCCCTGCGACTTGGACATCTTCTTGCCGTCCTTGTCGACGATGAGGTTCAGGCAGATGCAGTTCTTGTAGGCGACGCTGTCCGACACCAGCGTCGCAATGGCGTGCAGCGTGTAGAACCAGCCGCGCGTCTGGTCGATGGCCTCGCAGATGTAGTCGGCCGGGAAATGCTGCTCGAAGGTCTCCTCGTTCTCGAACGGGTAATGCCACTGCGCGTAGGACATGGCGCCCGAGTCGAACCAGCAGTCGATGACTTCCGGCACCCGCTGCCACGTCTTGCCGTCGGTCTCGAACGTGACCTCGTCCACGGCGGGCCGGTGCAGGTCGAGATCGGAGAGCTTGCGGCCGGTGAGCTTCTCGAGCTCGGCCACGGAGCCGATGCAGCGGTAGTTGTCCTCACCGTCGGTCCACACCGGCAACGGCGTGCCCCAGAAGCGCTCGCGCGACAACGCCCAGTCGATGTTGTTCTCGAGCCAGTTGCCGAAGCGGCCGTCCTTGATGTGCCCGGGCACCCAGTTGATCGTCTGGTTCAGCGCGCTCATGCGCTCGCGGAACTCGGACGTGCGGATGTACCACGCGTTCTTTGCGTAGTAGATGATCGGGTCGCCGGTGCGCCAGCCGAACGGGTAATTATGCGTGTAGCGCTCCGAGCGGAACATGAGCCCGCGCTCCTTGAGGAGCCTGATCAGCGGCTTGTCGGCGTCCTTGAAGAACAGGCCTGCGACGGGTTCGACGGCGTCGACGAAGTACCCGTCGAGGCCCACGCCGTGCACGACCGGCAGGTCGTTCGCCTGGCCGAGCGCGAGGTCATCCACGCCGTAGGCCGGTGCCGTGTGCACGATGCCGGTGCCGTCCTCGGTGCTGACGAAGTCGGCGGCGAGCACCTGGAACGCGTTCGGCGCGTCGACGTCGAGGTAGTCGAACAGGCGCGTGTAGCGCGTGCCGACCAGGTCCGCGCCCTTCACCGTCTTCACGACGTCGTGCTCGATGTCGCGGAACACTTTCTCGCGCAGGGCCTCGGCGACGATCAGCGTCTGCCCGTCCGATGTGCAGTAGCTGTAGTCGATGTCGTTGCCGACGGCCAGCGCGAGGTTGGATGGCAGCGTCCACGGCGTGGTCGTCCACACGAGGAAGTACGTATCGGCCTCGCCCGCCACCGGGAAGCGCACGGTGATGGACGGGTCTTCCGTCTCCTTGTAGCCGAGCGCGAGCTCGTGCGACGAGAGCGTGGCGCCGATGCGCGGGTCGTAGGGCACGACCTTGTAGCCCTGGTAGATGAGGCCCTTGTCCCAGATCGTCTGCAACAGGTTCCAGACCGACTCGATGAAGCCGTTATCGAGCGTGTAATAGGCTTCGTCCATGTTGACCCAGAAGCCCATGCGCTCCGTCATCTTCTCCCAGTCACCGATGTAGCGCATGACGGACTCGCGGCAGCGGCGCGTGAACTCGTCGATGCCGACCTTCGCCTCGATCTCTTTCTTGTCGAAGATGCCGAGTTCTTTCTCAACCTCGTGCTCGACCGGCAGGCCGTGCGTGTCCCAGCCGGCTTTTCGCGGCACGTGGTAGCCGCGCATGGTCTTGTAGCGCGGGAACACGTCCTTGAAGCTGCGCGCGAGCACGTGATGAATGCCGGGCTTGCCGTTCGCCGTGGGCGGGCCCTCGTTGAAGCTGAAATGCGGCCGCCCCTCGGACGCCGCCAGCGTCTTCGCGAATACGTCATGCTCGCGCCAGAATTCCAGCACGTCGGTCTCGAGTTTCGGCCCGTCGTAACGGCCGGCTACTTCACTGAACGACAAATCACACACTCCAAAAGCAAAACGCCCCGGGCGCTCATATGAGCACCCGGGGCGAAGAATTCCGCGGTACCACCCGGCTTCGCGGCCAACAGCCGCCTCGTGGGCCTCGAGGCCCGCGCCCGTCTCGTGGGCCGTCCGGCTGCGTCTACTGGGGGTTGCCAACCGGCAACGGCCTGTTCGGGCAGCGACTCCGGGGTGATATTCGGCGGATCCGGCCCCGGGGCTCACACCGTCCCCCGGTCGCTAGCGGCCAGGCGGCCCGCCTGTTCGTCCCCATCAACGTCTTGGGGCGCAGGTTAGTGGTTTAAAGGGGGTTAAACAAGGGGTGCGGTGGTACGGTAGGCGGCGGCCGGGCGCGGAGACCGGCCCGGGAGTCGTGAGAAATGGAATCGAACAACAGCCGCTACTGGGCGCGAATCCTCGTCCTGTTCGGAGCGGGACTGGCGGGCGTCCTGTCCGCCATCCCCATCGTCCCGAAACTGATTGCGGCGTCCGGCGAAGAGCCGCCGTTGCCGATGGCCCTGATCCAGGCCGCCTCCGTCGTCCAGTCGTCGGCGATCCTGTTCGGCATGGTCCTGCTCGGCGCCTGGCTTTCCCCGAAGGTGGGCCTCGGGACGCCGCTCATCAACACCTACTTGCTCAGGACTGCTCGCGCACCGGACACACGCCGAATCCTTTTATCGTCGGTCGCCGGCGGCCTGGTGGGCGGGGTGCTGCTCGTCGCCATTTCGCGCTACTGGCTGCCTGCTCTACCAACGGAATTCATCGAGAACGCTGGCAAGTTCGATCCGCCGTTTTACACGCGCATCCTCTACGGCGGCATCACCGAGGAAATCCTGATCCGCTGGGGCCTGATGACGTTCCTCACGTGGGGGCTCTTCAGGTTGACCCAGGCGAAAGGTTCAACCGTGTCTTCCGGCAATTACGCGGCTGCCATCCTTTTGTCGGCCATTGCCTTCGGCGCGGGACACCTGCCCGCCGCCCACCTGCTAGCGCCCGAAGTCACTGCACCGCTGATGGCTTACATCATCGTCGGTAACAGCGCGTTCGGACTCATCGCCGGCTACCTGTACTGGAAGCGCGGTCTCGAGGCAGCGATCCTGGCACACGTCCTGGCGCATTGCGTGATGGTGGCCAGTGAGATGCTGGCGAGCTGATACGGCCGGAGATCCGGTAAAGTCCTCGGTGCCCGGCCGACGTTGCGCTCGACACAACCCGGCCACGACGCACCAACGTCCGTCCTGATAGCTGTCCAACAGTATTCGCTCAATTCCGCCATGATTGCCGAGGAACTGCAGGTGCGACCTGCCCGGGTATTCGACGAATCTTGAGGAATGAAAGTGCGTGACGTGCTGATCTTGCTTCGAGACAACGGTTGGATCGAGGTCGCGCGTCGCGGCAGCCATCGCCAGTTCAAGCACCCAACCAGGAAAGGACGCGTAACCGTTCCGGGTAAGCCTTCCGACGACTTGGCAGCCGGCACCCTCAACAGTATCCTCAAACAGTCCGGTCTAAAGGAGTGACCCCGCCGTGCGCTACGCCATTGTCATCGAGTCCGCCGGCCCCAACTTTTCGGCCTACGTACCTGACTTGCCCGGTTGCGTTGCCACGGGCACGACGTTGAAAGAAACTGAGTCACAGATTCGCGAAGCCATCGAGTTTCACCTGGACGGACTTCGGGCAGACAATCTGCCGATCCCGCCTGCGTCCAGTCGCGTCGATTATGTCGAGGTTGCTGCCTGACCGTTTGCAGCACACAACGACAGGGGAGACCAAGCACCTGTTGCTGTCTCCGCATGTCATTCGCTTGACGCCGTGTTCTGTTCCGCTGCCCGCGCAGCGAAACTCGTCGAATCAAACATCCGCTCCAGCTCCGGCGACACACGACTGTCCACCAGCGTGCGTATCCGCTCGACCAGTTCCGCGCGCCGCTCACGCAGTTCGCCGATTTCCTGTTCCAGCCGCACGATGCGCAGCAGCGACAACGTCGACACGAGCAGGCCCGCTTCGGCTTCCAGCAGGCGCATGGAGGCGGCCGTGCTGACGATGAGCGCGGCGGCCGCGACCAGCGCCCAGACCCAGCCGGCGAATGACCAGACGAGCACGATGAGGACGAGGTAGGCCACCGGCAGCAGCGCCAGCGTCGCCAGCACCTTCAGCGTGGCCTCGTCGTCCTTCTCGTAGCTGAACTTCGTTCCGACCAGCCCCGCCGCCCACGCGATCGGCAGCTGAATCAGCGCCGCCGGTATCGCGAGCGGCAACAGGAGCAACATCATCAGGGCGCGCCCCGTGATCCGGCGCGCGGCCTTGCCGACCGGTATCGGCTTCCGGAGCTGGTAGTCCTTGATGCCCAGCATGTCGAGGCGCGCCTGGTAATCCTCCGCGTCACGCCGGAACGCCTCCACGTCCGGGTCACTTGGTGCCTGCAGGTAACCCGCAACGAAACGGCGGTTCAGCTCTACGTACTGTGCCGGCGTGAGGCGCGCCGAAGATGGCTTGTAGAGTCGTCGCGAAATCTGTGCGAATCGCAGCGTGCTCCAGTCGGGCGCATTCAGCGTCACCGCCGCGAGCGCCGCGGCGATGTCGTCCGTGAGTGTGCGAACGGCGGCTTCCGGATCTCGCCGGAAAGCGGCGACGCGCTCCTCGTCGATGGCGATCGGCGCGCCGAACTCCAGCAGCACCTGGCTGCGAAAGCGGTGCCGATGAAGGTAGTTGAGTCCACAGGGCACGATCGTGACCGGGATACGGTTGTTGGCCGCTGCTTCCAGCGCGACGCGCGCCGTGCCGGTTTTCAGCTTCGCGAGCCGCGACTCCACGTGGCTCACGCCTTCCGGGAAGATACCGAGGCAGTCGCCGGCGGCCAGTGCGGCGTGCAGGCTCGCGAACGCCGCGCTGTTGTCGGCCTGGTCGCCGTGTTCCTCGCGCCGGTACACCGGGATCGTGCCGCCCAGGTCGAGCAGCGACCCGAGCACCGGGTACGTCCACAGTTTCGCGTGCGCGAGGAAGCGCACCGGCTGACGGCCGCAACGTGCCATCAGCAGCCACCCGTCCATCAGGGCGTTCGGGTGATTGCCGGCAAAGATCACCGGCCCCTCGGCGGGCACGTGCTCGCGCCCCACGACGTCGATCCGTCGGAAAAACGTGTTCGTGATCAGCCTGGCGAGATCGATCATCCAGCGCTGCATACGCCACCCCCGTAACCGTGCAGCCCGGACCACTGTGCGGGCCCAGCGCATCGACTGTCAATTCAACGGGTTCCGGAAACTGCTCCGTCGGCACTCCAGGCTACTGCAGCCGCGCATCCCCGCGAAACGACCGGTACAGGTGATCCATCAGCAGACGGATGCGCTCCGTCTTGCGAAGCTCCGGGTGCGTCAGCAGCCACAGCGCTGCCTCCGGTGACAGCGGCAACCGCATCAGGCGCTGCAATTTGTCGCTCGCCTGGTCGGACGGCAGCAGCGCGATCGCGAAGCCGTACTCGGCGATGGCCGCCATCGCGTCGAGCGACGAGCAGCGAAGGGCCATCGGCTCGTTGACGGCCTCCGACAGCGCCCGGAACGGCGCGAGGTTGCGCAGCTGGCCGGTGGCGCCGACCACGCGGTGGCCCGCGAGATCGCTGAACCCTGTCGGCCGACCGAAGCGCGCGACGTAGGCGTCCGTCGCGCAGAAATACCACGGCAGCTCGACCGCACGCCGGCCGACGAGGTGCAGCGGCGGCGTCGCTGTCGCCCGGATGGCCACGTCCGCCTCGCGGCGCGTCAGGTCGAGGTGCGCGGCGCCGACGTCCAGCTCGATCTCGATGTCCGGGTAGCGTTCGCAGAACCCGGCGAGGTACGCCGGCAGGTACTGGGTCGCGATGTTGTCCGGCGCCGTCAGCCGCACGGTGCCGCCCGGCTTGAAGTCCTGGCCCAGCACCTTGAGTTGCAGCCGGTCGACCTCGTCGCTCACGTGCTCCGCGTGCGTCAGCAGCTCCTCCCCCGCCACCGTGAGCTGGTAGCCGTCTGGCAGCCGCTCGAACAGCCGTGCGCCGACCTCCTCCTCGAAGCGATTGATGCGGCGGAAGGCCGTGGAATGGTTCACGCCGAGCGTGCGCGCCGCGCCGGCCAGCGAGCGCGTCCGCGCCACGGCGAGAAAGAAACGCAGGTCGTCCCAGTTCATTCGGTTATTTGCAATTTTGCAATGGTTATTTGCCGATTTTGCGAATTGTTTGGCGATTCCGCAATCCCTATTGTTCGGGCCAGGCGATCGGCCGCGCAACCGCGCGGCGGCCCACGGAGGAGAAACCCATGAATTCGGCAACCTACGAGAAGATCGGCGCATTCGTGACGAGGGTCAGCCTCGGCACGGTGCTCATCGCCCACAGCCTGTACCTGAAGGCCGTGGTCTTTACCCTGCCCGGCACGGCAGCCTTTTTCGAATCCATCGGCCTGCCCGGCTGGAGCGCCTACGCGGTGTTCGCGATCGAGGCGATTGCCGGCGTTGCGCTGGTGCTGGGCGTCGGCGTGCGCTGGGCGAGCCTCGCCTCGATCCCGGTCCTGTTCGGGGCGACGTGGGCCCACCTGGGGGCCGGCTGGCTGTTCTCGAACGAAGGCGGTGGCTGGGAATACCCGCTGTTCCTGTCCGTCATCGCCGTGGCGCAGGTCTTCCTCGGCGCCGGCGCCTTCGCGATCCGGGTACCGGAGGTACGCCACAGTCCGGTGGCGGCCGAAGCCCGGTAATCCCCCCGCCCGGCGGCACCAATGTGCCGCCGGGCGCTCGTTTCGTCCGTGCGTCGGGCCCCGCCAGCGGCTAGTCTTTGGTCTCGCGCCGCCCAAGGAGGTCCGATGTTCCCTGAGCCCCGATTCGTCGACACGAACGGCATTCGCATGGCGGTCCACGAGGCCGGGAGCGGACCACCGGTCGTCCTGTTGCACGGCTTCCCGGAACTCGCCTACTCGTGGCGTTTCCAGCTACCTGCGCTCGCCGCCGCCGGTTACCGCGCCATCGCGCCCGACCTGCGCGGCTACGGCCGGACAACCGCCCCGGACGGTGTCGATGCCTATGCCGCGAGCGAGCTGATCGCCGACGTGCACGGCTTGATGGATGCGCTGGAGATACCGCGTGCGATGTTCGTCGGCCACGACTGGGGTGCGCTACTGCTGTGGCAGATGGCGCTGCTCGCCCCGGAGCGGATCGAGCGCATGGTCGCCCTGAACGTCCCGCTCACGCCGCACCTGCCCGCCGATCCGATCACACTGATGCGCCAGCGCTTCGGCGACCGTTTCTACATCGTCAACTTCCAGGACTCGGACGAAGCCGATCGCCTGTTCGATGCAGATCCTGCGCGTGTCATCGACCGGCTGATGCGCAAGAACCAGGTCCGCCGCGCGGACTGGGAGAAGCTGCCGGCCGACATGCGCGTCATCAGCCTGATCGACATCGTGCAGCGCGAGCACGCGAGCGGCGATCCGGTGCTGACGCCCGACGAACTCGCGGTCTTTGCCGCGGGTTTTGCACGCAGCGGCTTCACGGGCCCGATCAACTGGTACCGGAACTGGACGCGCAACTGGGAAGCGCAGGCGACCGGCGACTACGACATTCGAATTCCAACACTGTTCATCGGCGCCGCGGACGACGTCGTCATCCCGCCCGCGATGATCGAGGGCATGCGGCCGATGGTGCGCGACCTCGAGGTGCACGTGCTCGACCCGTGCAGCCACTGGACGCAACAGGAGCGTCCCGATGACGTGAACCGCATCTTGCTGGACTGGCTCGCGCGCTAGTCGGCGTCGCCCAGGTGCTCGTCGAGGAACGCCAGCACTTCGCGCAATAATTCGATGCGATTGGTGCCGACGTGCAGGTAGTGGCTGTCTTCGTCGAGCTCGATGAACGTGACGTCCTTTTTCGCGCGCTTCAGGCGTGAATGCATGAGTTCCGAGTGTCGAATAGGGACGACTTCGTCGTCCTCACCATGCAGCAGCAACACCGGCGCCTCGAAGGCATCGGCGAACTCGGCGGGTGAAATTGAGTCCAGGTAGCGCCGGTTCAGCTCTCCGTCCTGGCCGACCGTCTCCGCGAGATAGGCCATCACCGTTTCGTTGTCGCTGTCGCGCCGATGCTGGTCCACCATCACGGAGAGATCGGAAACACCGTTGACCGAGACGATGCAACGATACAGGTCCGGCGTGAACGCGCCGCCGGCCAGCGCGGCGTAGCCGCCATAGCTCATGCCCGCGATGCAGACCCGGTCCGGGTCGACGTACCCGTCCGCGACCAGCGCCGCCACGCCGTCGCTCAGGTCAGACTGCATTTTGCGACCCCATTCACCGTTGCCCGCATTGCGATGATCGAGACCGAATCCCGTTGACCCGCGAAACTGCGGCTGAATGACGAGGTAGCCCTGGTCCGCGAGCGCCTGCGCAAACCAGTCGAAGCCGACGGTGTCGTGCGCGCCCGGCCCGCCATGCGGCAGCACCACGGCCGGCAAGCCTTCAAGGCTGTCCATACGTTGCCGCGGTATGGTGATCAATGCCGGTATCTCCAGCCCGTCTTCGGCCGCATACGCGAATACAACCACCGGGTGCACCGCCGCGTCGTCAATCCACGGCCGGGCTCGCGCCTGCATCAGGGGCCTTTGGTCGTCGCCGAAGACGAAATACGTGCCGGCATAGCCGGGCCCGGACACGTAGACGATGAATTGAGCCCATCCAGCGGTCCAGTCGACGAGCTCCACCGAGTTGTCGGGGACCATCGCCTGAATTCGCGCCATCCGCTCGTTGAGTCGGTCGTCGAAGAACTCGTACGTCGGCCGCAGGCCACCGTAGCGCGCCCCGTGAACGACGCGATTGATATCCGAAACGACGCCCGCCACGTCTGCATCCTCGCGTGCGAACAGCGCTCCCGCAAACGAACCGTCGGCCACGGACATGCGGAAATAGACGCGCCGACGCGTCTGGCTGTCATACGACGCGACGACCAGGTACTCGTAGTCGCTGGTCAGGCCGATCAGGGAGATCTGCGGCAATTCGGATTCGAGGCTGTAGATCTCGCGCCAGGACTTGCCGTCGCGGACTTCCACGACGTGCCGGCTGCCATTGTCGTCGTAGTATTCGTGCACGAACGGCTCGCCGTCCGCGTCCACGAAATAGTCCCGGGTGCGACGCTTGCCGGTCACCTCGATCTTCGGGCGACGCGGATTTTCCAGGTCGACGCGGAACAACGAAAATGGCGGTTCCGTGTACAGCGTGGACTCGCCGGAGTAGGCGGGCATGTAAACGTACCGGCGGTCACCGGAAAGACCGATGATGCGACCGAGGCCGGACTGCCCCGGGTACACGTTGTCGACCGGTGCCAGCAAGGTCTTGAGCTCGCGTTCGCCGAGGTCGAAAACGAACGCGTTGCTGACGTCGAACTTGCCGCGAAAGCCGCTGACCCGCGTGTTCTCCGATGCGACCAGGACCAACTTGTCGCTGGTCACGAACGACAGGCTGCTTGGATCGACCTTGCCATCAAGGGAGAATCCGCCGAGGACCTGCTTCTGCTGCAACGAATAGACGACAACCGCATCGCTGTCCGCGTTCGTCTTGCGCCAGGCAATGGAACCGCCGTCGGGCGAGATCGACAGCATCGATACTTCCGGCAGTGCGCCGTACGTTTCGGCGCGATCTGCTCGGGCCACCGGTATCCCACCGACCTGGAGTGACAGGGCAATCACGACAAGGCACCCGAAAGACTGGCAGACATCCCGCTGCATTTTGTAGCCCCCCGCGTTCGCGCTAGATCGCCGCGCAGTTTAGCACCCCGCTGCCGGGCTAGGCTCGCGGGCAACTCGGCGCTGGTCACGGGTCGGATCTTCTGCCCTGAAGCTCCCGAACGCCGCGCCACCAAGCGAAATACGCGATGAATCCCGAAAGTACGAAGTTCGCCAGCTCCTCGATCCCGAGTACCGGCTGTGACGGTGCCGAATCCGGGTTCGACATCTGCATGACGCGCATCCAGAACGAAAGGATCAGGGCCACCAGCGCCACCAGCGACTCGAACGCGCCGACGACGACCGTGATCGAGGGGCGCCACAGCATCAGCGCGAGGCAGGTGAAACAGAACAGGTAGTAGGCGAGCCGCAGCGCGTCGTGCCGCTCGAGGAAGGCGATGCGCACGTTGATACCGAACGCGTAGTCCAGCAGCAGGAACAGGGCGGTCGCGGCATAATAGGTCCGCAACAGCCATTGCGCCCTGTCCGCGGTGTGCGTGCCGGCCCCCGTCATTCCGCGATCATCTCCGGCGGACCACGGAAGTGCAATAAAACGGGCCTGGCACCGGTCTGTACGGACAGGAAACCCGGAGAACCCCTGTGCTGATACGCAAGCCGTCCGACATACGATCGTCCGAGATCACCAGCGAATCCAACTACGTCAACCGGCGCACCTTCATGCGTGGTGCGGGCGCGATCGCCGGCGCCACACTGGCGCCGGGCACGTTCGCCGCCACGGTGCCGGCCGAGCGCGGCGCGACGATCCCCGACGTGAGCAAGAGCGCGCTCAGCACCGACGAGACGCCGAACAGCTGGGAAGACATCACCACCTACAACAACTACTACGAGTTCGGCACCGGCAAGTCGGACCCGCACCGCAATGCGCAGGACTTCGAGCCACGGCCGTGGTCGATTGCCGTCGACGGCGAGGCCGAAGTGACCGGCACGTTCGACTTCGACGATTTCATCAAGCCGTTCGACGCCGAGGAGCGCATCTATCGCATGCGCTGCGTCGAGGCATGGTCGATGGTCATACCGTGGGTCGGCATCCCTCTCGCGGACGTCGTGCAGCGCTTCAAGCCCACGTCAAAGGCGAAGTTCGTGGCCTTCGAAACGCTGGAAGACCGGAAGCGCATGCCCGGCCAGCGCTTCCGGGCGCTGGACTGGCCGTACCGCGAGGGACTCACGATCGCGGAGGCCACGCACCCACTCGCGATTCTCGCCGTCGGGCTGTACGGCAAGGTGCTGCCGAACCAGAACGGCGCACCGCTGCGACTCGTCGTGCCGTGGAAGTACGGCTTCAAGGGCATCAAGGGCATCGTGCGCATGCGCTTCACCGAGACCCTGCCACGGACAAGCTGGAACATGGCGGCACCGCACGAGTACGGCTTCTACGCGAACGTGAACCCGGACGTGGACCACCCGCGCTGGAGCCAGGCGCGCGAGCGGCGGATCGGCGCCGGCCTGTTCGCGGAGAAGATTCCGACGCTGCCGTTCAACGGCTACGCCGACCAGGTAGCCGACCTGTACACCGGCCTCGACCTGCGCAAGAACTTCTAGACGCGTGGACACGGTCCGCCAGATCCGCTTCGTCTGGAAGCCGCTCGTCTTCGCGGCCTGCCTCGTGCCGTTCGCGCTGGTCGCCGGCGACCTGTTCGGCATCACCGGCAGCCTCGGCGCGAACCCGGTCGAGGAGATTCTCGATCGCTTCGGCAACTGGGGCCTGCGCTTCGTGATGATCGCACTCGCCGTAACGCCGCTCAGGAAACTCACCGGCTGGAACGGGTTGCAGCGCTTCCGGCGGATGCTCGGGCTGTTCGCGTTCTCTTACGTGCTTATGCACTTCCTGACCTGGTTCGTGCTTGACCAGGGCATGCTGATGTCGGCGATCGTCGAGGACCTCGTCGAACGGCCGTTCATCACGCTCGGCTTCACCGCGCTCGTGCTGCTGACTGCACTGGCCGTGACCTCGCCACTCGCCGTGCGCCGGCGCATGGGGCGCCGCTGGCAGACGCTGCATTACAGCGTGTACGCGGTCGGCATCCTCGGCGTCTGGCACTACTGGTGGCAGGTGAAGTCGGACATCCGGGAGCCGCTCGTCTACGCGGCAATCCTGTCACTCCTGCTCGGATTCCGGCTTTGGGACCGTCGCAAGCGGGCCGCACGGCGGGTGACGGCGCATGGCGCGAGTCACTACGGCTTGTCGGACTCGTAGCGGAACACCGCTTCCAGCGGCTCGCCGAAGACTTCGGCGATGCGGAACGCCGCCTCGAGCGACGGCGAGTACTTCTCCTTCTCGATCGCGACGATCGTCTGGCGCGTCACGCCGATGCGCTCCGCCAGTTCCGCCTGCGTCATCTCGCCGTGTTCGAAGCGGAGCTTGCGGATGTTGTTGCGGACGGCGGTCGGTGCCACTACGCGTCCCTCCGGTAGTAGACGATCTGCGCAATCAGTTTCGCGATTTCGGACGCCGTCAGCGCGAACAGGATCCACACACCGATCGTGAGCGCGCTCATCGGTTCGAGGCGCTCGCTCGAGTGCGTCGCGATGATCTGCCCAACGAGCCAGAACAGGCCGATGCCGAGCGCGTAGCTGCCGATGCGCTCCGCCTTGAGGTTGATGAGCCGGTCGCGCTCGTCACCGTCGCCCGCGCTGTTGCCGTGCGGGATCGCGATGCACGCGTGGTAGATCGCCTCGAAGATGACCAGTGCCACGACGCCGACGATGCTGATTGCGATCAGCGGCGCGCCGTGCGGCACGCTGTCAGCGATGTCGAACGCGGCGGGGAAGTAGAAATACGACACCAGGCCGATGCCGATGAGCAGTCCCCAGGCGCTCTTTTCCTGGAAGGTCATGTCCATGTGCAGCCTCCTCGCTGTACGTCAGGTTTGACACAAAGTATATTTGTTTGGACTTGATGTCAATGCTTCTTTACACAATGTCGTAAAGAACGGACATCCTGACCCCCGGCGCGGGGGAACCGCCGGGTTCGGCAGGAAATCCGGGGCGCAGGACTGCGCTCAGTGGGCCGGCAGCGACGCCTCCAGCGTGGCGGCAAGTTTTTCGACGCACTCGTCGATGTGCGTACGCTCGACGATCATCGGTGGTGCCAGCATGATGTGCGGCACCGTCGCGCCGTTGACCGCGATCGATCCGGGGTAGCAAACGAGTCCGTGGTCGAGCGCTGCCCGGCGCAGGCGCTCGGCAAGGGTCTTGTCGGCGAACCCGGCTCGCGTCGTTCGATCGCTGACGAGTTCGATGCCGAGAAACAGCCCGCGTCCGCGAATGTCGCCCACGTTCGGGTGGCTGCCGAAGGCGGCGGTGACTTCGCGAAACAGCTCGGCGCCGCGTTTGCGGGTCTGCTCGAGCAGGCCATCGTCTTCGATGACGTCGAGCACGGCCAGGCCGGCGGCACACGCGGTGGCGTGCCCGATGTAGGTGTGCCCGTGTGCGAACCCGGACGCCGAAAGGCACTCGGCCACCGGCGCGCGCGCTATTACCGCGGCCAGCGGCTGGTAACCGCCCGCGATGCCCTTCGCGAGCGTGACGAGGTCCGGAACGATGCTGTCGTGCTCGTGGGCGAAGTAGGTGCCGGTGCGGCCGCAACCGGCCATGATCTCGTCCATGATCAGCAGCACGTCGTAGCGGTCGCAGATCGCGCGGATGCGGGCGAGGTATCCGGGCTCGGCGGGCACGACGCCGAGCGACGATCCCACGATCGGTTCACAGATGAACGCGGCCACGTTGCCGGCGCCGCACTCGAGAATCGCACTCTCGAGCGCGTTGGCGGCACGCATCGCGTAGGCCGCGGCCGATTCGTCCGGGCGGCGATCGCGATACGCGTAGCAGGGCTCGATGCGCGGCCAGTCGAGCAGCGGCGCCCGCGACGCGCGGCGGCGCAAGGCGTTGCCGCTGACGGACAACGCGCCGAACGTATTGCCGTGGTAGCTGTGCTCGCGGCTGATGACGATCTTCCTCGCGGGCTCGCCGCGTGCCGCCCAGTACTGCCAGGCCATCTTCAGCGCCGTCTCGTTCGCCTCGGAGCCGCCGCTCAGGAAATAGACGCGCGCCCCGGGTTCCGCGAAGCGATCCGCCAGCTGCTCGGCCAGCGCCTCCTGCGGCGGGTTCGTGAAGAACGCAGTGTGCGCAAACGGCAGCGCGTCCAGCTGGCGCACGATCGCCTCGATCACGCGCCGGTTGCCGTGACCGAGGCATGACACGGCGGCGCCGCCGCTCATGTCCAGGTAGCGCCGGCCCTTCGCATCTTCGATGTACATCCCGCCCGCGCGCGTGGCGACGGGGTAGCTGCCAGCGGGGTCGCGGTACAGGACCGCGCCGGGCAGCGAGGCCATGGGTTCGGAACGGGTTGCCAACGGGAGGATCCTCGGCGGAGGGCGTGACTCGCGCTACTGTCGACCCGGCCGAACTATTAGTCAAATATTGCGAATTGGCCTGATCATAAGCAGTATTTATACGTCCCGCTCTGCCAGGGGTCCTCCCGTGAACTTCCGCCATATCGAAGTGTTCTTCGCCGTCATGACGAACGGCACCGTCACCGAGGCCGCGCGCCAGCTCGGCGTGTCACAGCCCTCCGTCACGACCACGCTGAAACAGGCCGAGGCGAAGCTCGGCCTGCAGCTCTTCGTGCGCGAAGGCGGCCGGCTCATCCCGACCGAGGAGGCCCGTGTCCTGTTCGACGAGGCGGAACGCGCGCATTCGGCGCTGGACGCGATCAAGGTGCTCGCGAAGCGGCTGCAGATCGGTCGCGGCGGCAACGTGCGCATCGCCTGCGTGCCGAGCCTCTCGCTCGAGCTGCTGCCGGATGCCATCGAGCGCTTCGAACACCGCCACACCGGCTTCCGCTACTCGGTGGCGGCCATGAACACCGACGAGATCCTCGCCGAACTCGACAGCCGCAAGGGCACGTTTCACGTGGGCTTCACGTTCGGCGACCAGGCGGCCCAGGGTGTCGGCTGCACGCCCGTCGGCAGCGTCGACCTGTACGCCGTGTTGCCGGCCGCATGGGATGATGCGCCGGACGGGGACGTCGAGGTCGGGCAATTTGCCGACCGGCCGTTCATCGCCGCGTTCGAACAGACGACGCTCGCCCTCGAAACGCGACGCCTGTTCGCGGACGCTGGCACGGACGCCAATATAGTCGCCCGCAGCCACATGTACCTGCTGGCCGGCCGGCTCGTCGAACGCGCCATCGGTTGGACCGTCCTCGACGGAATGACCGTGCGCGCGCTGGTCGGCGGGCGCGGCGCGGACTCGATCGTCGTGCGCCCGATCGCGGGAAGGCCGTCCCTGGACGTCGCCGCCGTCTATCCCAGCCAGCGACGGCTCTCGAACGCGGCCGCGGTTTTCATCGATTGCTTCCGCGATGCCCTCGCCTCGCTCACCCGGTCGCTCGCCAGCGAACTCGGGTGACGCGCACACTGCCTATAGAGGCATAAATACCATTTATAGAATCAAAATATTAATTTACGAAATTGATTTTTGATCCTACTCTCTGACGTGGCGGGGTCCGTTTTCCGCCGGGGCTCTGTCTCCGGCCGAACGGTGTGCCGTCAATCCGCATTCCTTCGCCGCGCGGGGCGGCAATCAGTCAGGTATCGAGGATCACCATGTACACCAAAACACCAGGGGGTGTCCGTCGCCAGCCGTTTGCATTTGCATTGGCCGGCCTTCTTCTTCCTTTCGCGGCACAGGCCCAGGAACCCAACGAAACCGTCGAGGAAATCGTCGTCACGGGCTCGCACATCGAGGGCATGGACGAGGACGCGTTGCCGTTGTCCGTCCTGGACGCCGAGGCCATTCGTGACCTCGGTGCCGTCAACATGCAGGACCTGCTGGCCTACATTCCGGCCATTTCCGATTTCGAGTTCGAGGACACGAACACGGGTACGAACGGTGCCCGCGGCGACGTGGCCGGTGTCAACCTGCGCGGCATCGGGTCCGGCAACACGCTGGTCATGATCAATGGCCGGCGCATGGTCGTGCACCCGACGTACCAGGCCATCAACAACGTGCCCGTCACGTTCTACAACGTCAATTCGATTCCGTCACCGGCGGTGTCGCGCATCGAAGTCCTGCGCGACGGCGCGTCGGCCCTGTACGGCGCCGATGCCAGCGCGGGCGCGGTCAACTTCGTCACCCGTACGGACGACGAAGGCTTCCGCGTCTCCGGCAAGTACGGCGCGAGTTCCGAGACGAGCTACGACGAGAGCGAGATCGCGGCGCAGGGCGGCTGGGCGTTTAACGGCGGCCGGACCAACCTCGGCGTGTTCGGCACCTGGTACTCCCGTAGCAGCGTGAACATGTACGAGCTCGACGACCTCTACTTCCAGCTGGACCGTCGCGGCCACGAAGCGCTTCCCGAAGAATGGCGTGACGACAGCCAGCTCCGCAACGACTCCACGCTGACGCCCTACGCACGCGTCAGCACCGGGTCGCTGAACGCGGAAGGCCAGTGGGTGCCCACCGGCAACCTGCACGTCAATTCGGGCACCGGCGCTCTCACTGCCGGCGCCGGTTCCGAACGCTACAACTTCAACGAAGACCAGATCGTCACGCCGGAGACCGAGCGTTTCAACTTCCTCGCGTCCCTGACGCACGAACTGGGCGGCGGCATGGAGTTTTTCGGCGACGCGAGCTTCTACTCGTCGAGCACGTTCACGCTGCGCGCCGCGAGCCCGCTGGATGACAGCCTGGCCTTCCTGATCGTTCCGTCGGATTCGTTCCACAATCCGACCGGCGAGGACGTCCTGATCCTGGGCTGGCGCCCGGTCGATCTCGGCCCGCGCGTCATCGACGTCGACCAGGACGAGTTCCGCCTCCTCGGCGGACTGCGCGGCACGTGGGGCGCGTGGAACTGGGAGTCGGCGCTGATGCATTCGGAAGCAGAAGCGTCCGACACCGAGGGCAATCGCCAGGCGAAGTCGCTGTTCACCGCGCAGCTCGCGGTCAACGGCCCTGACGCACTGAACCCGTTCGCAGTGCCCGGCGGCAACACGCAGGCGGCACTCGACGGCATCCGCGTCTCGGCGACCGACGTCCGCACCTCGCGACTCACGATGTGGGACATGCGCCTGAATCGCGCCGACCTGTTCTCGCTGCCCGGCGGCGAGGCCGGCCTGGCCGCCGGCGTCGAGTGGCGCCGCGAGTACTACAAGGACGACCGTGACCCGCGTCTCGACGGCTCGCAGCCGTTCGACAATGGTGCGATCTTCGACGAGAGCGACCTGATCGGCGTCTCGGCGACGTTCGACTCGAGCGCTGATCGCGACACGGCGTCGGCTTACGCCGAACTGTTCCTGCCGTTCGTCGGTGATTCGAATGCGATGACGCTCGTGCACGCACTCGAAATGCAACTGGCGGTCCGCTACGAGAACCCGTCGGACTTCGAAGACAAGACCGTGCCGAAGATCAGCCTGCGCTGGGCGCCGTTCAGCGCACTCTCGCTGCGCGCGTCCTACACCGAGGGCTTCCGCGCACCTAACCTGCCGCAGATGAACCAGGGCACCATCATCCGGCGCATCGACGGCATCGAGGACCCGCTGCGCGCGGACGTCACCGGGCGCCCGGTCGACACTGGCGACACCTACCGCGTGACCACGCGCGTCGCAAACCCGAACCTCGAACCCGAGGACACGGAAACGACGATGTACGGCTTCGTCATCTCACCGGAAGACGGGCCGCTCGCGGGACTGCGCATCTCGTGGGACTACTTCAACATCAAGCAGGAAGGCGTCGTCGGCCTGTTCGAGCCTGAAGACTCGCTGGCGCTGGATGCACTCCTTCGCGCGCAGGGCAGCTTCAACCCGGACGTCGAACGCGCGTCGGTGACCGCCGCGGACCAGGCAGCATTCGATGCCTGGAACCAGGCGAACCCGGACGACCAGCGCACCCCGGTCGGCGTTGCCACCAACATCGTCAACCAGTACCTCAACCTCGACCCGCGCGAAGTCTCGGGCTGGGACGCGTCCATCCGCTACACGACGGCGGACACGTCGGCAGGCCTGTTCTCGTTCGGCGTCGAAGCCACGAAGCTGACCCAGTTCGACCAGATGTTCCTGGACGACACGGCGGGCGACCTGACGCAGGACCTGATCGGCCGCAACGGCAATCCGGAGTGGCGCGCGACGGCCACCCTCGGCTGGCTGTTCCGGAACTTCTCGGCCAACCTGTCGATGCGCTACGTCGGTGAGGTCTACGACACGTCGCTGACCGACGCCGGTTCGGACCTGTCCGGCTGGTACGATGAGCTGACGGACACGACGTACTGGCTGGTCGAGGACTGGACCGTCTACAACCTCGGCCTGGCGTACAGCTTCGCCGACGCCCAGGGCTGGGCACAGGGGCTGACGCTGAACGCCGGCGTTCGCAACCTGACGAACGAGAAGCCCCCGTTTGCCGACGAGTCGTTCGGCTACTTCTCGGGGCTGCACAATTCGTACGGGCGCGTCACCTGGGCACAGCTGACCTACGCATTCGGCGGCAACTGAGTCGCTGCAATACGAAGAGCCGTGTGTCTCACACGGCTCTTTTTTTTTGGGGGGAGTTTCGCATGTTCAAACGACTGTCAGTCCTGGTCGCACTGTTGAGCCCGGCGGCGTTCGGCGCGGACGACGGCACATTTGCCGGCATCGTGTCCAGCGCGTCGCCGGAAGCGACGTCGGCCGGCGTGCGTATCCTCGAGGCCGGCGGCAATGCCGTCGATGCGGCCGTGGCCGTGTCGCTCGCGCTCGCCGTCAGCGAACCGGCGGGCTCGGGCATTGCCGGGCAAACTGTGATGCTCATCCGGGAACCGGGCAAGCCGGCGCAGGTCGTGCATGGCACCACGTGGTCGCCGCGCGAGCTGCCGCCCGGCATCGAGCCCGTGCAACTGCGTGAAGGCCGAACGGCAACCACGGTCCCGTCGACGCTTGCCGTCCTCGACGTTGCCTGGCGGCGGTTTGGCAGTGGCACCGTCGGCTGGCCGGAACTCGTGCAACCGGCGATCGACGTCGCCAGCGACGGGTTCATCGTCGGCCCGTTCCGGCACCGCTCGTTCCGGGCGTATGCCGACGATCTCCGGCAGCAGCCCGAAGCAGCGCAGATCTTTCTCGGCAAGGACGGCGGCATCCCGCAGGTCGGTGACCGGATACGCCAGCCGAAACTCGCGCGCACGCTCAACCGCGTAGCGCGCGACGGCGCTGCGACGTTCTACACCGGCACGATGGCGCGCGAGATCGCCGACGACATGGCTGCCAACGGCGGCTGGATCACGCTTGAGGACCTCACCGGCTTCCCGGAGCCCGCGATCGTGCCGGCGCTCAGCAGCGAGTACCGCGGCCACACGATAGAGACCCTGCCGCCACCGTTCGGCGGCTGGGTTGCGCTGCAGGCCCTGGAACTCCTGGAAACGGAGTCCGCCGGCACGCTGGCCGCGGATGACGACGCACGCAGGCTCGCCCTGATCGATGCACTGCGCGCGGCGCAGACGTCGCGCCGCTCGACGCCGGTGACAGACTACGCGGATTACGACGATGCCGTGCAAGAGCGCCTGTCCCCGGACACGATCCGCGAACTCGCCGGCGGCAGCCAGGGTGGCGAAACCACGCATTTCACGGTCGTGGGTGCGGACGGCACGGTCGTCGCGGTCACGCAGAGCATCGACAGTTACTTCGGTGCAAAGGTCGTGCACCCGTCCCTCGGCTTTCTCTACAACAACTACATGCAGGGCTTCCAGCTCGACGATCCGCAGGCGCCGTACTACATCGAAGCACGACAGATGCCGCTGTCATCGATGTCGGCGACCGTGGTCTCGCGGGACGGCCGGGCCGTGCTCGGCCTCGGCAGCCCGGGCAGCGCGCGTATCATTTCCGCCGTCGCGCAGGTCACGAGCCACTGGATCGACGTCGGCCAGGGCGTCGAGGCGGCAGTCGCCGCCTGGCGTGTACACGCACAGCCGGGCGATCGCGCCTGGGTGGAGGGACCGGGAATGAGCCCGGTGTTGCTCGGCGGCCTCGCGGAGCGCGGCCTCACTCTGGTACGTCCGGCGTACGGCGTGTCGGACAGCCACCTGGACCCGTACTTCGGCGGCGTGCACGCGCTGGCGTTCGAAAACGGCGCCTGGACCGGCGCCGCCGATCCGCGGCGAGACGGGACCGTCGACGTCGCCCGGCGCAAATCCGCGCCCTGAGCGCGCGAGCCCGTCAGGCGCCGCGCCGGAGCCCCGCGATGCGCTCGCCTTCGCGATCGAGCCGCTCGGCGACGCGGTCGTCCAGCGGCACCGGGAACGTGTCCAGCAGGCAGCCCAGCGTCACGTAAGCGCCCTGCAGGAAAATAACGTCCATGATGGCGCGGGTATCGAAGTGCTGTCTTGCCCGCGCCAGCAGACCTTCGGGCACGTGGCGGTCACGCAGCAGCGCCTCGACCATCGTCACCAGTACCGCGTCCGCCCCCTCGAAGACCGGCACGCCGTCCCGGAGCGACCGGATCTCCTCCGGCGACAGGCCGGCCGCGAGGCCGCGGTCGACGTGCGAGTCCCACTCGTAGGCATTCCCGAGCGCGTTCGCCACCGACAGGATGACGATTTCCGCCTGGCGCTGGCCGAGCGTACCCCCGGCGACGAAATGGTTTCGGTAATCCCACCAGGCGCCGAGCAGTTCCGGGTGATGCGCCATCTGGCGGTGCACGTTGATCGGTTGCCCGCGCATGTCGTCGAAGACGTGTCGCAGCGAGTCGGGCCAGTGGGCGTCGTCGACGGGCGCTAAGGATTCGGGATTGCTCATGCGGCGGAACCTGTGCCGGGATACGGTCCGCAAAGTGTACTCGACCCGGCCTGCCGCAGGCGCCGCCCGCGGCAGGGACGCCATAAAAAAAGCCCGGCGGTTGCCCGCCGGGCTCTTGTCGTGCCGGGTGCGCCGGGCTGGCTTACATCATGCCGCCCATGCCACCCATGTCCGGCATCGCCGGAGCCGCTGCCTCGTCCTTCGGCGCCTCGGCGATCATCGCCTCGGTCGTCAGGAGCAAGCCGGACACGCTGGCTGCGTTCTGCAGCGCGAAGCGCGTGACCTTGGTCGGATCCAGGATACCGAACTCGATCATGTCACCGTACTCGCCGGTGGCCGCGTTGTAGCCGTAGTTGCCCTTGCCTTCGGCAACCGCGTTCAGCACGACGCTGGCGTCACCGCCGGCGTTGCGAACGATCTGGCGCAGCGGCTCCTCGACGGCACGCTTCAGGATCGCGATACCGACGTTCTGGTCGTCGTTGTCACCCGCGAGCTTGCCCAGCGAGGCGACGGCGCGGATCAGCGCAACACCACCACCCGGTACGACGCCCTCTTCGACGGCGGCGCGGGTCGCGTGCAGCGCGTCTTCGACGCGTGCCTTCTTTTCCTTCATTTCGACTTCCGTCGCAGCACCGACCTTGATCACGGCAACACCGCCGGAGAGCTTGGCAACGCGCTCCTGCAGCTTTTCCTTGTCGTAGTCGGACGACGAATCGGCGATTTCCTTGTTGATCTGCTCGACGCGGCCCTTGATGTCTTCGCTGCGGCCGGCGCCGTCGATGATCGTCGTTGCTTCCTTCGTGATCTGGATCTTCTTGGCTTCGCCGAGATCGTCGATCGTGGCCTTCTCGAGCGACAGGCCGACCTCTTCCGAGATCACCTGGCCGCCGGTCAGGATCGCGATGTCCTGCAGCATGGCCTTGCGGCGGTCACCAAAGCCCGGCGCCTTGACGGCGGCAACCTTGACGATGCCACGGATGTTGTTGACGACCAGCGTCGCGAGCGCCTCGCCTTCGACGTCTTCCGCGATGATCAGCAGCGGACGGCCGGACTTGGCAACGCCTTCCAACACCGGCAGGAGATCGCGGATGTTCGAGATCTTCTTGTCGTGCAGAAGGATCAGCGGGTTGTCGTGCTCGACCTGCTGGCTTTCCTGCGAGTTGATGAAGTACGGCGAGAGGTAGCCGCGATCGAACTGCATGCCTTCGACGACTTCCAGTTCGTTCTCGAGACCGGAACCCTCTTCGACCGTGATCACGCCTTCCTTGCCGACCTTCTGCATGGCCTCGGAGATGATCTCACCGACTTCCGTATCGGAGTTGGCCGAGATCGAGCCGACCTGTGCGATCGCCTTCTCGTCTTCGCAGGGCTTCGACAGCTTCTTCAGCTGCTCGACGATGGCGCCGGACGCCTTGTCGATGCCGCGCTTGAGGTCCATCGGGTTCATGCCGGCAGCCACCGACTTCAGGCCTTCGCGCAGGATAGCCTGGGCGAGTACCGTGGCGGTCGTGGTGCCGTCACCGGCGACGTCCGAGGTCTGGGAAGCGACTTCCTTGACCATCTGGGCGCCCATGTTCTCGAACTTGTCTTCGAGCTCGATCTCTTTCGCAACCGAAACGCCGTCCTTCGTAACGGTCGGTGCGCCGAAGCTCTTGTCGAGCACGACGTTGCGGCCCTTCGGGCCGAGCGTGACTTTCACGGCGTTCGCCAGGACGTTCACACCAGCGAACATCTTTTGCCGCGCATCGTCGCTAAAACGTACTTCTTTAGCAGCCATGTCTTATTCCTCTGAGTGTAGCTAGCCGCGGTCCCGCCGCGGACAAAACGAATATCGAATGTCGGACGCGCCGGGGCTTAGCCCTCGATCACCGCCATGATGTCGTCTTCCTTCATCACGAGCAGCTCTTCGCCGTCGACCTTGACCTCGGTGCCGGCGTACTTGCCGAACAGCACCTTGTCACCAACCTTGACGTCCAGGGCACGGACGTCGCCGTTTTCCTGGATCTTGCCGTTGCCGGCTGCAATGACTTCACCCTTGATCGGCTTCTCGGTCGCCGCGTCGGGAATGACGATGCCACCCGGCGAGGTGCGCTCTTCTTCCATGCGCTTGACGATGACCCGATCATGAAGCGGACGAATCTTCATGGTGTTTCTCTCCTTCAACTAATTGATTTTTAACCAACTATTCTTGGCCTCAAGGGCCGGGTTGTTAGCACTCGGCCGCAGGGAGTGCCAATTATGGGCATGGGCCCGGCGATTTCAAGAGGGGCTGCCGGCACCAGGACCCCGAAAATTGGAACTGGGTCGATGACAATGCCCGGGTTTTCCGTAACATTCGCCCTCCGGCCCCGGTCCCCCTGGTACCGGCGCCGGACGCCCCCTGGCCACGACCCCGCGAGACTGCCGTGCGAAACCCGACGAAACCGCCCGCCCTGCTGCTGACCGCGCTGCTGCTGCTCGCCCACGTTGCGCCAGCCGCGGACACCCCTCCGCCGCCGGAGGAGGTCTTCCGCTACGCGATCTTCGACGCGGGCGACGCCCTCGAGATCGACTGGGCCGTCGACGACGGCGCCTACATGTACCGGGACGCGTTCGGCTTTGCGTCGGGCGACCCGGCGATACAGCTCGGCGAGCCCGAACTGCCGGACGGCAAGGTGCACAGCGACGAGTTCCTGGGCGAGCAGGTCATCTACCGCGGTAACTTCTTCGTCCGGCTGCCGTACACGGTCGCGGGCTCGAAACCCGAATCGTTTCCGCTGACCATCGAAAGCCGCGGCTGCCTCGACTCCGGTTTTTGCTACGTGCCGCAGACCTGGATCGAGACCGTGGCCCTCGAGCGGCCACGTGCCGCTTCGTCGTCCGCGTCATTGTTGAACGGCAAGCCGTCCCCCGCATCCGGCGCGGCGCTGGGCGGCACCGGCGATTTCCCGCCGCCCGACGAGGTGTTCTTCCCCGACGTGTTCGTCGTCGACGGCAACACGCTCGAAATCGGCTTTCGGATCATCCCGGGCTACTACCTGTACAAGGACAAGATCTCGGTTCGTATCCTGACCGAGGGCTTCCGGTCCGGCTCGCTCGAACTGCCGAAAGGCAAGATGCACAGCGACGAATTCTTCGGCGAGCAGGAAGTTTACTACGACGAGGCCGTCGGCAAGCTGTCGCTGGCGCGCAGCGTCGCGGACCCGGTCGACATCGAGCTCGAACTCGGCTACCAGGGCTGCGCCGACGCCGGCTTGTGTTACCTGCCGCAGACGAAGCGCGTTTCGGTGTCGCTGCCGGAGGCGGTTACGGTGACCGATCTTGCCGCGACGTCGAGTGAAGCCGGTGTCGCGAGTGACGGCGCGCCGGTCTCGGAACAGGCCCGGCTCGCCCGGGTCATTACCGACTCCAGCCTCTGGGTCGCTGCCGGTGTCTTTTTCCTGGCCGGCCTTGCACTCGCCTTCACGCCCTGCGTGCTGCCCATGGTGCCCATCCTGTCGGGCATCATCGCCGGTGAGGGCGACAACGTCAGCGCGGTTCGCGGCTTCATGCTGGCACTGACGTACGTACTCGGCATGGCGCTCGTCTATACCGCGGCAGGCGTCGCCGCCGCTGCGGCCGGCCTGCAACTGCAGGCCATGTTCAACCAGCCGTGGGTACTGATCCTGTTTGCGGGACTGTTTGTCGTGCTGTCGCTCGGCATGTTCGGCCTGTACGACCTGCAGATGCCATCGTCGATCCAGAGCAGGCTCGCGACGGTCAGCGGCAACCAGAAGAGTGGCACCGTCGTCGGCGCGTTCATCATGGGCGCCCTGTCCGCGCTGGTCGTGACGGCGTGCGTGGCACCGGCCTTGATCGCCGCGCTCACCGTGATGGCCCAGAGCGGCGACATGCTGCGCGGCGGCGTCGCGCTGTTCGCGATGAGCCTCGGCATGGGCGCCCCGCTTCTGCTGGTTGGTGCGGCGCAGGGCAAGTTCCTGCCGAAAGCCGGCGGCTGGATGGTCGCCGTCAAGGTCGCGTTCGGCTTCATGTTCATCGGCCTTGCCGTGTGGATGCTCTCGCGGATTCTGCCTGGCCAGGTCACGATGATCCTCTGGGCCGTACTGATCCTGATCAGCGGCGTGTTCATGGGCGGAATGACGACGTTGAACCGCGACGCCGGTGTCGCGCAGAAGCTCGGCAAGGGCTTCGGCCTCCTCGCGATCTTCTACGGCCTGGTGCTGTTCTTCGGCGCGCTGGCCGGCGGCACGAACCCGCTGAAGCCGCTCGCGAGCGTGAGTCTGGGCGGCGGTGTCGCCTCTGAGCAGCACCTGCAGTTCACGCGCATCAAGACGACCGAGGACCTGGATCGTGAAATCGCCGCCGCCTCGGCCAGGGGCATGTCGGTCATGCTCGACTTCTACGCGGACTGGTGCGTCTCCTGCATCGAGATGGAGGAATACACGTTCATCGAACCGGACGTGCAGGCCGCCCTCTCGAATACCGTCGCGCTGCAGGCCGACGTGACACGGAACGACGAGCAGGACCAGGCTCTGCTCAAGCGCTTCGGCGTTTTCGGCCCGCCGACCATCATCTTCTTCGGCGCCGACGGCGAACAGCGCCACGGCTACGAAGTCGTCGGCTTCATGAACGCCGAGGACTTTGCGGCGCACGTGCGCCAGGCGGTCGCGCTGTAGGAGCGCGAACCCCGGGGCACGGCGGCAAGGCAAGGCAAGGCAAGGCTCCGCCGGCGCCCCTTCCTCGCGAATGACGTTGTCGTGCGCGCCGGGTTAGACTGCTTCCCATGCACCGCTCATTCCTGATCTTCGCCGCGGCCTTTGTCGCGCTGCTGGCCGGCGCGCTGTTCTACGCGGCACGCTTGCCGGTCGAACAGGCCGCGCCGCCGCAGCCCGTCGCCCGTGCGGACGACGTCGTGGAATACCCGGCGTTCACACTGGCCGGTCTCGACGGCGAACCGCGCGCGTTCTCGGAATTCGACGGTCGCCACCGGCTCCTGAACTTCTGGGCGACGTGGTGCGCACCCTGCCGGCGCGAGATACCGCTGCTGAACGAATTCCACGCCGAACAGGGCGAGGACGGCATCCTCGTCATCGGCATTGCGGTCGACTTCGCCGACGCGGTGAACCAGTTCGCCGAGGAATTCGACATCGCCTACCCGGTGCTGGTCGGCGAACAGGACGCGATCGACGTGGCCGAGCAGTCCGGCATCGCGTTCAACGCGATGCCGTTCACGATGATTGTCGGCCGCGACGGGCAGCTGCTCGGCGCCTACCTGGGCGAACTGCACCGCAAGCACCTGGCCGACATCGCCACGATTCTCGGACGGCTGGACCGGGAAGAGATCAGCGTGGATAGCGCGAAGGGCGCACTGCGGGGCCTCTAGGCAGCGCCGGCCGGCCCGGCGGTTACCCCGGAAACTTGCATTGTCGGGGGCGAAAAGCGTTAGAATTGCCGCCATCTTCGGCAATCTGGCGCAAAACGCCGCGGCCATGGCCCAGTTCCTCCTGATCAACGGTCCCAACCTCAATCTCCTGGGATCGCGAGAGCCCGAGGTTTACGGCGCGACGACGCTCGCGGATATCGAAACACGTTCACGGGAGCTCGCCGAAGAACTGGGCCACACGCTCGACTGCTACCAGTCGAACGCCGAGCACGAACTCGTCGACCGGGTGCAGCGGGCCGGCCGGGACGGCACCGCATTCATCGTGCTGAACCCCGGGGCTTTCACGCACACGAGTATTGCGCTCCGCGACGCGCTGTTGGCCGTCGCCGTGCCGTTCATCGAATTACACCTGAGCAACACGTTTGCACGGGAGTCGTTTCGTCACAAGAGTTATTTCAGCGACATCGCCACCAGTTGCCTGTTCGGTTTCGGAGCCTTCGGGTACGAACTGGCCATGCGCGCGGCGGCTCACCACGTCGCACGCTGAGAGGAAGCACAATGGACATCAGAAAAGTCAAAAAACTCATCGAACTGCTCGACGAATCGGGGATCGCCGAAATCGAGATTACCGAGGGCGAGGAATCCGTGCGCATCAGCCGCTACGCGCAGGGCGCCGTGGCCGCCGCACCGCCGCCGGTGACCTACGCGGCCCCGGCACCCGCTCCCGCAGCCGTGGCTTCCGCGGACGGCGCCGCTGCTGCGCCGAAAGCGCCCGAGGAAGAAGGCTTCGAAGTGGCCGCGCCGATGGTCGGCACCTACTACGCCGCGCCGTCACCGGGCGCCGCCGCATTCGTCCAGGTGGGTGACCGGGTCCAGGAAGGCGACACGCTGTGCATCATCGAAGCCATGAAGATGATGAACCAGATCGAGGCAGACGTGGCCGGCGTCATCAAGTCCATCCGCGTGCAGAACGGCGAACCGGTCGAATACGGGCAGACACTGTTCGTCATCGACCAGCGCAACGACTGAGCGGGCGGCGACCTCATGCTCGATAAGATCGTTATTGCGAATCGCGGCGAGATTGCGTTGCGCGTGCTGCGCGCCTGCCGCGAAATGGGCATCAAGACCGTGGCCGTCCACTCCACGGCGGACACGAACCTGAAGCACGTCCTGCTCGCGGACGAGACCGTCTGCATCGGCCCGCCGGCGTCCTCCGAGAGCTACCTCGACATGCCGGCGATCATTTCGGCGGCGGAAGTCACCGACGCGGTCGCGATCCACCCGGGCTACGGCTTCCTGTCCGAGAACGCGGACTTCGCCGAGCGCGTCGAATCGTCGGGCTTTACGTTCATCGGGCCAAAGGCGGATGCCATCCGGCTGATGGGCGACAAGGTCTCGGCGATCCGCGCCATGAAGGCGGCCGGCGTGCCCTGCGTCCCGGGCTCCGACGGCCCGCTCGGCGAAGACCCGGACGAGAACCTGCGCATGGCCCGCGATATCGGCTACCCGATCATCATCAAGGCCGCCGGCGGCGGCGGTGGCCGCGGCATGCGCGTCGTGCACGCGGAAGCCTCGCTGATCGCGGCGATCACGGTCACCAAGGCCGAGGCCCGCTCCGCGTTCGGCAACGACACCGTGTACATGGAGAAGTACCTGGAGAAGCCGCGGCACATCGAGTTCCAGGTCCTGGCTGACGGCCAGGGCAACGCCATCCACCTTGGCGAGCGTGACTGCTCGATGCAGCGCCGCCACCAGAAGGTCGTCGAGGAAGCGCCGGCCCCCGGTATCACGAAGGAGCAACGCAAGCGCATCGGCGAACGCTGCGTGAACGCGTGCCTCGAGATCGGCTACCGCAGCGCCGGCACGTTCGAGTTCCTGTACGAGAACGGCGAGTTCTATTTCATCGAGATGAACACGCGCCTGCAGGTCGAACACCCGGTCACGGAAATGATCACCGGCATCGACCTCGTGCGCGAACAGCTCAACATCGCCGCCGGCGAGAAGCTCCGCTTCCGGCAGGAAGACATCCGGATCCAGGGCCACGCCATCGAGTGCCGGATCAATGCCGAGGATGCAAAGACGTTCATGCCGTCCCCCGGCATGATCTCGCTCGTGCACATGCCGGGCGGTCCGGGCATCCGCGTCGACTCGCACGTCTACACCGGTTACCGGGTCCCGCCGTTCTACGACTCGATGATCGGCAAGCTGATCGCGCACGGCTCGAGCCGCAGTGCCGCGTTCGGCCGGATGCGCATGGCGCTGACCGAGATCGTCATCGAGGGCATCAAGACGAACGTGCCGCTGCACCAGGAAATCTTCCAGCACGCCGCGTTCCAGGCGGGCGGCACCGATATCCATTACCTGGAAAAGCGGCTCGGCCTGGCCTGAGTCCGCGGGCCGGACCGGCACGATGGACTGGCAGCAATTCACGATGGACCTCGGCGCGCTCGACCCCGAGCGCGTCGAGGCCGTCTTCGAGCGGCACGGCGCGGCCTCCGTCACGCTGACCGATGCCGGCGACCGGCCCGTCCTCGAACCCGCGCCCGGCGAAACGCCGCTCTGGGCCGACACCCGCATCACCGGGCTGTTCGCCGCCGACGCCGACCTCGACGCGCTGGCCGCCGATCTCCGCGACAGCCTCGGGCTGGCCGACCTGCCCGGCGTCCGCATCGACACGCTGGCCGACCGCGCCTGGGAGCGGGAGTGGCTCCGGGACTTCGGCCCCATGCAGTTCGGGCGCCGTCTCTGGGTCTGCCCGGGGGACGCAGAGGCGCCCGACGGCGCGGTCGTCGTCCGTCTCGACCCCGGCCTCGCATTCGGTACCGGCACGCACCCGACCACGGCGATGTGCCTCGACTGGCTGGACGGGCTCGACCTGGCCGGCCGCACCGTCCTCGACTACGGGTGCGGTTCCGGCATCCTGGCCATCGCGGCGCTGAAGCTCGGTGCCCGTTCGGCCGTCGCCATGGACATCGACCCCCAGGCCGTCACGGCCACCGCCCGGAACGCTGCCCACAACGGCGTGGACGACAAATTGAGCGTATGCTCAAGTGATGCCGGGATCACCGGGCGCTTCGACGTGGTGGTGGCGAATATCCTGGCCGGCCCGCTCGTGGAGCTCGCCGAATCTGTCATAACGCGACTTAGTTCCGGTGGCGACCTTGCCCTGTCGGGCATACTCTCCGGGCAAGTTGACAGAATACAGGGCGCCTACGCGCCCTGGATCGAGTTCGACGCGCCTGCGTTCCGGTCTCAGGCCAACCAGACCTGGGCGCGGCTCGGAGGGAAACGGAGAAGCGGTTAGACCATGTACACGCAGTGCCCGGAATGCGGAACCTCGTTCCGTGTGACCGCCGAAGTACTCAAGCAGGCCGCCGGCAAGGTGCGTTGCGGCGGCTGCGGCAACGCGTTCAATGCCGTCGCGTACCTCTCCGAAACCAAGCCGGAGGCCCGACGGCGGCCGGACGTCGAGGAAGCGCTGCCCGAACTCACCCCGGACCCGTTCGAGGACGAGGCCGAGACCCCGCCGCCCCGCCGCATGTCGGCGGCGCAGAGCGCGGCGCTCCTGAAGACCCTGGACCAGCTCGCCGGCGAGGACATCCGCATCGAGGATACCGGCGTCGAGTGGCGCCTGATGGACGACGACGACGAGGACGACGATGCGCCCGTCGACCCCGACGCCAGCGCCATCGAGGTCGTCGAGTCCTTCGACGAGGACGAGCCGGACACGCCGGACGCCGACGCCGACGCCGACGCCGACGCAATCTTCACCGACACGCGCACGCCGCTGGACCCGCTGCTGCTCGACGCGGATGACGCACCGGGCGCGGTCGACGAGATCCTGAGCGAATCGCCGACGCCGGTCGACGAGTTCCTGACGGAAACGCCGCACGACATCGACGCGCACGAAGTGTTCGCGGACGACCGCGACGCGGACATCGATGCCGCCGACGTTTTCGAGCACCCGGACACGCCCGCGGACGACGTGCTGCGCTTCGATGACAACACCGGCCTTCCCGAGGATTTCGACTTCGATGCGCTGTCGGAGCCGGCGACGGCACCGGCGCCGGTCGAGGAACCGGAACGCATCGAGGAACCCATGCAGCTGCAGGCCGACATCGCGTTCGGCGAGCCCGATGAGTGGGGCGACCTGCTGAGCGAGGTGGATCCCGCAGCCGCCGTCGCCGACACCGTGACCGCTGACGATGCCGACGAAACGGCGATCGCCGCCGCGGACGACGAGCCCGATGAAGCGACGGTCCTGGCCACGCCGGATGACGAGCCCGCGGAACCGATGACGTTCGCCGAGGAACTCGCGGCGCTGCCCGACTACGACGACGAGGCGGATACCGGCATCGAAGCCCTGGACGACGACGCTGAGGATGACGAGGCCGTCGAGGACCCGTTGGCGGCGAGCGGCATCGACCTGAGCGGTATTTACGCGTCAACGGACTTCGACGACGACCTGTCGATCGATGACGACGGCGAGCACGAGCCGGCGCAGGCGGCCGAGGACGAGGATGAGGACGACAACGACCGGACGATGGCCGCCGACGACGAGGCGATCGCCGGCGACGCCGTGGAAGCGGCCGCCGGGGACGACCTCGATCCGGACACCGATGACGACCTCGACCTCGACCTCGAAGGCGAGTTCGATGACGTTCGCGACGACGAGCTCGCGCTCGATGCCGATGACGCGCTTGCGACGCAGGACGATACGCCGGACGAGGACGACGACGAGCGCGCCGCGGCCGGCGAAGCGCCCCGGGTTGCGGACTCGCCGGCGCCGATCCCGGCGGACACGAGCGAACTGCAGTTTCAGCTCGACCAGGCCCGGGACGCGCTGAACCCGGATCTGGAGTTCGACCCGACGCGGACCATCGTGCCGCCGCCCTCCGAGGAAGAACAGACGGTCAACATGATGATCGACGAGGACCTGATGCGCCTCGCGATCACCGACGACGAGGGCATGTCCTCGACGATGGTCCTCCAGGGCAAGGCGTCGAAATCGAAGAGCGGCGGTGACAGCGAAGACCCCGATGCCGAAGACGACGCCGGGGACGACACCGAATCCCTCGGTACTTCGTCGAGCAGCGGGGGCGCCGGTTTCGAAACCATCATCATGGAAGGCGCCTTCTCCCGCACCGAAGAAGAGCAGCGCCGGCATGCCGCCGACGCCGCGGCACACCAGAAGCTCCTGGCCGACGCCGCGCTGGCCGACGAGGCGGCCAAGGCAAGCGGCGCCCGCAGCCGGCGCATGCATTACGGCATCATCGCCGGGGTCGTCGTGCTGGCGCTGCTGCTCGCGGGGCAGTTCGTGCACCAGTCGCGGGCAGAGCTGGCGACGATTCCCGCGGTCGGCGACACGATCGCGCCGCTGTACCGCGCCGTCGGTTCGCCGATCACGCCCGAATGGGACGTGACCGGGTGGCGGTTCGAGGTCACGCGCGGCTCGATGTCCGGCGGGACCACCGGCGACGACGGCATCATCGCCGAAGACGACGTGCTCACGATCTATTCGCGGCTCGGCAACCAGTCCGACGCGCCACTGCCCTACCCGCTGCTGGCCGTCTCGCTGACCGACCGCTTCGACGACGTGCTGGGCAGCAAGGTACTCGAGCCGGCGGACTACCTCGACGAGGGCATCAGCGCCCAGGGCATGATCGGGCCCGGAACGTCCTTCGAGGCCGTCATCGCCATCGACATGCCCGCCGACGAGGCCGACGGCTTCAAGCTGAACGCCTGCTACCGCAAGGCGGACGGCCAACTGCGCTGCGCGATCGAGGACTTCCGCTAGCGTCCTGCCCGGCGACGTATAATGCGCGCCGTGCAACTCCCCACCCTCAAGATCGGCCCCTACGCGCTGCCGAGCCCGTTCGTCCTGGCCCCCATGGCCGGGGTGACGGACCGGCCATTCCGGAGCCTGTGCCGCCGCTACGGGGCGGGCATGACCACCTCGGAGATGACGACCGCGGATACGCGCCTCTGGCAGACCGCGAAATCGCGGCATCGGCTCGACCTCGACCTCGACGCCGAGCCCGTCGCTGTGCAGATCGCCGGCTCGGACCCGCAGCAGATGGCGGATGCGGCGCGCGCCTGCGTCGATCGCGGCGCACAGATCATCGACATCAACATGGGCTGCCCCGCGAAGAAGGTGTGCCGCCGCCTCGCCGGCTCGGCGCTGATGCAGGACGAGACGCTGGTGGCTGCCATCCTCGATGCGGTCGTCGCCGCAGTCGACGTGCCGGTGACGCTCAAGACCCGGACGGGCTGGGACCCGGAGCACCGCAACGGCGTCGCGATTGCGCGAATCGCCGAAGCCGCCGGCATCGTGTCGCTTGCCATTCACGGCCGCACGCGCGCGTGCCGCTACCGCGGCGACGCGGAGTACGCCACGATCGCGCGCATCAAGGAAGCCGTCGAAATCCCGGTGCTGGCCAACGGTGATATCACGAGTGTCGAGAAGTCGCTTGAAGTTCTGAGGCTAACTGGCGCGGACGGCTTGATGATCGGCCGGGGTGCACAGGGACGTCCGTGGATCTTTCGCGAACTTGACTTTGGGCTGCGCGGTGTTGCACCAAAACCGCCAGTAGAAAAACAGGAATTGCGTGCTATCATGCTCGGCCACCTGAACGAACTACACCGTTTTTATGGGGAGAAAACAGGGGTTCGGGTGGCACGCAAACATCTCACCTGGTATTGCGAAAATCTCGCTGACGCAGACGAGTTCCGCCACCGGGTAGTGCGTGTCGATAGTGCTTCGGAACAAATCAGACTCACGCAGGACTTCCTCGATCGCAGCGACGGAGGTCGATTGCTCGCAGCGTAGTCGTTCCGGAATGGGGAGAGGTGGCGCAGGCGAGTCGGCCGCGCCTTACATTCAGGACAGCGAACGTGGTGCAAAAAAACACAAGTGCCGGCGCCTCGCCGAATTCCGTGAAGATGCCGGAACTCGCGACGCCGAAGAACCGGAAACCGCTCCACAAACACGCAGAAGACGCTCTCAAGTCCTACTTTTCGACGCTCAACGGCGACCGGCCGGGCGATCTCTACGACCTCGTCATGCAGGAAGTCGAGCGGCCGCTGTTCAAGGCCGTCATGGAATACACGGACGGCAACCAGAGCCAGGCGGCGGACATTCTCGGCATCAACCGGGGCACGTTGCGCAAGAAGCTCAAGACCTATTCCCTGATTCAATAGTCGATCACCGAAAGGACTCCCGATGTTCCAAGTTCGCCGCGCGCTCGTCAGCGTTTCTGACAAGAGCGACCTGATCCCGTTTGTATCCGGCCTGGCGGAACTCGGAGTCGAAATACTCTCCACGGGCGGCACCGCCCGACAGCTTCGCGACGCGGGCATCGACGCCATCGACGTTGCCGACAAGACCGGGTTTCCCGAGATCATGGACGGGCGCGTCAAAACGCTGCACCCGACGATTCACGGCGGACTCCTGGGCCGGCGGGGCACCGACGAGGGCGTGATGGACGAACACGGCATCGAGCCGATCGACCTGCTCGTCGTCAACCTGTACCCGTTCGAGCAGACGATCGCGCGCGCCGATGCCACGCTGGACGATGCGATCGAGAACATCGATATCGGCGGCCCGGCCATGATCCGCGCCGCCTCGAAGAACCACGACGGCGTGGCAGTGGTCGTGGACCCGGCCGACTATGACGCGGTCCTCGCGCAGTTGCGTGACGGCGAACTCGCGCTGGATGACCGGCGCCGACTCGCGGCCAAGGCCTATGCACACACGGCCGCCTACGACACGGCCATCACGAAGTACCTGTCGCGCGCCCTCGGCGACGACGTCCTCGGGGACCGTTTCCTGTACGCCGGCACGCGCCTGCAGACGATGCGTTACGGCGAAAACCCCCACCAGCAGGCCGCGTTCTACCGCGACCAGCAGGCACCGGCGGGCTCGCTGGCGACGGCGCGCCAGTTGCAGGGCAAAGCGCTGTCGTACAACAACATCGCCGACAGCGACGCGGCGCTGCAGTGCGTGCGCCAGTTCTCGGCACCGGCGTGCGTCATCGTCAAGCACGCGAACCCTTGCGGCGTCGCGGTGGCGGAATCGATCCAGGACGCCTACGATCGTGCGTTTCGCACGGATCCCACCTCCGCTTTCGGCGGCATCATCGCGTTCAACCGGCCGCTCGACGCCGCCACGGCGCGGGCCATCATCGATCGCCAGTTCGTGGAAGTCATCGTCGCGCCGGCCGTGTTGCCGGATGCGGCCGCGGCGCTGGAAGCGAAGCAGAACGTCCGGGTGCTGGAGACCGGCAAGCCGGACGGCGACGACGCGGCCGGCATCGACCTCAAGAAGGTGAGCGGCGGGCTGCTCGTGCAGACCGGCGACGACGGCCGCATCACCGGCGACGACCTGCGCGTCGTCACGAAAATCATCCCGACCGAGGAGCAGATCAACGACCTGCTGTTCGCGTGGACCGTGGCGAAGTTCGTCAAGTCGAACGCCATCGTGTTCTGCAAGGACAAGGCCACAGTCGGTGTCGGCGCCGGACAGATGAGCCGCGTCTACTCGACGAAAATCGCGGCGATCAAGGCGGCAGACGAAGGGCTCGAGGTGAAGGGCTCGGTCATGGCGTCGGACGCGTTCTTCCCGTTCAGAGACGGCATCGACGCGGCCGCGGAAACCGGCATTGCCGCGATCATCCAGCCCGGCGGCTCAATGCGCGACGAGGAAGTCATCGCCGCGGCCGATGAGCACGGCCTGGCAATGGTGTTCACCGGCATGCGCCACTTCCGGCATTGATGGTGGGCGCCGCATGAAAGTCCTCATCGTCGGGTCCGGTGGCCGCGAGCACGCGCTCGCCTGGAAATGTGCGCAGGCGGATAGCGTCGACGAGGTGTTCGTAGCGCCGGGCAACGCCGGCACCGCGCGCGAACGCAAGGTCGTGAATCGCGACGTGTCCGTCGACGACATTGCCGGCCTGATCGCCCTGGCACGGAAGGAAGCGGTCGACATCACGATCATCGGCCCCGAGGCACCGCTGGTCGCCGGTGTCGTCGATGCGTTCAATGACGCCGGACTGCCCTGCTTCGGGCCGACCGCAGCCGCCGCACAGCTCGAAGGTTCGAAGGCGTTTACCAAGGACTTCCTGGCACGCCACGGCATCCCGACGGCGGAGTACCGTAATTTCAGCGAACTCGAACCGGCCCTCGCCTATATCCGGGAACGCGGTGCGCCGATCGTCATCAAGGCGGACGGCCTGGCCGCCGGCAAGGGCGTCATCGTCGCGCACACGCTGGACGAGGCCGTCGAGGCCGCCACCGATATGCTGGCCGGCAACAAGTTCGGCGACGCCGGCGCGCGTATCGTGGTCGAGGAGTTCCTCGACGGCGAGGAAGCGAGCTTCATGATCATCACCGACGGGCAGGCGGTGCTACCGCTCGCGACGTCGCAGGACCACAAGGCCCGGGACGAAGGCGATACGGGGCCGAACACCGGGGGCATGGGCGCCTATTCGCCCGCGCCGGTCGTCACGGACGCCGTCGCAACGCGCATCATGGACGAGGTCATCCGGCCGACACTCGCCGGCATGCGTGCGGATGGCGTGCCGTACCTCGGCTTCCTGTATGCCGGGCTCATGGTCATGGCCGACGGCACGCCGAAGGTCATCGAGTTCAATTGCCGGATGGGCGACCCGGAAACCCAGCCGATCCTGATGCGCCTGAAGTCCGACCTGGCGGCCCTGTGTTCCGCGGCGCTCGACGGCACGCTCGGGCAGCGTAACGCCGAGTGGGACGAGCGGGCCTCACTGGGCGTCGTGATGGCCGCGGGTGGCTATCCGGGCAGCTACGCGAAAGGCCGCGTCATCGAAGGCCTGGACGACGCCGACAGCGATACGCAGAAGGTGTTTCACGCCGGGACGTCCGACGTCGACGGCGAGGTCGTCACGAACGGCGGGCGCGTGCTGTGCGTCGTGGGCCTTGGCGACAGCGTCGCAGCCGCGGCGCAATCGGCATACGACGCTGTCGGCAAGGTTCACTGGGACGGTGCCTACCTGCGCCGCGACATCGGCCACCGCGCGATCGCGCGCGAGCGCACCTGAGAACGGGCATGCTGACCGCGGCGGAGGCACTGGCGGCCATTCTGCGCACGGTCCAGCCGCTCGAGCCCGAATCCGTCGCACTCGCTGATTGCCACGGGCGCGTGCTCCGGCAAACCGTCGTTGCCGAGCGCGACCAGCCCCCCTTCGACCGCGTCATGATGGACGGCATCGCGGTCGAACATGCGCGCCTCGCCGAGGGTCAGCGCGAGTTTCCATTGCAGGCCATGCAAGCCGCTGGCGATCCGGCGCTGACCCTGGAACCCGGCAAGGCCATCGAGATCATGACCGGCGCCGCGTTGCCCGCGGATGCCGACTGCATCGTGCCGGTGGAGCGCATCTCGACGACGGAAGGCATCGTGCGCATCGAGGACGGCTACGAGGCTGAGCACCGCCAGTTCATCCACCCCCGGGCCTCCGATCACGCGGCCGGCACCGAGTTGTTACGCCCGGGCACGCGCATCGGTGCCGCGGAAGTCGCGATCGTGGCGTCCGCGGGACTTGCAACGGTGGAAGTCGCGCGTCGGCCCGCGATCGCGGTCATCTCAACCGGCAACGAGCTCGTTCAGGCCGGAGCGCCGATCGAAGACCACCAGATCCGCTCGTCGAACGGTCCCGCTGTCGCCGCGATGCTCGCGGGCCACGGCTACCCGGACGTCACCGTTGCGCACCTTCCGGACGATGAAGCCGCGCTAGAGGAGAAGATCGGAGACCTGCTGGCAGCGAACGACGTGCTGGTGCTGAGCGGCGGCGTGTCGAAAGGCAAGGCGGACTATGTGCCTGCCGTGCTCGGCCGGCTCGGCGTCGAGGTTGTCTTCCACCGGATCAGCCAGCGGCCGGGCAAACCGATGTGGTTCGGGACCGGCCCAGCAGGTCAGTCCGTGTACGCCCTGCCCGGCAACCCGGTGTCGACGCTCGTGTGCTGCCGGCAATACGTGATCCCGGGCCTGCGGCAGGCTTCCGGCATGCCGGCGCCGCCGCCGGAATTCGCGGTGCTGGGCGCGCCGGTCGAGTTCGCGCCCGCGCTGACATACTTTCTACCCGTGCGCCTCGTCTCGACGACCGCGGGGCAGGTGCTCGCGATGCCGGCGCCGACGAACACGTCGGGCGACTTCGCCGGCCTCGCGGGCACGGCGGGCTACGTGGAACTCGACCGGGACACGTCGGCCTTCGATGCGGGCAGCGCGCAGCGACTGCATCGCTGGTAAGCGTACCCATCATCTTCCGGCGCGGGAGACCATCCCCGGCATGCCCTATAATTTCCGGAAAGAGCACGCCGTGGAACAGCAAACGATGCCGCAGAACTTCGCACGAAACATCGGCCCTTACGTGGAAGCGGAGCTCGAGAGCGCCGCGCGCGCGCGAATGGCCGGCGATCCGTCGGCCGAGTTTCGCCATCTCGAGAACGCCCACGTGCTGGGCCAGGCATCGACGTACTGGCACACGAAGGCGCACATCCACATGCTGCGGTGGGCGATTCGAAACCGGTCCGGTCGCGAAGCTGCCGGCCAGCTCCTGCGCATAGTCGGTGCCGCTACGAAGACCGCGGTCGGTCTCGTCCCGGAAGGCAACACGGGCGGCACGAACGTCAGTCCGTTCAAGCGCATGCCGATCGATCCGGAGCTGCTCCGGCAGATCGAGGCCGCCAGGGGCCGCCCATGAAGGTCGACTTTCCGAAACTCATAACCGCTTTGCCGCCGTTCGAAGGCCCGTTCGATGCCTACCAACTCAGCGCATCGAACTGCCAGGTCCTGTTTGCCTCGTACCCGGCCGGCACGGCGATCGAACCCCACACGCACCCGACCGAGAACTGCGGCGTCATCACGAAAGGCGAGCTGTACCTGACCGTGGACGGCGTGGAGAGCCGCTACGGGCCCGGCGACTGGTATTACCTGGAGGCCGGCCAGGAGCACGCCGCGCGCTTCGACGTCGACACCGCCGAAATCGAATTCTGGTTCGACCCGAAGGACAGGCCGCCCGCCTGATGCGCAACTACCTTGCCTTCTGGTTCGCCCTCGCACTGATCGCCGTGCTCAACGGGACGCTTCGCCAGTTCGCCTACGGCCCCTACGTCGACGAATTGACGGCGCACCAGTTGTCGACCGTGACCGGGATCCTGCTGACCGGGCTGGCGGGCTTTGCGTTCAGTCTCCGGTTCCCGATCGATGCCTCACGGACCGCCTGGACGATCGGCCTTGCCTGGGTACTGATGACGCTGGCTTTCGAGTTCGGGTTCGGACATTTCATCGCGGGCAAATCCTGGGCGCAGCTTGCGCACGACTACAACCTGGCCGCAGGCCGCGTGTGGCTGTTCTTCCTGGCCTGGGTATTCTTGATGCCGTACGTGTTGTTTCGTGTCCAGAATATCGAGGCACGCCGCTAGTGCTGCCACGAGCCGCCACCGTCATCGTACTCCTCGTACTGTCGATCAGCGGCATAATGACCTGGCTCGACTGGCGGGTGAACCCAAGCGGCCAGTTTCACGGGCCGGACGGGACGAACTGGCCGGTCGTCGGCGAAACGATGTTCAGCTGGCTCTGGCCGCTGTTGCTGCTGGGCGCAGTCCTGCTGCTGCCGCTGTGGTTGTGGCAGCGCTACGCCGACCGCCGATGAGCCGTTCCCGACAAGCCGCGACGCTGTCTGTGAGGACCGCGGAGGAAAGCGACGCAGCCGATCTCTCCGCGCTGGCGGAGCGTACGTTTCGAGCGACGTTCGCGGAGGCCAACGACGTGGCCGACCTCGAGGCCCACTGCGCGCAGAACTTCGGTGTAGCGATACAGCGCCGCGAGATTCAGGACAGCGGCATGCGTACGCTGCTGGCCTGCATCGGCGACGGGATCACCGGCTACTCCCAGGTACGGCTGCACGCCCCGAAGGACTGTGTGGAAACGCAGAGGCCCGCGGAGCTGCTCCGCATTTACGTCGATGCCGGCTGGCACGGCCGCGGCGTGGCACAGGCGCTGATGAGTGCGTCCGTCGACGTCGCGCGCGATGCCGGCTGCGACAGCATCTGGCTCGGTGTCTGGGAGCACAATCCGCGCGCGATCGCCTTCTACCGCAAGCTCGGCTTCGAACCGGTCGGCGAGCACGTGTTCAAGCTCGGCAACGACCCTCAGCGCGACGTGGTGATGGCCCGGCCGCTGCGCGATCGCCGGCGTTCCTGAGGTGGCCGACACCGCGCCCGTCCGCCTGCCGGTAAAGGTCGTGCCGAACGCCTCGCGCTCCGCGATCGCGGGCTGGCTCGGGGACGAACTCAAGATCCGCGTAGCGCAACCCGCGGAAAACAACCGGGCGAACCGCGCGGTCGAGGCGCTGCTGAGCGACGCGCTCGGCCTGCCGGCGACATCCGTCCGGGTGGTGCGGGGCCGGTCCAGTCCGCGCAAGCTGCTCGAGATCGACGGGCTGACGGCGCCGGAGCTGCGAAGTCGGCTCGCCGGAGGGGCCGGCTGACGCGGGCGACCCCGTCGTCTGGCAAGGCAGGGGCCGATGCAGTAGCGTTGTCGACGGCACTGGCGGCCGGCATCACCCAGGGGGCAGCGTGGCGAAGATCGATTTCAAGAAGGAGCTGGGGGAGTTCTACAAGGTTTCGCCGAAGGCACCGGTCGTCGTTGACGTACCGCGGCTCAACTTCCTGATGATCGATGGGAAGGGTGATCCGAACACGTCAAAGGAATACGCGGACGCAGTGGAAACGCTGTATGCCGTCTCGTACACCGTCAAGTTCGCCATCAAGAAAGGGTCGGTGGCCGTCGACTACGGCGTGATGCCGCTCGAGGGCCTGTGGTGGGCTGACGACATGCGCGCCTTCGACGTCGGCGACAAGTCGGCGTGGAAATGGACGATGATGATCATGCAGCCGCCGGTCGTGACCGGAAAGCTGGCCGCCGAGTGCATCGATACCGTGCGTGCGAAAAAGAACCCGCCGGCCATCGAGCGCATTCGCTTCGATGCCTTCGAAGAAGGCCTTGCCGCACACATCCTGCACGTCGGGCCCTTCTCGGAAGAAGGGCCCACGATCGCGAAACTGCACGACTTCATCGGCGGACAGGGCACGCTTCGCGGCAAGCATCACGAAATCTACCTGACCGACATCCGCCGTGCGAATCCGTCCCGGTGGAAGACCATCATCCGCCAGCCGATGACTGCCGGCCGCTGAGCACGACGGGTGCTATCATCGGCAACACATTCCCGAGGAGAGACCTCATGCAGCTCGGTGCGTTTTCCGTCAGCCTTTCCGTCAAGGACATCCGTGCGTCGCAGGCGTTCTACGAGAAACTCGGGTTCGAACCCGCCGGCGGCGACGTCGAGCAAAACTGGCTCATCCTGCGCAACGGCGACACGGTCATCGGACTGTTCCAGGGCATGTTCGAGGGCAACATCCTCACGTTCAACCCCGGCTGGGACCAGCAGTGTGCAGAGCTCGACGCGTTCACGGATGTTCGCGAGATACAGCGGCACCTGAAAAGGCAGGGCGTGCCGCTGGCCAGCCAGGCGGACGAGACGACGAGCGGCCCGGCGAGCATTACGCTCACCGACCCGGACGGGAACAACATCCTTGTCGACCAGCACCGCTAACGACACGACCGTTACGCTCACAGGCGGCTGCCACTGCGGCCGCGTGCGCTTCGAGGTCGACGCGCCGCCGTCACCCGAAGTGCTCGAATGCAACTGTTCGGTCTGCCGCATGACCGGGTACCTGCACCTGATCGTTCCGCGCGACTGCTTCCGGCTGCTGCACGGCGAGGACGCCCTCACCACCTATACGTTCAATACCGGGACGGCAAAGCACCTGTTCTGCGCGAACTGCGGCATCAAGTCGTTTTACGTGCCGCGTTCCCATCCCGACGGCATCAGCGTCAACGTACGGTGCCTCGACGAGGGCGCAATCGACGGCATGCACGTATCCGCCGCCGACGGCCGCAACTGGGAACGGACGTTCGCCAGCGCATGAGCCATGCACGCCGGGAATGACGACGCCGAGCCGCGCTATGCCGTGATCTTCACGGCGGCAATCCGCGCGCTCGACGACGAGTACTCGGACACCGCCGCCCGCATGCGTGAGCTCGCGTTCTCGAAATACCGCTGCGCCGGATTCAACGCGTCCCTGGAAAACGGGCTCGAAATCGCGATCTCCTACTGGCACGACCTCGACGATATCCGCGCCTGGCACGACGACTCGGAGCACCGGGCGGCGCAGGCGCTCGGCAAGTCGCGCTGGTACCGCTGGTTCAGGGTAGAAGTGGTCGACATCCGGCGCCGCTACGGTGAGCACCTCTTTCGATGATGCTGCGCATACCCCGGGCAAGCGAAGCCGCAACGCTATCCGCGTTGGCATTGCGCTCCAAGGCCTACTGGGGATACGACCGGGCGTTCCTGGAGGCTTGCCGGGCGGAGCTCACCTGGAATGCATCCGATTTTTCCGAGAGCCAGTTTCGCATTGCCGAGCATCGAGGCGACATTTGCGGCTTCTACGCCTTGTCGGAGTCGGGTCCCGGCGAACTGGAATTGGAAGCCTTGTTCGTCGAACCCGGACGGATCGGTACCGGCGTGGGGCGCACGCTGATGCGACACGCGCTGCAGCAAGCTGCCGCCGCTGGCGCGCGACGCCTTGTCATCCAGGGAGATCCGCACGCCGAGCATTTCTACCTCCGCGCCGGTGGCAAGCGCGTCGGCGAACGGGAATCCGGAAGCATTCCCGGACGCGTACTGCCGCTGTACTCGATTACAATCGATAAACCTTCGACGGATGAGACGACACCCATGGTTCGCGTGTACGGCGACAGCCGATCGGGCAACTGCTACAAGGTTCAGCTCCTGATGGGCTGGATAGACACCGACTACGACTGGGTCGAAGTCGACATCATGGCGGGCGAGACCCGTACGCCGGAATTCGCGTCGATGAACGCGAACGGGAAAATCCCCGTCCTCGAGTACGCGCCGGGGAAGTTTCTCGCCGAATCCAATGCCATCCTGCACTACCTGGCAGACGGTACCGAGTTCCTGCCGGAAGACCGGCTCGCACGCGCCGAGATCCTGCAATGGCAGTTCTTCGAACAGTACAGCCACGAGCCCTACATTGCCGTCGCGCGTTTCATCGCGAAGTACCTCGGCCTGCCGGAGGCGCGCCGCGCCGACTACGAGTCCAAGCAGCCCGGCGGCCACAAGGCGCTCGGCATCATGGAACGGCACCTCGCCAGCGCGCCGTATTTTGTTAACCGCACACCCACCGTCGCCGACATTTCCCTGTTTGCCTATACCCACGTTGCACACGAGGGCGGCTTCGACCTCGGCGGCTACCCGGCCGTCAGCGACTGGATTTCGCGCGTGGAGGGCCTGCCCCGCCACGTCCCGATGGCGGACGTTCCGGGCCCGGCCACCGCGGGCTGAGTACCGTTCGCCTCCCGCGCCGGCGCTGTGGTATCGTCGGTGGGTCACGAGGGAGGCACTAATAATGATAAGAACCTCTTTGACGCTGCTCGCCGTACTGATTGCATGGTCCGCCTTCGCGGCCACGACGGTGACGCGTACCCACCCGCACCAGCCCGTCGCCGAGACCACGTCGGTCAGCGAGTGCCATGTCTACCGTTACACGCGCGACAACGTGTTCCTGCGACCGCAGTCGCGGCGGGCAGCGACGCACTGCCGGTTCACCGAACAGCCCCGACGACCGGTCTGACCGTCGCCCTCGCCGTGCCGACCACCAACGCGACGCTTGCCACCTGGCAACGCCTCTCGCGCTATCCGGGCGGCCGCTGGCTGTTCTCGAAGTTCGTCGACTTCAAGGCACCGTATTTCGGCTCGGCGGGCGCGCGCATCGTCGAGCTGCGGCCGAATTTCGCCCGCCTTTCCCTGCGCAAGCGCCGCGCCGTGCAGAATCACATCGGGACCGTGCACGTCATCGCCATCTGCAACATGCTCGAGAAGGCGATGGGCGTGTGTGCCGAGGCATCCATTCCCGCGCACCTGCGCTGGATACCGAAAGGCATGACACTCGAATACCCCGCGAAGGCGGCAACGAACCTGACGGGCACGGCCGAGATCGACCCGGACGCCTGGCAGCCCGGCGACATGCGGGTCGCGGTCACGGCCTTTGACGAGAACGACACGGTCGTCGTTCGCGGTCACATACTGCTCTGGATCAGTGAGCGGAAATCGGGCTGAACAGCGCCCCGCGACCGGCGCTCCCGAACCGTGGCTCGCGCGGAAACGTGGCGTGCCCGCCGCCGCCTGCCTGCCGGGGTTTTCGGCGCTCGGGGCGCCCCGGCACGAAGGGTCGTCATTTGGCCGGCTCGTGCGATTCGTCTAAGATCACGCCCAATAAATCAGAAGTTACCGATCCACGGAACCGATTCTCAACCAGGGGAGATAGGCATGAACTGGTACCTCACCGTCCTGAAGAAGTACGCCGTGTTCAGCGGCCGGGCACGCCGCAAGGAAATCTGGATGTTCATCCTGTTCAACATCCTCATCTCGATTGCGCTGTCGTTCGTCGACGTGGCGACCGGGATGTACAACGTTGAATCCGGCATGGGCACGTTGAGCACGATCTATGCGCTCGCGGTACTGATCCCGAGCATCGCGGTAGGTGTTCGCCGCCTGCACGACACGAGCCGCAGCGGCTGGTGGATCCTGATCGGCCTGATCCCGCTCATCGGGCTGATCGTGCTGATCGTTTTCTACTGCCTCGACAGCACGCCCGGCGACAACCAGTACGGCCCGAACCCGAAAGGGGCCTGACCGGCGGCCATGGCCAGCGCGTACAGCGGCCGCTGCTTCTGCGGTTTCGTGCGATTCCGGCTGGATGACAGCCCGCTGTACGCCTGCCATTGCCACTGCCACAGTTGCCAGCGGGCGGCCGGCGCCGCTTACGTGAGCTGGGCGACGTTCGCTGTCGACGTCATGCGCATCACCGACGGCGTGATTACGGAATACCAGTCGTCACCCGGAGTGACCCGCGGCTTCTGCGGGCACTGCGGCTCGTCACTGACCTATGCGCACACGGCGCGGCACGGGGAAATCGACGTGACGCTGGCCAGTATCGAGGACGCGGAGGACATCGTCCTCCGCTCGCATATCTGGGTCGAAGACAAGGCGCCGTGGGTCGTCATCGCCGACGACCTTCCGCAATACCCGCAGAAGGCGACCGGCTAGCCGGCGCGGCGCGCAGAAGGGCCCCGGACGGGGCCCTCCCCTGATCAGCGCTTCATCGCCTCGAAGAACTGGGCGTTCGTCTTGGTGTCCTGCAGCTTGTTCAGCAGGAACTCGATCGCGGCCAGCTCGTCCATGGGGTGCAGCACCTTGCGCAGCACCCACATCTTCTGCAGCTCGTCCGGATCCGTCAGCAGTTCTTCCTTGCGGGTGCCGGAACGGTTGATGTTGATCGCCGGGAAGACACGCTTCTCGGCAATGCGGCGATCCAGGTGGATCTCCATGTTGCCGGTGCCCTTGAATTCCTCGTAGATCACCTCGTCCATCTTGGAGCCGGTGTCGATCAGCGCCGTGGCCAGGATCGTCAGGCTGCCGCCCTCCTCGATGTTGCGTGCCGCACCGAAGAAGCGCTTCGGCCGATGCAACGCGTTCGCATCGACACCACCCGTCAGCACCTTGCCCGAGGACGGGACGACGGTGTTGTAGGCGCGCGCGAGGCGCGTGATCGAATCGAGCAGGATCACGACGTCGCGCTTGTGCTCGACGAGACGCTTGGCCTTCTCGATGACCATGTCGGCCACCTGCACGTGCCGGCTGGCGGGCTCGTCGAACGTCGACGACACGACTTCGCCGCGCACCGTGCGCTCCATCTCGGTCACTTCTTCCGGCCGCTCGTCGATGAGCAGGACCATCAGGTCGACTTCGGGATTGTTCGCGGCGATGGCTGACGCGATATTCTGCAGCAGCATCGTCTTACCGGCTTTCGGCGGCGACACGATCAGGCCGCGCTGGCCTTTTCCGATCGGCGCCACCATGTCGATGATGCGCGCGGTCAGGTCTTCCGTGCTGCCGTTGCCCTGTTCGAGCTTCAGCCGGTCCTTCGGGAACAGCGGCGTCAGGTTTTCGAACAGCACCTTCGAACGGGCGTTCTCCGGCGCATCGTGATTGATCTGGCCGACCTTCAGCAGCGCGAAGTAGCGCTCGCCGTCCTTCGGCGGCCGGATCAGGCCGGAAACCGTGTCACCGGTCCGCAGCGCGAAGCGGCGGATCTGCGACGGGCTGACGTAGATATCGTCGGGACCGGCAAGGTAGGAACCGTCCGGCGAGCGCAGGAAGCCGAAGCCATCCTGCAGGATTTCCAGTACGCCTTCGCCGTAAATGTCCTCGCCATTCTTCGCGTGTTCTTTCAGAACCGAGAAGATGATGTCCTGCTTGCGCGAACGCGCGAGGTTCTCGAGGCCCAGGGATTCACCGAGTTCGACGAGCGCGGCTGCCGGGCGGTTCTTCAGCTCCGACAGGTTCATCACGTTCTTGCTCGCTTCGAGTTGCTCCGGCGGGATTACCTCGAGGCTGCTGCCATCGTCATCGGGAAACTCGTCCGATTGCGGACGACGCCGGCGGCGCCGATTCGAGTTGCCTTTGCCCTTGTTGCCGGATTTGTTTGGCCGGCTCTTCGTTTGATTGCCCAAGTACCCTCTCACAGATTACTTTCCAGGAATTCGACGAGTTGCGATTTCGACATCGCACCGAGTTTTTGCGCCTGGGGGGCGCCGTTCTTGAAAATCATTAGCGTGGGAATGCTGCGGATGCCGAACTTCTGAGGCGTGTTCGGGTTCTCGTCGATGTTGATCTTGACGACGGACAGCTTGTCCCCGTATTCGTCCGCTGCTTCGTCCAGCAACGGCGCAATCATCTTGCACGGGCCGCACCATTCGGCCCAGAAGTCCAGAAGGACCGGCCTGTCAGACGCGAGGACGTCCGATTCGAATCCACTGTCGCTCGTGTGCACGATCCTGTCGCTCACCGCATTCCTCCTCTGGTCGAGACGTGGTTTGGTAGGGATTGATCATGCCGTCCGGCGTTTCCCCCGAACCGGTCGGCATTGCAAAATGGATGACGCTGCCTTTTCTATCAGGCAAACTGTCGCAGCTAAACAGCGAGTTCTGTTCCGGCTTCTTTCTGGATTCGGTCTGAGTGACTTCAGCGAAAGTGGCGGGAGCGACGAGTGTCGCGTCGAATTACAAGTAATTTGACCGCTTCGCGAGCCATTTTGCAAGCCTAAAACCCACATTTTTTTGGTCCTTTTCCTATGTCAGAAAACCATCTGAGCGAACTCAGATTCGACAGTCTTGATCTCGATTCCCGCGTCCAGGCGGGTATCCGCCACGCGGGTTTCGAGTTCTGCACGCCGATCCAGGCCAGCACGTTGCCCATCGCCCTCAAGAACCATGACGTCGCCGGGCAGGCACAGACCGGCACCGGCAAGACCGCGGCTTTCCTCATCGCCACCTACCAGCGCCTGCTGGCGGACGAGACCCCGGCCGAGGGCCGCAAGCAGCCGCGCGCCTTCATGCTGGCACCGACCCGCGAGCTGGCGGTGCAGATTGCCAACGACGCCGAAGTGCTCGGCGCGGAGACCGGTCTCGTCGTCGGGCTGGCTTACGGCGGCACGGATTATGACAAGCAACGCCAGCACATCGAGTCCGGCATCGACATCCTGATCGGCACCCCGGGCCGCATCATCGATTACTACAAGCAGGGTGTGTTCAAACTCGACCAGGTGCAGGTAGCGGTCCTCGACGAGGCTGACCGCATGTTCGACCTGGGATTCATCAAGGACATTCGCTACCTGTTGCGGCGCCTGCCGCCGCCCGAGCAGCGACTGAACATGCTGTTCTCTGCCACGCTGTCGCACCGGGTCATGGAGCTCGCCTACGAGCACATGAACGAGCCCGAACTCGTGCGCATCGAACCCGACAAGGTGACGGCCGACCGCGTACGCCAGGCCATCTTCTTCCCGGCCAACGAGGACAAGATGCCGTTGCTCGTCGGGCTGATCCGCGAGATGGGCGCCGCCCGCATCATGGTCTTCGTCAACATGAAGCGCGAGGCCGAGCGCGTGCAGGCCTACCTGGAAACGAACGGCGTACAGGCCGCCGCCATCTCCGGCGACGTGCCGCAGAAGAAACGGCTGCGCATGCTGATGGAGTTCCAGAGCGGCGACCTGCCGGTGCTGATCGGCACGGACGTCGCGAGTCGAGGTCTGCACATCCCCGACGTCCAGTACGTCATCAACTACGACCTGCCGCAGGACGCCGAGGACTATGTGCACCGCATCGGCCGCACCGCACGGGCCGGCGCATCGGGCGACGCCATCAGCTTCGGCTGCGAGACGTACGCGATCTCTCTGCCCGACATCGAGGACTACATCGGGCACAAGATCCCGGTCGCGAACTATTCGCCCGACGATCTGCCGAAGCTCGAAAAGCCGAAGGGCAAGCCGCGCCGCCCGCGCACGGGCGGTCGCCCGGGCGGTTCGCGTGAAGGCAGCGGCAAGCCGCGACGGCGGCGCAGCCGCAGTCCCTCTCAGTCCTGACGCGGCACGCCGGCGGTCAGGCCAGGTCTTCCAGCGCGTCGATCGCCCGGAACGCGTCACTGCGGCGAGCCGGCCGGGAGGTGTCCGGCCGCGCGATCTCCAACAGGTGCCGCACACCGTAATCGCGCGCACTCGCGAGCACCGTGGCCGTGTCGTCCACGAATAGCGTCTTCTCCGGGTCGAAGTCCTCGGCGGCCTGCAGGGCCTGCCAGAACTCCTGGCGCTCTTTCGGCATGCCGAAGCTGTGCGAGCTGTACACGCCGTCGAAATGCGCGGTGATGCCGGTGACCTCGTCCTTGATCGACAGCGTATCCGCGTGCGAGTTGGTCACGAGCAACAAGCGTAACTTGCGCGCGCGCACGCGCGCGAGAAAACCCTCGGCGCCGGGCAGGTAGCCGATGCGGTGATTCTGGGCGCGGTGCAGGCCCGCGATATCGAGGCCCAGCAGCTCGCTCCAGTGATCGAGGCAATACCACTCGAGCCGCCCCTGCATCTCCTGGAACCGGGCATACAGCATCGAGCGCGCCTCGTCGGGATGCATCGCGTTCAATGCCGCGTAACGCTCGGGCACGTGTTCGAGCCACATGAAGTTGTCGAACGCGAGATCGAGCACGGTGCCGTCCATGTCGAGCATCAGCGTGTCGCACTGATCGAGCAGGGTTTCGAGATCGTCTTTCACTGTCTTATACTGCGCGACCGGCCCGGCACCAGGAACAGGGATGAACTACCAGGAACTGTTAGATCCGCTCGTCGAACTGGCCGAAGCAGCCGGCAAGCGCATTCTGGAAGTCTACGCGACCGACTTCGACGTGCAAAGCAAGGACGACGACTCGCCGCTCACGCAAGCCGACCTCGCCTCGCACCGCACGATTGCCGCCGGCCTATCGAACATCGCGCCGGACATCCCGATCCTGTCCGAGGAAGGCGGCCTGGCCGCGTTCGATGAACGCAAGGAATGGCATCGCTACTGGCTGATCGACCCGCTGGACGGCACGAAGGAGTTCGTGAACCGCAACGGCGAGTTCACGGTCAATATCGCGCTGATCGTCCAGCACCAGCCCGTGCTGGGCATCGTGCACGTCCCGGTCCTCGGCGTGACCTATGCCGGCTGCGAGGGGCACGGATCCGAGAAGCGCGAGGCCGGCGACAAGCCGCGGCGAATTCACGTAGCGAAAAAGGCGGGCGATCCGCCGCGCGTGGTCGGCAGCCGCTCGCACCGCGGCAGGAGCCTCGATTATTTCCTCGACCGGCTGGGCGAGTTCGACATGGTACCGATGGGCAGCTCGCTCAAGTTCTGCGTGGTGGCCGAAGGCAGCGCCGACGTCTACCCGCGCCTCGGACCGACGTCGGAGTGGGACACGGCTGCGGCGCAGGCCGTGGTCGAGCAGGCCGGGGGCCGGGTCGTCACTGCCGACGGCCGGCCGCTGTCCTATAATCGTAAGGAAGACATCCTGAACCCGTGGTTCGTGGTCGTGGGCGCCGCCGATCGCGACTGGCTGGCGCTGTTACCCGAACGGGAGTAGCGTTGTAACCATGTCGCCCGACAATGTCGATCTGGACACCTTCAAGCAACTGGAACGCCTGCGGGAGCTGCGCGTCAGCCACCGCGACCTCGACTATCTCATCGACAAGCTGCAGCACGACCCGCTCGTCGACCAGCTTCGTATCCGGCGCCTGAAAAAGCGCAAGCTGGTCATCAAGGACATGATCGCGAACCTCGAAAGCGAACTGATTCCCGACCTCGATGCATAGGCGGCGATTTCTCGCCGACGGTTTGCGACTGGCCGCCCTCGCCGGCGGCATCACCAGCCTGCCGCTGCCCGCATGGGCAAACAGCCGGCAGTCGAACTCCGCCCCCGCGCAGGATGCGTGGGACCTCACCATCAGCCCGGCGCCCGTCACCATCGGCGACCGGCGCGCCAAGGCCGCCGGCGTCAACGGCACGGTCCCGGGTCCACTGGTCCGGCTGCGCGAAGGGCAGGACGTCGTCCTGCACGTGAGCAATGCGCTGGACGAGGATTCGTCCATCCACTGGCACGGCCTCCTGTTGCCGAGCAACATGGACGGCGTCCCCGGCGTCAGCTTCGACGGGATCGCGCCGGGCGAGACCTTCGCCTACCGGTTTCGCGTGCGCCAGCACGGCACGTACTGGTACCACAGTCACTCCGGACTGCAGGAGCAGGTCGGCGTCTACGGCCCGCTCGTCATCGACCCTGCCGGCGAGGACGCCGTCGCGTATGACCGCGAGTTCGTGATCCTGCTGTCGGACTGGACGTTCGAGGCCCCGGCCCGGGTCCTTGCGAACCTCAAGGTCGCGGACGACTACTACAACCGCAACCGGGTTGCAGGGCAGGCACCATTCGACGCGTGGGCACGCATGCGTATGTCGAGATCCGACATCGCGGACGTGGGGGCCGCCACCTACACGTACCTGATGAACGGGCGCGACGCCGCGATGAACTGGACCGGGCTATTCGAGCCCGGCGAACGCGTCCGGCTCCGGTTCATCAATGGTTCGGCGATGTCATTTTTCAATGTGCGGATTCCGGGACTCACGATGCGCGTCGTGCAGGCTGACGGCCAGGACGTCGAACCTGTCGACGTCGGCGAGTTCCAGATCGGCACTGCCGAAACCTACGACGTCGTCGTCGAACCGGGCGACGGCGCGTGGACGATCATGTGCGAGTCCTCGGACCGCTCAGGCTACGTGCGCGGCACGCTAACCTCGCGCGCCGGCGCGACCGCCGCCGTGCCGCCGTTGCGGGAACCGCCGCTGCTGACGATGGCCGACATGGGCATGGACCACGGCGACATGGCCGGCATGCTGATGGCGCAGGGCGACGGACATCACGGTCACCACGGACATCCGGTGAAGGTCCCGGCGGATCCGCTCGCCGGCCTGCCGCCCGTGACGCACGAGCACCGCCGCGGACCGGGCGTCGCGAGCGTCGCCGACTCGCCGGTGAGCCGCCTGCACGAACCCGGCGCCGGGCTGGAGGACCTGCCCTACAAGGCGCTCGCGTATTCAGACCTTCGCAGCACCGAACCCGGTGCGGACACCCGGCCGCCGTCCCGAACGATCGAACTGCACCTAACAGGCAACATGCACCGCTACATGTGGTCGTTCGACGGCTACAAGTTCTCGGAAGTATCGGGTCCCATCGAGTTCGACTATGACGAGCGCGTGCGACTGCTGTTCGTCAACGACACGATGATGGCGCACCCGATACACCTCCACGGGATGTTCGTCGAGCTCGTGAACGGAAACGGGCGACACAATCCGCGCAAGCACACGGTCGTCGTCAAACCGGCCGAGCGCCTGGCCGTCGACGTGACGGCGAATGAGCCGGGCCCCTGGGCGTTCCACTGTCACCTGCTGTACCACATGCAGGCCGGCATGATGCGCGTCGTGCGCGTCGGGGACGCGCCGGCGTGATGCGCGTCGCCGCCGCCTTGTTGTCCCTCCTGGCGTTCGGCTCTGCCGCCGCCGACATGCGCCACGAACGCCACTTCGGCTACGCGCGCGGCGAACGCGTCGAAGTCCGGGAGTCCGGCGGCGACCTGCTCTGGGACCTGCAGGGACGCTACGGCGGCGACTACCAGGGCTTCGTCGGGAAGACCGAAGGACGGCTCGATGGCGGCGATGCCAGGGACGCCGAGCTGCAGCTCCTGTACGACCGCGCTATCACGCCGTACTTTAACCTGCAGCTCGGCGCGCGCTGGCTCGACACCGATGACGGCGGCCTCGGCTGGGCGGTGGCCGGCGTACAGGGCCTGCTGCCCTACCGCATCGAGACCGACACCGCGCTGTTTCTTTCGGAAGACGGTGACGCCGCACTCCGGGCGGAGTTCGAGAAGGACTTCCTCCTCTCCGAACGCGTTGTCCTGCAGCCACGTGTCGAACTCGACGTCGCGTTCAGCGACATCCCCGAACTCGACGCGGACGCCGGCGTAAGCGAGATCGCCGCCGGCCTGCGCCTGCGCTACGAGGTGACGCGCAAGATCGCACCCTACGTCGGCATCGAGTGGGAAAAGCACTTCAGCAATGGCGCCGGCGACGAGTCGGACACGACACTGCTGGCCGGTCTTCGCTTCTGGTTCTAGTATTTCACCGAGGGCAATTCATGAGCGCCAACATCACGATCACGCACAGCGAGTCCGACACCCGGGGGCGCTACGAAGCCCGCGTCGAAGGCCATGACGCCACCGGCGAACTCACGTATTCCCGGTTGTCGCCTGCGAAGATCATTGCCGACCATACCGGCGTGGACGACAGCCTGCGTGGCATGGGAGTCGGTGTCGCGCTGGTCGAGCGGCTGGTCGCCGATGCGCGCGAACAGGGTTTCAAGGTCGTGCCGCTGTGTCCGTTCGTGCGGGCCCAGCTCGCGCGCCATCCCGAGTGGTCCGACGTCTTCGAGAGCTGACGCGCGGACTCAGTCCTCGTCGCGCGGCCCGATGTGCGTCTCGCCGCGTTGCTCGGCCAGTGCGACCTGCTTCGCGCGTTCGGCCAGTCGGCCTGCCCGTTCGTCGTCGAGCGAATCGATGCACTTCGGACAGGAAACGCCTTCACGGTAGTCCGGTGACGCGAGGTCCTCGCTCGACAGCGGTCGCCGGCACGCGTGGCACTGCACGTAGCCGCCCTCGGCCAGGTCCCGGTCCAGCGCCACGCGCGTATCGAAGATAAAACACTCGCCCTGCCAGCGGTTCTCGTCGGCCGGCACCTGCTGCAGGTAATTCAGGATGCCGCCCTGCAGGTGATAGACGTCCTCGAAGCCGAGTTCCAGCATCAGTGCCGTGGCCTTCTCGCAACGAATGCCGCCCGTGCAGAACATCGCGACCGGCCGGTCCGTGCCCTCCGCCGCCAGGCGCGCCGCATACGCCGGGAACTCCCGGAAGCTGTCCGTGCCGGGATCGACCGCCCGCGGAAACGTGCCGACTTCGTACTCGTAGTGGTTCCGCGTATCGACCACGAGCACGTCGGGATTCGCGATCAACGCGTTCCAGTCCGCCGGCGCCACGTACTCGCCGACGCGCTCGTGCGGCCGCAGGTCGGGGCGGCCCAGCGTCACGATTTCCTTCTTCAACCGGACGCGCAGCTTGCGAAACGGCGCGTCGGCCGATTCCGTCCAGCGCCCCTCCAGCGGTGCGCCGGTACCGAGACGGTGGCCGAGCCACGCGAGCACGGTCTGCAGGCCCCGCTCCGTGCCGGCCAGCGTGCCGTTCACGCCCTCCGCGGCCACGAGCACCGTGCCCAGGAGGCCCTGCTCCCGGCATTCCAGCATCAGGTCGTCGCGCAGCGCCTGCGGCCCGTTCACGTCGAGGAACCGGTAGAACGCCACGACCTTCATTCGTCCGCCGCCCCTTCGACGACCGTCAACGACAGGATCGAGTGGCGAATCTCCTCGCCAAGCACCAGGCGCGCGTCGGCGCCGATGCTCTCGATGCTGTCGTCGAACTCGAGCTTCCCGTGTTCATTGCGTCGCAATACCTCGAGGTCCTGCAACTTGCGGATGAAGTCGTGGAACAGGGTCTGGTTGAAGAAGTCCGGTGAATGCAGCCCGTAGATCATCGACAGTCGTTCTGCGCTTTGCTTGCACAGCACTTCGAGGCGCGCGCGCGACAACGTGCCGGACCCATTCCGCACGAGAATGGCGATCGCCAGGTAGAACCGCTGCAGCATCGGCACCATCGACTGACCCAGCATGAGGAGCTGGTAGGCCTTGGCCGAGCCCGCCGGCGGCCGCACCAGCATCTTCTTGTTGTTGGCCCGGGTCAGCAGGCCCATCTCGATCAGCGCCTCGATCGCCTCCGTCGTGACGTCGTCGATTTCGGCGTGGTCCCACTTGAGCCAGAGCTCCTTCTGCATGAACGGGTAGATCATGCGGATCAGGCGCTGCAGCTCCGAATGCTCCAGCTGCCGCCCCTGGATAAAGCAGCAGGCGACGGATGCCGGGACGGCCAGCAGGTGCAGGATGTTGTTGCGGAAATAGGTCATCAGCACGGCCGTGCGCTCGGTCATGTCGATGACCTCGCCCATGGGGTGCGTGGAGCGCGTGATGACCTCCAGTTTTTCGCCGTGCGCGATGATCTCGTCCGGCGTCATTTCCGGGATCGTCACGGACGCGGAATACCGGAAGCGTCTTAGCAGGTCCTTGGAGAGCTGGAGCTGCCTCCGCAGCTCGTCCAGACCGATTCGCTGCTTCGGCGTCGCGAGCAGCGCGTAGGCGAGCAGGCTGATCGGCGTTACCGCGGCGGCGGCATTGATGTTCAGCATGATGCGCGAACTGAGCTGCTCGATGACGTCGCCGACCCAGCCCGGCCGCTCCCCGTTGTACTGCTGGTGGCGCCACTCCGGCTGCGCGGCATCGAGCAAAGGCTCGAGCTCGACGGGGTCGCCGACGTTGACGTAGACCTTGCCGAAGTTCTCCCGCAGCGCCTTGACCGAGCGAACCAGCCCGAAAAGGGTCTCGCGCTTCTTCTCCGCGCCGCCGAGCTCGTTGATGAACGAGTCGCCTTCGATCAGCTTTTCGTAGCCGAAATAGATCGGCACGAACACGACCGGGCGCCGCGGGTCCTTGATGTAGGAGCCCACCGTCATCGCGAGCATCCCGCCCTTCGGCGTCAGCAACCGGCCGGTCCGGCTGCGGCCGCCTTCGATGAAATACTCGATGGAGTACCCGCGGGACAGGATCTTGTGCAGGTACGCGTCGAAGACCGCCGCGTACAGGCGGTTGCCCTTGAAGCTGCGCCGCAGGAAGAACGCGCCGCCGCGCCGGAGGATGGACCCGACGACGGGCATGTTCAGGTTGATGCCCGCCGCCACGTGCGGAATGTGCAGCCCTTCCTCGTAGACGATGTACGCCAGCAGCAGGTAGTCGATATGGCTGCGATGACAGGGCACGTAGATGATCTCGCTCTTCTTCGCCGCCTCGTGGACGCGCTCCACGTGTTGCAGCTCGATGCCGTCGTAGATGCGGTGCCACAGCCACTTCAGGAAGCGCTCGGCCACCCGGATCGTCGGGTACGAGATGTCCGCGGCGATCTCGAGTGCGTACTTTCGCGCCTTGTTGCGCGACGCCTCAATTTTCGCGGGATCGTTCCCGCCTTCCGCCTCGATGGCCGCCTGCACCGAGGGCTCGACCAGGACCTGCTCCACAAGCGTCCGGCGGTGCGACAGGTCGGGGCCCACCGTCGCCGCCCGCCGCTGCCGGAAATGCACGCGCAGCACGCGCGCCACCTTGCGGAACGCGAGCGCGGGCTCGACGCCGGTGTCGACAATCGATTTCACTGGCAGCGGCTCGCTGAAGCGAAGCAGCGTGCTACGCCCGTGGACGATCGTCGTGAAGAACTTGCGGGTCCGTCCGACGAGTTCCCAGTTCTCGGAGAACAGGAGCTTGAACAACGACCGGTCTTTGTCCGGTGAACGCCCCCAGTAGATCGAAACCGGCACCAGCAGCAGGTCCTGGGGCGTCTCGCTGTCCGTCGCCTCCACCAGCCGCCGCAGCCGCTCCGAGAATTCCGGCGCCGGCCGCCGGATGAACAGGCCGCGCGACCGGCGCAGCGCGACGACGCTCTTGGGCTCCCGCAGGCCGGCGTACTGCATCGAGGCGGTGGGCGAACGCATGCCGGTGCGAGCGCAGGCCTGCTCCAGCGCGAGCAGATCCGCGAGGCCGCCGTTCTCGAGGACGTAGCAGATCGCCGCGTTGGGATCGGTCACGAGTTCGCGCGGCTCGTCGGGCTGGATGACCGGCCGCGCCCAGATCGAAAAGACTTTTCCCGCCAGCCAGTACAGCGGCCGGACGATGACGCCCCCGATGTTCATGGCGGCCAAGTCTACCGAAAAATCCTTATCTTTCGGGGGCTTTTAGTCCTTGACCGCATCCTCTGCTTCGTCTAGAGCAGCATCCACGCGGTCCTTTGCCTCCTGTGCCTGCTGCTCGACGTCGGCGGCCTTGTCGAGCGCCTCCTGGTAATCGTCGGCAATCTCCTTGCCGACCGTGTCCGCGTTATCGCCGGAACAGGCGGCAAGAGCCAGCAGTCCGGCCATCAGCAACGTGCGCATATCTGGGTCCTCCGGTGGTCAGGTTTCGATCGTGCCGAGAAACCATTCCAGGTAGTTGTTGATCTCGGCGATGTTGTCGGTCAGGCGATGATCGCCGTTCACGAGGTGCAGCGTCGCGCTGCAACGCATCGCGTAGCGGATGCTGTTCTCGACCGGCACGATGTCGTCGTGCCAGCCGTGCACGATGGCCATCGGCGTCGACGGCGGTTCCGGCGTCAGGTGCTCGTAGCCGGGCATGAAGTACGCGGGTGCCAGCACGAAAAGGCCGGCGGCGCCCAACGCCTCGGCGGCGGCGGTGGCGACGTGCCCACCCATGCTCGAGCCGACCAGCACGAGCCGGTCATCGACGCCGCGCGCGCTGGCCTCGAGCTTGTGCACGCGCTCGGTCGGGTCCGCAATGCCCTGGTAGTCGATGCTGTCCGCCGTGTATCCCAGCGCACGTACGCGCTCCGCCATCGCACGGATCTTCGTGCCCCAGGGGCCGGACTCCTGGCCGTGTGAAAACAACACCGTGGTCATATCATGATTCCGTCACCGCTATCGCAAAGTTCCTCGAGGTGGCGCGCCAGCATCCAGTCGCGGTCCTGCCCCCAGGTCGACCAGTCGCCGACGCGCAGCGTGGGCACACCCCAGTTGCCGCCGTCCTGCATCTCGTCGCGATTGGCTTGTGCAAGCCCGCGCCAGGACTCGTCCGCCAGCGCCGCCTTCGCCTCCGGCCAGAACAGGCCGGCGCGCGCCGTCACCGCGCGCAGGCCCTCGTCGGTGGCGACATTGATCCCGCGCGCCCAGATGGCGCGCCCGGCGCTCTGCAGGAACTCCCGCTCGCGCTTTTCCCTGACGGCATACTGCCAGACCGCCATGCAGCGTTCGACTCCCACGCCGAGCGGGTCCGCGATCCGGCCGAACGGCAGACCGTGACGGCGCGCCTCGCGCGCGGCATCGAACGCGATGTAGCGCCGCTTCGCCCGCGGCACCGGAAGACCGCGCATCGCCATCGGCAGGACCGGCTTGAAGCGCAGCGCCACGCCGAACGCGTCTGCAATCGCAGCGACCCGGCCGAGCGCAAGCCACGAGTAAGGACTCCGCAGCGAGTAGAACATGTCGACCGGCGGCAGCTTGCGCCCCGCCGTGGGCGGACTCACCGGCAGATCCGTTCGCATGACCTCGCGTACCGACGCGATGCGCGGCGCGAGGCCCGGCTCGCGCGCGACGCCCTCCGCATCGAGCCGGTCGACGAGGTAGTGCAGCCGGTCTATGCCGCGATACCACTCCCCGCCGTAGTGCAGCGTTGCGGTGTCGTAATGGCCGAGCCGGCGAAGCAGCGCCTGGTTGCGGTCGAGCCGGTCTTGCGCGGCCGGGAGCAGCGCGGCATCGCGGATGCGGCGGCCTGCCGCTTCGGCGTCACCGCGCCAGTAGGCCGCGAGCGCCCCGTGCACCTCCGCGGCGTAGCCGTTGGCCTCTTCCCGTCCGAGCAGCGTATCGATCAGCGCACGCCGATGCTCGACGGGCGGCGTGGCGCCCTTGTCGAGAAACGGGACGCCGAGCTCGCGCGCGACGCGCCGGCAGTCTTCGAGCGCGTACTCACGGTACAGCTCCTCGGCCGGCCGGTACGGGCCGCGCATCGCCTCCGTGAGCCAGACGCGCAGGTCGATCGCGTAATGCGCCGCCAGTTCGCCGAGGTAGCTCGAGAGCAGGTAGGAATACGGGTCGTCCAGCTCGAAGAACGCGGAAACCGTGCGCGGCGCGCGCCGGGCGCGGCGCGACAATTCCGCGGCACGCCGACGCAGGGCGATTGTCCTCGGCGACAGTACCGCCCCGACGATGCGCGAACGCCATGTCGAGCGCACCGTCACGCGTCGTCCCACGCATCGGTCGGCTTCCACAACAGCTCGTCGAGATCCGGTTGCCAGCGGTAGCGCTGCATGTCGATGCGGCCGCGCACGACGCGCACGCCCTCGCCGGCCAGCCGTTTCTTCTGTTCGCGGAATGGCCGCGACCCTTCGTCGAACGCGATCGTGCCGGCGGCCTGGACGACGCGGTACCACGGCACGTCGTGCCCCGCCGGCAACTCGCGCAGGACGCGTCCGACCTGCCGCGCACCGCGCGGGATACCGGCAATCTCCGCGACCTGGCCGTAGCTCGCAACCTGTCCCGGCGGGATGTCGCGTATCGTCGCGATGATGCGGTTCGCGCGTTCGACGCGGTCCACGGCGTCAGCTCGCCCGCAGCCGGGCGCGAATCTCGCGCCGCGCATCCTGCAGGATCGAATCGCGGTCGAGGCTGTCGAGAATGCGCTTGACCACTTTCTTCGGCCCCGCCCCGCCCCACGACTTGCCCTTCGACAGGTACTCGGCGGCGACGCGGCCGACGACCAGCGTGCTGTAGTACGCGACGGCGCCCTGCGCGGCCGCCGTTGCGATCGTGGACAGGCCGGCCGTGCCGAGCTTGAGCGCGCTGGACCCCAGGTGGATGGCCCACACCGCCGCTGTCAGCGCAGCCGCTTCGGCCGCGATCACGCTGACCAGCGAGCCGGCTTCGCGCCGGCTGAGCGGCAACCCGTAGACCCGGGAAAGGTGCACGACCATGCCGACGTCGATGAACGCCGCCGCGAACAGGTCCGCGACCGGCACGGGGTTGAGCGCTACCGCGATGCCCTTGCCGATGCAGTAGGTGCGGACGAGCCGGTCGCCGAGTTCCTGGCGCGCGGCGAGGATACGCTTGCCGACCTGGTCGCTGAGTTCGGCGGCAAACAGGCTCGCGTTCAGTGCCGCGAGCGTCTTGCCCTCGGCTTCCAGGATTTCCCACAAGCGCAGCCGCAGCGCCTCGACGTCGGGCGGCCTCGGCCGCTCGGTGGTGGCCTCGGAGCCGTCGTCGCGCACGCGCACGACGACCTGTGGCCGCGGGTCGGCGGCGACGGCGACGACCTGTTCCGGGTCGACCAGGCCCTCCGTGCGCCGCCGTACCGTCTCCAGCAGGCGCGCGAGTTCGTCCGCGGTGTACAGGTCCTTCTTGTTCAGCACGACGATGACGGGACGCCCCTGCGCCAGCAGTGCGCGCAGGGCCTTGAGCTCGGATTCGGTGATATCGCCGTCGATGACGAACAGCACGAGGTCGGCGCGCCGCGATACTTCGACGGCGAGTTGCTCCCGGGCCTCGCCGCCCGCCTCGTCGAGCCCGGGGGTGTCGAGCAGGTACACGCCGCCGGCCTCGACCTCGTCCCAGGACTGCATCGACGAATGCCGGGTTTCCCCGTGCAGCGGACTGACGGCAAACGCGTTTCGCCCGACCAGCGCGTTCAGCAACGAAGACTTGCCCGTGCTGACGCGGCCGAAGACGGCGAGGTGCAGATGGCCGTGCTCGATCTTCTCAAGCATCGCGCGCACGGCGTCGTAGTCGTGCGCGAGGGAATCGCGCACGCCGGCCGGCAATCGTTCGTCGGCGATCAGTTCCCGGAGGCTCTCGCGCGCAAGGCCCAGGTGATCATCGTCCGCTGTCGCCGTCGCCTTGCTTTTCTTCCAGGGCCATTCGGGCAACGCGGCGGAGACCCGCTTCCACATGCTCACTGATGCTGTCCTCGAATTCCTTCGCCGCCAGGTCCGGCACGAGTTCGCCGTGCTGTTGGAGTGTCGCGACGAGGCTGCGGCCCAACGCATCGAATATCAGCCCGTAGGCTACTGCGTGCACCAGTCCACCGGCAACCGTACCGATCCCGGGAAACGCCTTCAGGCCGTTGCCGGCCACCGCGAGCGCCAGGGGCAGCACGCGGCCGACGCGGCTCTGGCTGAGCGAAAGGAACTCCTCGATATCGAGATCGCGCGGCGCGGCCCCGTACAACTTGCACAATTCGCGCGTCATCGCGGTGCCGATATAGCCCTGGATCAGGATGTCCGTACCCGGGCTGATCGCGGCCAGCGAGCCGATGATCGCCTTGCGCGTCGAACTGCGGATCACCTGCTCGGCGCGCTGTGTCCGGTACGCGCGCTCGGCGGCGTCCAGCCGTTCGGCGGCGAGCCGGAAAACGGCCTGGTCGCGGCGGCTGTCCAGGTCCTGGCGGTCCGACTGCAGCAGCCGGTTGATGGCGACGACGAGCACGCCGATGTCGGCGGGCCGTTCGCGGCGCGACGCCGACTCGCTGCCGTCAGCGCGTTGTTCGATGACGTCCACCGCGCCGCCCGCGGACACGGCCACCACGCGATCACGAACAGCGTCGCCGCCGATCGACTCCAGGCGCTCGAGCAACCGGTGCAGCAGGTGCGCCTGCTCCTCGACGTTGTAGCGATCCGCCTTGTTCATCACCAGGATCATCGGCTTGTCGAGCGCGGCGAGTTCGCGAACGGCGTCGGCCTCGGACCGCGCGAGATCGCCCTCGCAGACGAACACGATCAATTGGGCGCGCCGCGCTTCCTCGAGCGCGACGTCGTCGAGTCCGGCCTCGTGCCCCCCCGTGCCGGGCACGTCCGTCAGCAGCACCTGCGTGCCCTCGCCGGCCTGCCACCGGTAGTGACGCACGTCCGACGTGGACCCGCCGACGACGTCGATGTCGACCGTGGCATCCGGCACCAGCGCACGGATCAGGGAGCTCTTGCCGGTGCTGATCTCGCCGAAGAAACACAGGTGCACGGTCCCGGTCGCCTGCCGGCTCGCGAGCTCGCGCAGCTCGCCGCGAGCGGCTTCGACGTCGATACCGGCCGCTTCCGCGTCCGCCAGCCGCCGTTCGATGTCGTCGCGGGTCGGCACGGACGGTCGTGCGGCGGGACGCGCTTTCCGCGGACGACGGATCACCAGCCGCCAGACCAGGTACAACGCGCCGATCAGGACCGCCGCGAGTGCAGCGGCATAGGTCCAGAGTATCCACGCCGGGCCCTCGCGCAGCCGGTCCCAGACGTTCAACGCGGACTCGGTGACGAACAGCAACGCGCCCGTCGCGACGAGAAACACCGCGAAGATCGCGATGCCGAGGACGATGCGCAGGAAGCGATCGACTTTCATGAGTCTTTCTAGAGCTGCGCGTCGACCCAGCGATCGATCTTGGCTTCCAGCATCGACAGCGGCATCGACCCGTCCTTCAGGACCTCGCGGTGAAACGCGACGACGTCGAAGCGGTCGCCGAGCCGCGCTTCCGCGCGGTCACGGATCTCGCGGATCCGGAGCTGGCCGATCTTGTAGGCCAGCGCCTGCCCGGGGATGGCCATGAAGCGCTCCGCCTCCTGGATTGCGCGTGTCTCCGCAACGGCCGAGTTCGCGAGCATGTAGTCGATGACTTCCTGTCGCGTCCAGCCCCTGGCGTGGATGCCGGTGTCGGTGACGAGCCGGATTGCGCGCCACAGTTCGTAGTTCAGCGTGCCGAAGTACTGGTACGGGTCCTCGAACATGCCGAGTTCCTTGCCGAGCGTCTCGGAGTACAGACCCCAGCCTTCGATGAAGGCCGTGAAGCCGCCGAACCGGCGGAAGCTCGGCAGGTCCTCGTTCTCGCGCTGCACCGATATCTGGAAGTGATGGCCCGGGATCGCCTCGTGCAGGAACAGCGTTTCCATGTTCCATTTCGGCCGCGACTTCAGATTGTAGGCGTTGGCGTAGAACACGCCGGGTCGGCTGCCGTCGGGTGTGCCGGATTCGTAGGACGCCGCCGACGCGGACTGCTCGCGGAAGGGCTCGACGCGCCGGACCTCGAAGCCCGTCTTCGGCTCGACGTCGAACAGCGCACGCGCGAGTTCGCGGACGCGGTCCGCCATGTCCTGGTAACCCCGGATCATCGCGTCCGGGTCGTCGAAGAAGAACTGGTCGTCGGTGTTCACGAACTCGAAAAACTCCGTCAACGTCCCCTCGAACCCGACGGCTTCCATGACGCCGTGCATTTCCTCGTGAATCCGCGCCACCTCGGCCAGGCCGATCGCGTGAATTTCGTCGGGCGTCAGGTCGGTCGTCGTGTAGTAGCGCACGAGATAGCCGTACCAGGCGTCCCCGTCCGGCAGCGCGCTCAGCCCGATCGTGTCACGAGAAGCGGCGATGTACGTGTCGCCGATGAAGTTGTACAGGCGCTCGTACGCCGGAATGATGCGGTTCTCGATCGCATCACGGTAGGCATTCGCCAGCCGCTCGCGGTCGGCGTCGCCGACTTCCGCCGGCATGTTTTCGATCGGCATCCAGAATGCGCTTTCCTCGGCGGCGTCCACGAGCTGCGACTCGAGCTGCGGAATGACCTTGATCATCAGCACCTCGGGCTGCACCACGCCTTCGCGAATCCCCTCCTTCATGTTCCCGATGGCGGCGTCGACGTTCGCGATGAAGTCCTCGGTGCGCTCCAGAAAATCGTCATAGTCCTGCACGGTTTCGAACGGGTGATAGCTCGCACCGCTTCCGAGCCGAACAAACGTGCTCATCATCGAGTAGAACTGGTTGATCGGCTGCAGGTGGAACGGGTAGTCGTTTCGTTCGAGCGACATCACTCGATGGCGTTCGAATATGTCGTAGCTGAGTTTTTCCTGCCCGCTCAGCGCTTCGCGATCGATGGCGCGCAGGCGCTCGAGGAACTCCGTGTCGAGCGACTGCTTCGCGGCGCGATACTCCGCGCTGTTGCTCACGGCGAGGCGGTCGTTGAACCGCTTGTCGCCGATCGCGGAAGCCTCGATCGGGTTCAGCTCGAGATTGCGCTCGAAGTGCTCATCGAACAGCGCGGCAAGTGCCTCGGAGGCGGCCCTGGCGTCCTGCTCCGTGGCGGCCGGATCGTCGCCGCCGCACGCAGTCAGGCACAGGGTGATCGCCAGTACGGCGAAGGAGCGGTTGATCATGCTGGAATCCCGGCGTTGAGTGCCGGAAAGAATAGCAAATCGCCCCTGTGCGGTCGCCCGGCGGCGGTCAGGCGCAGATGGACTTGACCGGCGCGAAGGCCGTGCTGGCGACGCGGCAACCGGACACGGTCTGGTGCAGCGTCAGCGAGATCGGGGCCTTGCTGCCTTGCGGGTGAAACACCAGCAGCACGGTGATGCCGTGCCGCTGCAGGTCGGTACGCTGCGAGACCCCGGCATCGCACTCGACGATGAACTCGTTGCTGACGAACGCGCCGAGTTCGTACAGGCATTCGAGGTACGTCATCACCTGGCCGCGTATTCGCGCGGTCAGCCGCGCGTCCGGCTTCTCGAACACGGCCCAGCGCGTCGCCGTATCGATGGTGCTGACGATGCGCAGGCACAGGCGGCGAATCGGCAGGTCCTTGAACATGCGGTGTGTCTCGCTGCCGCGCGCGAGCGTGCGCGAACCGACGAGCTGCGTGCGCCCGCCCGCGCCCCGCACGACGACGTTGAGGCCGGATCGAACCAGCACGTCGGCGTCCTCCTCGTCCAGGGCCAGCGCCGGCGTCAGCGGCGACCGCAGACCGAGGCCGTCCGTGTCGAGCGGTTGCCATGCGCCGTGCGTGCGGTCGAGCTTGCACAGCAGCCCGGCGATGGCCGCACCGGCCGGGCGCGCTTCCGGCGCATTGCCGTCGATCGCCGATCGGTCACGGATGCGTGGAAAATAGCTGAGCAGGTTCGGACTCGCATAACCGCTGGCCCGGACGCCGGCAATGGCCTCGTCGGCCGTGCGCCAGCTTGCCGGTGGATCCACGATCAGCATCGCGCCGCGCCGGCGGCAGTACATTTCAGCGGCCAGGACCGCGGCCGGACCCGCGTCGACGCCCTTGCCGGGCGGCGGCAGGTATAGCACGTCGAAATCATCGACCTGGTCGAGCGCGAACATGCCCGCGCTGCGCGTGCGCGACCCGACGAGGTCGTAGTCGGACAGTTCCGCGCCGTCGGTCCCATCCTGCACGGCCTCGACCCACGCCGGGTCGTAGCGGTTGCCGTCCGCAACCGTGGCCTCGGGCCGGTGTTTCGGGTTCGGTTTCTCCAGGTGCGCGATCCGCGAGTCCTGAAGCTGCAACCCGACGAAGTCGGTGGACGACGGCTTGCAGGAAACCCCGGCGTGGATCTCCTGGTCGACGATCGTGCCACTCGTCGGGTCGACGCGCTGCAACGTCAGGTTGAAGTGCTCGTCATCGGACGCGGCGATGCCGTCGAAATCCACGGCGGCGCGCACCCGCTCCGTCGAGCCGGGATCGACCGCGCGCAGGATCATCGCGGAACCCTCGGCCGGCAGGCAAAGCATCGCGCCGCGGGCGTTGTTGGCGACGCGAACGACATAGAGCCGGCGTCCGCCGTGCTCGAAAAACTGCCGGACGGCGGGACCGAGACTGGAGCGCGTCCAGACGTCGCCGAAGCGGCGCCGAAAATCGCCGAAGTTCTTTACGAGTACCGGGGTGTCGAGGGGGCCGCGAAGCGCACGTCCGACAAACGCTGCCGTCGTTTCGGGTGCGACGTCGATCGGCTGATCAACGGCCGCAATTTCCCTGACCGTGATCCCACGATCAATCGCTTCCGACAATTCCCTTTCCCCGCGCCAGAGTGACGTGCCGGTATTCTAAACCGTGAACAGTCCCCCGCGCCATTCGCTATTTGCTCGCCGACGGATTACCGATAGTCTGTTGCGGTGATGAGCAATCACCTCGACACGGCGTTGCCCGGTCTGGCCGACCACGTGCCGCACTTGCGGCTCGCGAACCTGCCGACGCCCGTGAGTGCGCACGCCGTGACGCGCGGCGCGCGGCGATTGTCGATCAGCGTGAAGCACGACGAACGCAGCGGGCCGCTGTACGGCGGCAACAAGGTGCGCAAGCTCGAGTACCTGCTCGCACGCGCCAGGGAAAAGAGCGCACCCCGCGTCGCGACCTACGGCGCCGCCGGATCGAACCACGCACTGGCAACCGCGTTGTACGCGAAGCAAACCGGCTTCGAGTGCACGTGCCTGTTGTCGCACCAGCCGCCGTCGGGCTCGATCGGCCCGAAGCTGCTCGCGCACCAGGCCGCCGGCACGGAGGTCGTGCGCTTCGGCGGCACGCGAACGCGGCGCGTGGCATTGCAACGCGAACACCTGCAGGGACGCGGGCTGTCGCTGATCCCGATGGGCGGCACGAACTGGATCGGTAGCCTCGGCTTCGTCAACGCCGGCCTGGAACTCGCGGCGCAGATCCAGGACGGCGAGATCGGCGTACCGGAGCGCCTGTACGTGGCGCTGGGCACGATGGGCACGGCAGCAGGCCTGGCGCTCGGTCTCGCGCTGGCCGGGCTCTCGATTGACGTGCACGCGGTTCGCGTGACCGACCCGCGCTTCGGCAACGAGCCGGGGATGCGCCGGCTCCTGCGGAAGACGGCGGCGCTGATGCGCCGCTACGACCCGCTCGCGCCGGCAGACCTGGCCGAACGAACCCGCATCGTGTTCCGCGACGATTTTTACGGTGAGGGCTACGGCCGCAGCAATGCGGCGACCGACGCCGCGATCGCGTTCGCCGGAGATGCGCTGGGCATCCAACTCGATGCGACCTACTCGGGCAAGGCGATGGCGGCGCTGCTGGCCGATGTCGACGCCGGCGCGACGCGTGCCCCTATGTTCTGGAACACGTACAACGACGTGCCGCTCGACGTTCCGTCCGGACTGCTGCCCGACTTCGCGGTGCTGCCGGACGAGTTCGAACGCTATTTCCCCCAGGGTCGCTAACGACGTTACCGCGGAAACGTTACCGGGCATCGGCAACTACGATTCGTTCGGGATTGTGCGGCTTCGGGGTTAGTATGGGCACTTGAGACGTCGATCGCCGTACTAACGGAGCCAGTGACGTGAAGATCAAACTCTGCAGCATCTTCGTCGACGACCAGCAGAAGGCGCTCGATTTCTACACCGGCAAGCTCGGGTTCCTGCCGGGCCAGGACATCCCGATGGGCGAGTTTCGCTGGTTGACGGTCACGTCTCCGGAGGGCGGCGACGCCGAACTCGTGCTGGAGCCCAACGCAAACCCCGCCGCCAGGACCTACCAGGCCGCACTGCGCGAGCAGGGCATCCCGGTTACCGCCTTCGAAGTGGACGACATCGCCGCGGAGTTCGAGCGGCTCTCCGGCCTCGGCGTCGAGTTCCCGACCGAACCGATGAGCGCCGGACCGGTGAGCATCGCGGTGTTCGCCGACACGTGCGGCAACCTGATCCAGATCTACCAGCCGACGGGACAATAGCTGCCGTGCGATCGAACCTTCGCTTCCCGGGCGTGGTCGTCCTGCTGTTGCTCGGTGCCTGTTCCGACCGGGAACCCTCCATGCCCGAGCAGTCATCGCCGGAACCGGCGGAAAGTCAGCTCACGAACGACGCTCGCGGTGAAGTCCGGTTTGCCCGGCTGAGCGACACCGTCTGGATGCACACGACTGTTCAGGACACAGAGACCTGGGGCCCGGTTCGTTCGAACGGCATCATCGTCGTGAGTGCGACGCACGCCGTGCTGGTCGATACCGCCTGGACCGACGACGAGACCGACACGATCCTCGACTGGACGGCGGAGGTACTTGGCATGCCGATCACGGCGGCGGTGTTCACCCACGCGCATCAGGACAAGATGGGCGGCGTCCGGGCGCTCCGCGACGCCGGCGTGGCGACGTATGCGCACCCGCTGTCGAACAAGATCGCACCGACGCACGGGCTCGTGCCCGCGGAGTTCAACCTCGCCGTCGCCGACGACGGGTCGATCGACCTGCCGGTCGACCTCGCACTGGTCGACGCCTACTACCCCGGCCCCGGCCACACGCGCGACAACATCGTCGTCAACGTTCGTGGCGCGGGCGTCCTGTTCGGCGGATGTCTCATTCGCTCGGGCGGCTCGACGTCGCTGGGAAATACTGCCGAAGCATCAATCCCGGACTGGGCGGCGTCGGCCGACAACGTCGCCCGCCGTTTCCCGGACGCAGCCATCGTCGTCCCGAGCCACGGCGCGCCCGCCGGCCCGGAACTGCTGGCACTGACCGCCGACCTCGCTCGCAGTGCGCATGCCGATCGCTAGGCCGCTGCGGAACACCATCGGTCTTGCGCTAGACTCTCATTACGTACTGACGGAGACCGACACCGATGTTTGTGGTGCTGCTGAAGTTTTCTGACAACAAGGACAAGGCCCCGGCTTTCATGGACGGCCACAACCAGTGGTTGAAAGCCGGGTTCGACGATGGCGTCTTCGTTCTTGCAGGCTCGCTGCAGCCCAAGCAGGGTGGCGGTATCGTGGCGCACAACACGTCGCGGGATGACCTGGAGGCACGGGTCAACGAAGACCCGTTCGTGGCGGAGAACGTCGTCAGCGCGGAGATCATCGAGATCGCCGTTGCAAAGACGGACGGCCGGCTGGACTTTCTGCGTAGCTAGTGGGGGAAACCGGCGACGGCGACGTCCTGACCGGAAACAAGGCCGCTGTCAGCCGATTGAGCCGGCCCGGTCCGCGCTTGCCGTCGCCGCAGCGCGGCCAGACGTGGCGGAGGAGCTTTGCCTGACCTGGCCGGCGGGCCTCAGCCAGAGCGTCCGGCTAGAACTTCGACCAGCGATCGCCCGTCTCGGCGCTGTTGTAAGGATCGGTGTTCTCGACCTGGACCAGCTCGAAATCGAGGACTTCGACGTCGCCCATCCAGACGCTGCGTCCGCATTGATCCGTGAAAACCCGCGGCGGCGGCCTCAGAAGGCGCACGGTTTCGTCGAGGGCTTTCTTCTGGAAATCGCTCATTCGCTCAGCTCAGATCGTCCAACACGATCAGGACCTTACAGGCTATTGACATAACGTAGTGTGAACTCCGTCAAACTTTGTAACGGACCTGCGTCCGGGGTACGCGAGTCGCGCGCTAGCCCGTGAATCCCGCTATCAGCGCCTTGCGAACCCGCGCCGTCACCGACGGCGGTTCGGCATCCAGCGCGGCCCGGAGCAATGCGTCGGCTTCGTCGCGATAGGCCGGGTACTGGCAGGCGAGCGCGTGGAAGCCGCTGTAGGCCCACGCGCGAACGAACTTCGCATCGTCAGCCATCCCGGCCCGCAGGAATTTCTCCGTCGCGCGGCGCTGAGTCGCCGGGACCGGGGTATGAGGCAGGCACTGCAGCACGTGCAGCTTCGCTTCCCAGTGCCCCAGCCGGGGCGCCAGCCGGTAGAGGGCTTGCCCGTCGATCGCGCCACCCGCCTCCGCGTGCCGCTTGAGCAGCCAGGTCGCGCCGACTTCCAGCGACGGGTTGGCGACGCAGTCGAGCGTCTTCCGGACGAACGCCGGATCGTTGCAATGACGAAGGTAGACGTTGCCTATCGCTTCGGCCGACTTGCCGTCCCACGCGGCGATGTCCTGCCTCAGGCTCACGGTGCGCGCGGCGGCTACTCGCCGGTCACGGGTTCGGCTTCCACTTCGGCCACCACCTCGTCGATCATTTCGCGCACTTCCTCGAGTGTTGGTGCATCGGGATCGACTTCCACCGTGTTGCGCACGCGGCGCAACCTCGCCAGCACCTCGGTCTGGTCGTATTCGGCGAAACGTACCGGCATGCCGCTGGCACTGCTCGCGATCGCGCGCACGTGGTCCGCGTAGACCGGCGACAACTCGCCGCCCAGTTTCTCGAACACGGCATCGAGCCGGACGTCGGCCGCGACCGGGTCGTCCTCCAGCGGCTCGTGGCTCTCGAAGTACCACTCGCCATCGAGCTGTCCGAGCAGGTACGGCTCGTTGATAATGCGCACGTGCTCGCCGATCTCGACGAGTTCGTACAGGAACTCGATGTTCTCCGGGTACAGCCGCACGCAGCCGTGGCTCACGCGCATGCCCACGCCGTAGGGCTGGTTCGTGCCGTGGATGAGGTAACCCGGCATGTCGAGCTTCAGCACGCGGTTGCCGAGCGGGTTGTCGGGACCCGGCGGCACGATTGCCGGGAGCGGGTCGCCCATTTCGGCGTGCTCCTGGCGCACCGACGCCGGCACCCACCACGTCGGGTCCTTCGCCTTGGAGACCACCGTCGTCTCGCCGAGCGGCGTTTCCCAGCCGACGCGGCCGATGCCGATGGGGAACGTCAGTACCGTTTGCTTCAGCACCTCGCCGGTCTCCGCGTCCCGTTCGATGCCGTCAGCCGGAAAATAGAACAGCCGCTTCGCCGCGATGTTCAGCACGATCCCTTCGCGCGGCCCGTCCGGAATGACGAACTGCGTGGGCAGCAGGATCGGCCGGTTCTCGCCCGGCAGCCACGGGTCGACGCCCGGGTTCGCGTGCAGGAGCTCGTCGTAGCCGATGCCGTAAGCCAGTGCGAAGTCGGGCAACGTGTCCGTGTCCGTCGTGAACACCACCTGCGGCTCGCCGACCACGGACTGGCCCGGCGACGCCAGTACGAAGCGATTGGGATCGATGGGTTCTTCGAGCGGCAGGCTTTCGAGTTCGACGGGCTCAGGTTTCGCCGGCTTGCCGTCGCCGGCCCGCAGGCCGCCTACCCAGCCCTCGAGCGTGGTACAGCCCCCCGCCAGCACGAGCGCGGACACGCCGAGCGCGAGGCGAATGGAAGGCAGGAGTCCTACGCGGAGAGTTTGCATCCGCTCATTCTAACCGAGGGCGGCGTGCCGGCAATGGCGGCGCTATTTCTTCGTCTCGCCCTTGTCGGCCTTCGGCGGCGGCGCGACGCAATTCGGCTGCCGGCCCGCGGCTTTCGCCTCGTTGTACAACGCCAGCGTCTTGCCGAACTGCGACACGAGCGAGTCGATGCGTTTCTCGTTCGACGGGTGTGTGGACAGGAACTCGGCCGGCTTGCTGCCGCCCGTCTCGCGCTCCATGTTCTGCCACAAGGGCACGGCCTCGCGCGGGTCGAAGCCGGCGCGCGCCATGAACTCGAGGCCGATGACGTCCGCCTCGCTTTCCTGCGCGCGGTTGAACGGCAGCATGATGCCCAGCGCAGCGCCCTGGTTCAGCGCCTCGTACGCGGTGTAGGTCGCGCCGGAGTGCCCGCCGCCCAGCAGCACGGCAACCACCTGGATGCCGACACCGGCCACCGGCGAGCGTGATGCGCGTTCGTTGGAATGCCGCGCCGTTACGTGCGCCACCTCGTGGCCAAGCACGGCGGCCAGGCGATCCGGCGTGTCCGCCGCCTTGAGGATGCCCGTCATCACGCCGATCTTGCCGCCGGGCATGGCGAACGCGTTGACCGAGTCCGCGTCGAACACGGCCATGTCCCAGCCGAGGTCGCGGTACTGCGGCTCCAGCACCTCGACGATGGCCGTTGCGACGCAGTGTATGTAGTCGATCGTCTCGCGATCGGTTTCGAGCGGAATCGAGGCCCGCATCTCCGCGAACTGCTGCGAGGCCTCGGCCGCGAGCTCGTCGTCGGAGCGCAGGATCATCTGGCTGCGGCCGGTCGGCGACGACGTGCAGGCCACGACCAGCAGGGTCGCAACGACGGTCAGCAGGACGGCTTGGGGTCGGGTCATCGTGTCATCCTCGGGCCTCCGGGGGCCCCGGAATTATAACGCGGGCACGTTCGGGCGGTTTACAGGCTTTGGACACGGGCGCCGGGCACGGGTTCCCGGCCGGACGGGCCTCAGCGCGGCAGCCGGGATTCCAGGTCGCGCTGCCAGCGGCCCGCGGACAGGCGTTCCAGCGCGCTGTCGATGTTCGCCATCAGGCGCTTCTGCAGCGGCTGCTTGATCTTGTAGGTCACCTCGTACAGGTCGAGGTCGGCGGCCAGCTCGCGCAGCAGCTCGTCGCTGGTCTTCAACTCGTCCGCGAGCTTCAGCTCCAGGGCACGCGTGCCGTACCAGTGCTCGCCCGTCGCTACCGTCTCGATGTCGAGCGCGGGCCGGTGCTCCGCCACCATGTTCTTGAACAGCGTGTGCACGTCCTCGAGCTCTTCTTTCAGCTTGGCCCGGTCCTCGTCCGTGTTCTTCCCGAACATCGTCACCGTGCGCTTGTACTTGCCGGCCGTCACCTGCTCGAAGTTCACGCCGTGGCTGTCGAGCAGGCGGTTGAAGTTCGGGATCTGTGCCAGCACGCCGATCGAGCCCAGGATCGCGAACGGCGCCGCGTAGACTTTCGTTGCGACGCAGGCCATCAGGTAACCGCCGCTCGCCGCGACCTTGTCGACGCACACGTACAGCGGGATGCCGGCGTTGCGAACGCGCACGAGTTGCGATGCCGCGAGGCCGTGCTCGTGCACGACGCCGCCGTAGTTCTCGAGACACAGGATGACGCGATCGTCCGGCGTGGCGACGTCGAGGATCGCGCTCACTTCCTCGGCCAGTTCCGGCACGTGGCTCGCCTTCAGGTCACCCTTGAAGTGAATGACGAAGCCGCGGTGCCGTTCGGACCCCGCCTTGTCCTCGGCCTTCGCGCGCCGCTTTTCTTCCTTGGCGTCTTTCTTCTGCTCGGCCTTCGACAACAGCGCGCGGCGCAGCGAGCCGGCCAGGTCACGGAACCTCTGGTTCAGGTGTTCCACCTCGAGGCCGTCCTGTGCACCCTTGCGCCCCGCCGCCGCGGCGACGCCGATCACGACGACGATCGCGATGACGATGGTCGCGGCCTTGAGCAGGAACGCGCCGTAGTCGAGCAGGAATTCGGTCATGTGCGGGGCAGCCGTGCGCGTCGATCAGACGGCAAGGCCGACGTTGTTCTTCTGCAGGACCTGCTCGGCGCGGTAGCTCGACCGCACCATCGGGCCGGCGACGACCTCGACGAAGCCGCGCTCGAGGCCTTCGACGCGGTACGCCTCGAACTCGGCGGGCGTCACGTAACGGTCGACGACGAGGTGGTTCGGCGTCGGCCGCAGGTACTGCCCGAGCGTGAGGATGTCCACGTTCGCGGCACGCAGGTCGTCCATGGTCTCGAGGATCTCGGTGTCGCGCTCGCCCAGGCCCAGCATCAGGCTGGTCTTCGTGAGCACGTCGGGGCGGTGCGCCTTCGCGTGCCGCAGCACGTCGATCGTCTGCTCGTAGCCCGCGCGCGGGTCGCGCACCGGGTGCGTCAGGCGGCGCACGGTCTCCACGTTTTGCGCGAACACGTCGAGGCCGGAATCGACGACGGCTTCGACCAGCTCGTGCCGGCCATTGAAATCCGGGGTCAGCGCCTCGACCGCGGTGCCGGGATTCAGGCGCTTGATCTCGCGCACGCAGGCCGCGTAGTGGGCGGCGCCCCCGTCCGGCAGGTCGTCGCGGTCCACGGACGTGATGACCACGTACTTGAGGCCCATCAGCTTCACGGCCTTGCCCGTGTTCAGCGGCTCCTCGGCGTCCAGCCAGCCCTTCGGGTTGCCGGTGTCCACGGCGCAGAAGCGGCACGCGCGCGTGCATACGGAACCGAGCACCATGATCGTGGCGGTGCCGGCATTCCAGCACTCGCCGATGTTCGGGCACATCGATTCCTCGCAGACCGTGCTCAGCCGGTGCTCGTGCACGATGTTGCGCGTCTTCGAATACCCGTGCCCGGACGGCATCTTCGCGCGCAGCCACGCCGGCTTCTGGCCGGTCGGCACCGGTTCCGCGTCTGCCCGCTGTTTCACGCCGTTCTTGATGGCCGTGAAACCGGCGCCGGTGCGGTACTTGCTGCCGCTCTGGACGATCGGAATGCCGCGGAATGTCGGGTCGTTGCTGCTCATTCGTCTGGGGTGCCGGGAATCGGGCGGACGCGCATTTTCGCACACGGGGCGCCGGAAGGGTAACCGGGCGGCGGGCAAAAAAATCCCGGCCGAAGCCGGGAGAGTCAGGGGGAATCAATAACGCCAGGGGTATGCGTTACGAGAGCAATCTTCAGTGCAGCCTCGACCAGCTCACGAGTTTGACGTCGCCGCGCTCGAGGTCGAAATTCTTTGCCAGTATGGCCTCGATGTCTGCCTTGTCCTGCGCCTCGTCCATCGGCTGGTTCAGCTCGACCACGCCCGCGAATTCGTTTCGACCGTGGTACTCGGATCCGGTCAGGATGAACTGCGTGTAGTACTTGGCAGACATGGGGCCAGACTACGCCCGGCCGGGGGGCCCGGCTGTGAGATCGCGCACAAAACGCCGGATTACGTCAACCGCTTGGCGAAACAGTGATTTTGGTCACAGGATTGGACGTGAATCCGGGACATGGTGGACGCCTGCCGCCGCCCGGAAAGCGCTCCCGGGCCGGATATGTGCGGTAGGACAATGTAAAATCGCCCTTTGCCGCCGCGGGACGGCGGCTCGGGAACAGACGGAGCTTGAGGATTCATGATGGTCGCCCGTACGACAATTGCCATGGCCCGGGTCCGGGCACTTGCCACCGTGTTGCTGCTCACCCTGGCGCAGGCCGCGCCCGCCCAGGACGCGCTGCGCGAGACGTTTTTCAAGGACGCGGACGCCGCCAGGGCGGCCGCGGAAGCCGCCAACGCCGAAGTCCTCGCCCCGCGCTCGTTCAGCCGGGCAATGAAGGAATACGAGGACGCGGAAGAAGGCCTCGCGCGCGGGCGGAACATCGAGACCGTGCGCAACGACGCCGCGGCGGCGACGAATCACTTCCGCGCGGCCACGGAAAGCGCCGAGCTCGCAAAGACCGTGCTGGCGCAGGTCATGAAAAGCCGCCAGGACGCCGCGAACGCCCGCGCACCGGCGCTGTCGCCGGACATCTGGAACAAGGCACAGCGTGAGTTCGGCGACGCGATCCGGCTGCTCGAGCGCGGCGACCTCGCGGGCGCGAAGCGCAAGGACATCGAGGCGACCTCGCTGTACCGCGACGCGGAGCTCTTCGCCATCAAGGCCGAGTACCTCACCGAGACGCGCCAGCTCCTGGAGGACGCCGACCGCGTAAAGGCAGACCGCTACGCGCCGATCACGTTTGCCCGCGCGCAGAAGCTGCTGGCCGACGCCGAACGCGAGCTCAGCGAGAACCGCTACGACACCGACCTGCCCCGCAGCCTCGCGATGCAGGCGAATTACGAGGCCCGCCACGCGATCTACCTGACCGAGATCGTCCGGCAGGTGCGCGACAAGGACCTGACCCCGGAAGAGCTCGTGTTGCAGTGGGAACAGGCCTTGCGCTCCGTGGCCGGCGCCGCCGACGTGGCGCCGGAAATGGCCAGCGGGCCGGACGCACTCACCGGCACGCTCGTCACTTACATCGAGGACATGCGCATCGAGAACTACGGCCTGAAGCAGGAGGCCATGGAAGACGACCTCAGGCTCGCCGACCTCGAGGAAGAACTGCGCGTGCTCGACGAGCGCCTGGGCGGCGCCACGGCCGAGCGCACCGCGCTGGTCCAGCGCCTCGAAGCGCAGAATCGCGTGCGCGAACAGTTCACACAGGTCGAGCAGATGTTCTCGCGCGAGGAAGCGCTGGTCTTCCGCCAGGGCGACTCCGTAATCATGCGTCTCGTGGGCCTGAACTTCGACAGCGGTGCCGCGCAGATCCGCCCGGAGAACTTTCCGCTACTGGAGAAGGTGGAGAAGGCCATCGACGTCTTCCCGCGGAGCGAGCTCGTGATCGAGGGTCACACCGACTCCTACGGCAGTGACGACACGAACCAGCGCCTGTCACAGCAGCGCGCCGAGTCCGTGCAGCAATACATGATCAACGCGATGCGGATTCCGAGTTACCGCCTGGTCGCCACCGGCTACGGCGAAACGCGCCCGGTCGCGAGCAACGAAACGTCGACCGGCCGCGAGCGCAACCGGCGCATCGACATCGTTATCAAGCCGGTGCTCGACGCCGAGGGCTGATCCCCCGGCGTCGCGCGCTCAGGCGTCGATGCCGCCCATGCAGAGGTACTTGATCTCGAGGTAGTCGTCGAGGCCGTACTTCGAGCCCTCGCGGCCCTGCCCCGATTCCTTGACGCCGCCGAACGGCGCCATCTCGTTCGAGATGATGCCCTCGTTGATGCCGACGATGCCGTACTCCAGCGCCTCGCCGACGCGCCAGATGCGGCCGATGTCGCGCGAGTAGAAGTAGCAGGCCAGCCCGAACTCGGTGTCGTTCGCGATCCGGATCGCCTCTTCCTCGGTCTTGAAGCGGAAGATCGGCGCCACCGGGCCGAAGATTTCCTCGCTGAACACGCGCATGCCGTCGTTGACGTTCGTCAGGATCGTCGGCTCGATGAAGCAGGCGCCGAGGTCCGAGCGGCCGCCACCGTACGCGACGTTGGCGCCGTTCGCCACGGCATCCTCGATGAAGCCGAGCACGTCGTTCGCGGCCTTCGCCGTGATCAGCGGGCCGACCGTGACGCCGTCGTCGGCGCCGTTGCCCATTTTCAGGGTGGCCGTCGCCGCGGCGAAACGCTTGCAGAACTCGTCGTAGACGCCGTCCTGCACCAGGATGCGGTTCGCGCACACGCAGGTCTGGCCGGCGTTGCGGAACTTGCAGATGATCGCGCCCTTCACGGCGGCGTCCAGGTCCGCGTCGTCGAACACGATGAACGGCGCGTTGCCGCCCAATTCCATCGACGTGCGCTTCACCGTGGCCGCACACTGCTCGATGAGCAGCTTGCCGACGGCCGTGGACCCGGTGAACGTGAGCTTGCGCACGGTCGGGTTCGACGTCAGCTCCGCGCCAATCTCCTTCGTGATGCCCGCCACGATGTTGATGACGCCGCGCGGGATGCCCGCCCGCTCGGCGAGCTCGACCATCGCGAGCGCCGACAACGGCGTCTCGTTGGCCGGCTTGCAGACCACCGTGCAGCCGGCGGCCAGCGCCGGCGCGATCTTGCGCGCGAGCATCGCGTTCGGGAAATTCCACGGCGTGATGCAGGCGACGACGCCGACCGGCTGCTTGATGACGACGATGCGCTTGTCCTTGCCCGGCGGCGTGATTGTATCGCCGTACACGCGCTTGCCCTCTTCGGCAAACCACTCGATGTAGCTCGCGCCGTAGGCGATCTCGCCGCGCGACTCGGCCAGCGGCTTGCCCTGCTCGGCCGTCATGAGCTGCGCGAGGTCTTCCTGCGCGGCCATCATCAGGTTGAACCACTCCCGGAGCAGGCCGGCGCGCTGCTTCGCGGGCAGCTCGCGCCAGGCCGGCAGGGCCTGGTCAGCGGCCTCGATGGCGCGCCGCGTCTCGGCCGTGCCGCACTTCGCGACACTTGCGAGCACCTCGCCCGTGGCGGGGTTCGTCACGTCGAAGGTCTCGCCGCTGTCCGCGTCGGCCCAGTGGCCGTCGATGTACGCCTGTGCCTGCAACAGTCCCTGGTCTTTGATCTGCATGTCCAATTCCTGGTGAATACGATTCTGTGGGTGCGGTCGGCCCCTGCCGGGCCGGACCCCACAGCATAGGGAGATCAGGCGCGGGCATCAATCGCGACCGCCGGGCAAAAAAAAGGCCGGCCCCGAAGGGCCGGCCCGTCAAGCGTCGCAACAGGGGGGGGCTTATGCGGCGCTCTTTTGCTTCTTGCCGTTCGCGAGCCAGGCTTCCAGCTCGTCGGAACCGCCGATGTGCTCACCGTTGACGTAGACCTGCGGGAACGAGGTGCGCGTGGTGACGGCGCGCAGCGTACGGTCCGTGTAGTCGCGGTTCAGCAGCAGCTCCTCGAACTCGTAGCCGGCGTCGCGCAGCAGGCCCTTGGCCTTCGCGCAGAACGGGCAGCCCGAGCGCGTGAACACGGTGACGTCCGCCGGCTTCTCTACGTTCGGCGCGAGGAACTCGAGCATCGTGTCCGCGTCGGAGACGTGGAACGGGTCGCCTGGCTCGTCCGGCTCGATGAACATCTTCTCGATGACGCCGTCCTTGACGAGCATCGAGTAGCGCCAGGAGCGCTTGCCGAAGCCCAGGTCGGCCTTGTCGACGAGCAGGCCCATGCCGTCCGAGAAGTCGCCGTTGCCGTCCGGCAGGAACGTGACGCGGTCCGCCTTCTGCTGCAGCTTCCACTCGTTCATGACGAATGCGTCATTGACCGAGACGCAGATGACGTCATCCACGCCCTGCGCCTTGAACGCCGGCACGAGCTGGTTGTAGCGCGGCACGTGCGACGAGGAGCAGGTGGGCGTGAAGGCGCCCGGCAGCGAGAACAGGACGACGGTCTTGCCCTTGAACACGTCATCCGACGTGAGCTTCACCCACTCGTGATCCTGGCGGGTGCGGAACACGACGTCCGGTACGCGCTTGCCTTCGATATTCTTCAACATGATGTCTCCCGTAAATGGATTGGGGTTGGATTGATAAATTGATGGTGTCGGTCAGGCCAGCATGCTGCGCAGCATCCAGGCGTTTTTCTCGTGCGTCTGCATCCGCTGCGTCAGCAGGTCTGCGGTCGGCTCGTCGTTGCTCTTCTCCGCCACCGGGAAGGCTTCCCGGGCGGTGCGCACGATGGCCTCCTGGCCGAGCACGAGCTCGCGGAGCATGTCCTCGGCGGACTCGCTGCCCTTCGCTTCCTCGATGCTCGCGAGCTTCGCGAACTCCGAGTACGAGCCCGGCGCCTTGACGCCCAGTGCACGAATCCGTTCCGCGATCTCGTCGACCGCCGTGGCCAGCTCCGTGTACTGCTGCTCGAACAGCGTATGAAGCGTGTTGAACATGGGGCCTTCCACGTTCCAGTGGTAATTGTGCGTCTTCAGGTACAGCGTGTAGCTGTCGGCCAGCAACCGGGCCAGCCCCGACGCGATGGCCTCGCGGTCTTTGCTGTCGATCCCGATGTTGACTTGCATGACGAACCTCCCGTTGGTGTGTGTTGACGCCACTTTGCCAAAGCCATCATAATTAATGAAATGGTTTATTTTTGTTACAGCAATCGGTTTTATTGATATGCGCATGCCGACGGTCAAACAACTGCAGTATTTCCTGGCGCTGACCGAGACCGGGCACTTCGGCCGGGCCGCCGAGGCCTGCTTCGTGTCCCAGTCCGCGCTGTCCAGCGCGATCGCGGAGCTCGAGGAGACACTGGGCGCCCAGCTCGTGGACCGCACGAACCGGCAGGTGACGATCACGTCCATCGGCCAGCGCATTGCCGTGCAGGCACGCCTGTGCGTGCGGGACATCGAGAGCCTGGTGGAGATGGCACAGGGCGTGGGCGAACCGCTGGCGAGCGAGCTCCGGCTGGGCATCATTCCGACCATCGCGCCGTTCATCCTGCCGCAGGTGCTGCCGAAGCTCAGGCGCAAGCACGCGTCGCTGAAGCTGTACCTCACCGAGGGCCAGACCGGGAAGATTTACCAGCAGCTCATGGACGGCGAGCTGGACGTGATCCTGCTGGCGCTGCCGTGGGACATGCGCGGCGTGGAGACGGCGGAGCTGTTCCGGGACTCGTTCTGCCTCGCCTACCGCAAGGGCACCGAGCGCGTGGACCCGGACAACTACCGCATCAACCGCCTGAACGCCGACAGCATCCTGCTGCTGGAAGACGGGCACTGCCTGCGCGACCACGCCCTCGCCGCCTGCAAGATCCGCAACACGCAGAAGGTCGCCCCGTTCGCGGCAAGCAGCCTGCTGACGCTGGTGGAAATGGTGGACGCCGATCTCGGCATCACGTTCCTGCCGGAAATGGCGCGCGGCACGGCGATCCTGCGCAACACGCGCGTGGAACTCGCGCCGCTCGGCGAGGACAGCTTCCGCACGATCGGCCTTGCGTGGCGCAAGGGCAGCCGGCGCGCGGACGAGTTCCGGATGCTGGGCGAGTTTGTCGCCAGCAACCGCTGAGCCGGAACCGCCAGACCAGCCGCCAGACCAGCCGCTACACCAGCCGCAGCACCGCGCCGACCGCGCCGCCGATGACCAGCGTCACGGCGGCTAATGCCCCGATCGTGAAGCCGGGGCTGCGCGTGGACGGGTCCTTCATGTACTCCGCGCGGTAGATGAAACGCCCCGCCATGAACACGACGCCGAGCGCCGCGGCCCACACCGGGCTCACGAACCACGCGAACAGCCACAGCCCGGGCAGGACGACCGCGAGTTGCTCCAGCGTGTTCTGCTGAACACGGAACGCGCGCTCGAACTCGGGGTGGCCGGTGATCGCCGGCGCCTTCACGCCGTGGCGGCCGCGGTACACGCCGACCGAGAACGAGAACCAGTAGTACTGCAGGAGAATGAGTGCCGTGACGATAGCCGGGTATTCCATGGGATCACCTTGGAGCAACGGGATGCGTCGCTACTGTACGCCGGTGCCGCCCGCCGTGCGCCGCAATTCGCGCCATTCGGTCAGCGGCCGCGGCCGATCTCGATGCCGATCGGGCCCCGCGGCAGCGTGACCTGCATCGGGTTGCCGTCGCGCATCACCTCGACGACGACATTGCCGGTGGCTTTGTTGTCGCCCTGCCAGGTGCGCATCATCAACTCGCGCTGGTTGTACACCCGCACGCCGTCGTAGCGAATGATCTCGTCGCCCGGCTGCAGGCCGGCCGCCTCGGCCGGCGATGACGCCATCACGTTGCGCACGCCGACCGACGTCGACTCGCCGTTGGCGGTCAGGTACTTCTCGTAGTCGGCCTCGCCCAGCTCAACGCGCAACGAAGTCGCGGCATCGACCAGGTTGCGCATCGCCTCGCCCGGGTTCTCGGCGGTCCGCGCCTGGTACCGCGCCTGCATCTGCTGAAACTGCAGCGCCGACTCGCGCTCCAGGATGTAGTCCGCGCGTTGCGGGCTGAAACCCGCGTCGATCATCGCCTGGCGGCGATCCTCGTCGCTGACTTCACGGCCGCGGCTGAATCGAACGCTGCCGCCCGGGGATGTCGATACGACGACCTCGCCCTCGTCGGCCTCGCCCGGCCGCATCGGCCGGCGCTCCGCCGCCGCCCGCAAGGTGTCCAGCTCTCCGTACATCGCGACGAGCTCGTCCTCGAGCACCCGGCGCGCCTCGCGCTCCTCGCTGACGGCGACCTCGAGCGCCGCGATGCGATCTTCGACGGCCGCAGACGAATCGAAGGAGATGGGTACGGCGGCGGGTGGCGATGCCGGCGCGTCGTCGCGCGGCGCGAGCAGCCACGCACCGGCCGCGAGGCCGGCGGCCAGGCTGGCGGCGATGGCGAGCAGGATCTTGTTCATGGCACCCCCGTTGCGGCGCTGGCTCTCGGCACTATAACGCGCGAGCCTCCTGAAGAGTTGACGCCCCGGAAGGCGCGCAAGTTCCGCGGGGCCTAGCCCTCGACGAACGTACTGTCGCAGGTGTCGAGCTTCGTCCTGGCCTCGGCGACATGTTCGCTGCCCATTTCGACCAGCATCTCGACGCCTTCCACCCAGAAGCGGCATGCCGTTTCCCGGTCGCCGGCGGCTTCGGCGGTTTCGCCGCGGTTGAAGATGATGACGGGCACGATCTCGTGCAGCCCGGTGTCCTCGGCAATGGCCTGCGCACGGCCCAGGCGCTCGTCGGCGAGATCGAAGTCTTTTTTCTCGCTTGCGATGACCGCCAGGTTGATCAGGTCGTAGGCGATCGAGGTCTGCCAGTCGAGCTGCTCACCCAGTGCGACGGATTCGAGGAGCAGCCGCTCGGCTTCTTCCAGGTCACCCCGCTTGAGCGCCACGGCGCCCAGGTTGCCGATGACGGTGGCTTGCCCGATCAGGTTGTTGTCTTCCTTGTAGATGGCGTTCGCCTTGTACAACGACAACTCCGCCGCGTCGTACTGGTCCTTGCTGGCCGCGATGGTGCCGAGCGCGGTCAGCACATCGGCGCGCACCAGGTCGTCGCCGGACTCGACCGCGAGTGAACGGGCCTCTTCGAGCGTTGCGACCGCACCATCGATGTTGCCCGTGGAGCGCTGCAGGATACCGAGTGCGCGCAACGCGTGAATGCGCTGCCGACGGAGCGGGTGTTCCTCGGCGAGCGCCAGCACTTCGTTCACGTACTCGAACGCGAGCGGGTAATTGCCGCGCTGCTTCGCAATGCGGCCCAGCCCCAGCAACGCGGAAGCCCGCGTGGCCGGATCCGGGTCCAGTGTCAGCGCGCGCGTCAGCGACGCTTCGGCATCGCCGAAACGCCCGGCGCGCTCCTGCGCAAACCCCAGCTCTTCATGCCGGGCGGCTTCGCCGGGCGCGAGCCGGACGGCCTCGGAATAGGCGTGCACCGCTTTCGTCATGTTGATCGCGTCGTACAGCCCGCCCGTCTCCCGCCAGCTGTCGGCGGCCGTGGTATTCGTCGTGCTGGCGGCAGAGGACTGGCTCTCGGCGACCTGCTGCATGCGTGCGGCCGCGCCCTCGGTGTCGCCCGCTTCCAGCAAACTGAGGGCCGCCTGCTTTTGCTTGTTGCCGGAGATGACGATGGCCTGCACCGCGTTTCGAATCGCCTCCTCGGACTCGATATCGAGGCTGACGCCCGATGCCGCGGCCTGGTTGCGCAGCAGCGTGACGAGTTCGTCGACCTTCGCATCGGTATCCGCGATGGTGCTGCGCGTCTGCTCGACGAGCTGGCGCGTGTCGTCCGGCTGGAACCACTGGATGATTTCGCCCAGGTTCGCGAGGCCGGCCAGCATGGCGCTCGCCACCGCGGCGACGGCGCCCCAGCCGATCACGCGGCGGCGGAACGTCTGCTTCTCGGTCGGCGGGTATGGCGCGGCAGGCACGGGCTCGGCAACCGGCGGCGGCGGTGCGGAAACCGGTTCGTCGGGCGCGTTGCCTTCGGGGTGATCGCTCATGGCCGGTGTTGGTCTCGTCGGGTACCGGCGCGCTCGGAGGCCGGCAGGGGCGCATTATACGGCCTGCGGGATTCGTGGGAACAAGTACCGGGGCGCTCTGCAGGACGTCGGGTCATCAACGGCCGGACCGGCCCGCCGGGGCGACTGACATCTGACTGGCGAACCGGATGTCCGTCCGCCGCGATGCCGGGGCTGCCGGCTCCGTCCGCGAGACCGGTGCGCTACGACTGAGCACCCACAGTGTGAGCATCGTTCGCGCTCAAGCCCGATGGCTTCGCGTACAATCACGGCATGAAACCCCGCCGTAACCATCCGTGGCGCTATGACGTTCGCGGCGTACTCCGTTTTGCGCCGCTGGACGGCGTCGAGACGCCCGTGCGCATCCTGAGCGACGACGAGATTCGAAATCTCGGCTATTCGCTGTCGATTCCGCACGCGGAAATCGCGGAAGCCCGGGTCATGTGCCAGCGCACGCACCCGGACAAGGGTGGCGATGCACGGGAGTTCCAGCGCTGGAAGCGGCAGCTCGACAAGCTGCGGCGACGGCGCTAGCAGGCGCGCTAGCGCACCTGCTCGGACGCCCCAAAAAAAGAACCCCGCGCGAGGCGGGGTTCGAGTCGCAACAGGGCGAGAGAAATCAGTTGCCGAAGTAGAACCGCCCGGTGGCCGTGTAGGTGCTGCGATCATCGCTCCAGCTACCGCCGACACCGAGCGCGAACGCCGGCGTCAGGTTGTACAGGCCGCCGACCGAGAGCAAGGTCTCGTCGCCGTCGCCGAGGTCCAGGTAGTCGAGCCCGCCGTTGATCTCGAGCTTCGGGCTGGCATGCAGACGCAGGCCGACGCCGAGGCCGAAGCCGTTCTCGTCGATGCTGCCGCCGTCACCTTCGAGTTCAATGTACTCGTAGGAGACGCGGCCGAGGATGTCGACGGTATTCGACAGGGGCGTGTTGTAGCCCAGGCCGACGCCGAACTCGGTGGCATCGATGCCGAAGTCGAGGTTCGCGGACGTGTAGTCGCCGAACACGTGCCAGTTCGGGTTCACCGCAAACGAGCCGGCGACGCCGAAGCCGTCACCGTCCACATCCACGTCGTCGAACTCGACCTGGCCATAGTTCAGGTTGAGGTAGGTGTAATCGAAATCGTCCGCAACCGCGGTTGCCGACAACGCCAGTACAGAAATTCCAAGGATCGAACGCAGCATGAGTTTCTCCAAAGCATGCCCAATCGGCGCCGATGCTATCCGGAGTCTCGGCGGCGAATGTGACGTCCGTCACACTTCTGCAGGAATCGCAGATTATGTCGCGTCGAACGCCCCGAAACGGGGCGTTTCACCGCTGCTGAGTGTCCATTTGTTGTAGAAAAGCATCAGTTTGACGGGGCGCTGACGACCCGAAACTCACTGTTTGCGCAAGGATTTCTTGGGCGACTGGTCGAAAATGAGGGGCTGTACGTTGTGTGAGTGCGACGCGCACGCTCATGGCGCTGCCAGCGTGTTCATCGCGCGCGCCGTGAACGAGCGCAGCCCCAGCGGGACCGCCCTGGGTTAGGCTCATCGGATGAAAGTCGCTATCTGGATACTGCGGATCATCGCTGCGCTGCTCGCGCTGATCCTCGCGATGTACGTCATCGGCATCCTTGCGAACCTGCGCGACCAGCCGCCTTCCGAAACGGCGCAGGCCTTTCTGGACGAGATCGAGAACCGGCCGCCGCTGGCGGACGAGGACAACGCGTACTACATGCTATTCGGCTTCCAGGTGCCTGCGGGCCAGGACCCGCTCGCCGCTGGAATCGCCAGGCAGCAGTGGCTGGACCAGCAACTTGCAAACGGCGACATCGATCGCTCGACCGACCCGATTCCGATGGACGTCAATTTTCAAAACGCACGAAGCACCGATATCAACGCCGTCGTCCAGACATGCCGCGAAGCGACGCTCTGTGTGACGACGCTGTCAGCTGACCAGCGGCGCAACTGGATTGATGCCGAGCCCTGGCTGCTCGAGCGCTACCACGACCTGATATCGATGGCCGGGTTTCGGGAGCCCGTGCCGTACTTGCCGACAGCCCCGATACCGAATTACGGCGCGGCGCTGGAGGGCCAGAGATTGTGGTTGCTGGCAGCAGCATCAGCCGCGCAGGATGGCGACACGGTACAGGCACTGTCCATGCTCGATGACGACCTGCGCTTCTGGCGCCGGACGTTGAGTAGCAGCGACTTGTTGATTTCCAAAATGATCGCCGTTGCGGCAGTCGGGCTGAACTTCCGGTACGGAAACGCCGTTCTCGAGACCCTCAGTGCCAACGGAGGTACGTCGGTTCCACCGTCCTGGCAACTCGAGCTGACCCGCGAAGAGCGATCCATTCGAAGGGCATTGGCCGGCGAGTGGTTCGTCGTTCACTCGCTGACCCATGCTGTCGACTCAGGACCGGACCGCTACCCGCTGTATTGGGAGTATTTCGACTCAGCGCTCTACAACACGGCTGCCTGGTACGTCATAAGCCCGTACCTGCAGCCCCAGGACATCAACAATAGACTGGCTGCTTCGGCCGAACGACAAGCCGAGATATTCGACGCGGACTTCCCCTGTGTAGCCAGGCAGTACGGGAGGCAAATCGCGCTTGACGAAGAACCGTCTCGCCCCTGGTGGTCTATGTACAACCTCGTGGGCCGCCTGCTGTCGATCGAGACGCAGGACTACCGCCGATACGGCTTCCGCGTCGCCGACCTCGAAGGCTTACGCCGTGCCGCGCTGCTCGCCAACGAAATGCGCAATGCCGGTGTCATGCCGGACGACGTGCCGGCCGCCATCGCCCGCTCCGAGATCAAGGACCCGTACACCGGCGAAGCACTGGGCTGGGACGCTGAGACGCGCGAGATCGTGACAACGTTGCTGTCTGACGACCGGCCGGAACGATACCGGATTCGCTATGAAGGGCCACAGGCCGCACCACTGGCGGCGCGACAGTAGCGGCTACTCCACCGGCAGGATGCAGAGCGCCGCGGGCACGTTGATGACGTGGTTCGTGGGGTACGTGAGCTCACCCGATGCCGGGTCGATGGCCATCACCGACACCGTGTTCGAATGTTGGCCGGCGGCCAGCAGCCACTTCCCGGAGGCATCCATGTTGATGTTGCGCGGCCAGGCGCCGCGGATGGCCTCGACGTCGACGACGGTGAGTTGCCCTGTCGCGGGATCGGCACGGTAGGCCGTAACGGAATCGTGACCGCGGTTCGACGAGTACACGAAGCGACCGCTGGGATGCACGAGGATCTCGGCGGCGGAGTTGAAGGACTCTTTCGTGCGCACGTCCTCGCTGAGAGCAGGCGTCGTGGTCAGCCGTTCCGTCGTTCCTGCCTCGGCGTCGTAGCGGAACGTGGTGACGGACTGCGTGAGCTCGTTCAAGAGGTAGATAAAGCGCCCGTCCACGGAGAAGCGCATGTGGCGCGGACCGCCGCCGGGGATCGTCTCGGCGTAACCGTGTGGCGAAATCGACTGCGACTCGAGGTCGACCCGGTAGATGACGATCCGGTCGAGGCCAAGATCCGGGACGAAGGCAAAGCGGCCATCCGGCGAATAGCCGCACCAGTGCGGATGCGGCTCCCCCTGGCGCTCGGGGACGACGCCGGAGCCGCCCTCGTGCTTCGTCAACGTGGCGTTGCCGAGCTTGCCCTCCGCGTCCAGCGGGAACGCGGCCACCGTGCCCGCGGAATACTGGGCGGTAAGCAGCAGCCGGCCCGACGGGTGCACGCACAGGTGCGTACCGTTGCCCTCACGAACGGGTGAGGTACTGAAACGTGTCAGGTCGCCATTGGCGCCGATGCGGTACCCGGCGACGACGGCTTCGTCGTCGAGTTTCGCGACCGCATACAGCTTGTCGCCATCGGGATGCAGGGCCAGGAACTCGGGGTCGCCGATCCCGGCAGCGAGACGCGCCTCGCCTAACTCGCCCGACTCGGTATCCAGCGTGGAATGGTAAATACCCTGGCTGGCCCCGCCGCGCGTGCCGAAATACACGTCGACAGTGTCGCCGAGAGCGGCTGATGCCGACGATAGAAATGTAAGCGCAGCGCAGGCCCGCAGGGTCCTGAACAATTGTATGTGTGGTGACACCGGCAGGGTTTCCCTCTTGTACTTCGCACAACGACAGGCCATCGGCATGTACGGCCATTGTGCCGACTCTCAGGTGAATTGTCGTGCACCGGAGAACTGCGCCCGCCTAGAACTGAGCAATACTATGGAACAAACTAGTCGCAAAAGAACAATGCGATTCACAACGCGATCCGCGGAGTTTGTCAGCATGTTCTAGAGGGTATTGCGCGGCTCGGGCACGGCGGTCCTGGCGGGCACCGGCGCTGACACCTAGGGCAATTGACTCGCTCTCGGCTTGACGTTTTTGCCGACTGCCCAGCCAAGTTGGCCAGCCCTCGGTGGTCCCCTGAAGAATGCGGTGACCATGGACCTGCCCTCTTCGGGCGATCACAAGCGAGAGACGTACCAGCTTGTGTCATCGCGTAGCAGCTCGGGCCATCGTGGCGGCGGGTGTGATCAGGTTGGTCGTTGGCAGCGACGGCAACACTTGCCTCGAATAGCATCGACAATTATTTGTCGGGCGGCTGCCACAGGGTGAACAACTGAGATCGTCATGACTCTGATATTCATCCAGGTATTCTTCGGCGCAACGGACAAACGTGCGCCGGCCCCGCGTTGCCGGGAGGCGGCTCGGCTCCGCACTGCAGCAGCTTCAGTTGTTCTAGATTGCGGCGATTGTCGATGCGGCGATCGCAGTTGCGATATTGAAGAAGTTTGAGAAGGAGCATTCCTTAGATAACGTATTCGAGTTACACCGGTACAGCTCGGGTACAAGCTGCCCCAAAGACCTCCCACAGCGGTGGTCACTGGACCCGATACGTGCGAGCCGGCGCTAGAATAAATTCTCCGACTACAACTGCCGGAAGCCGTGGCCGGCATTGGCTCTAAGTCGTTGATTTCCATATCTGGGAAAATTCACCCTTCCAGTACTATACTTGTACACGGCACGCGCGTGTTGTGACGAGCTTCGCCATCCGCGCGCATTACATTGGCACCTGAAAAACGCCGCATGCGGAGGTGGAACTATGCTCGGACTAGCCCTTTCCGGCGGCGGCTTCCGCGCCACGCTGTTTCACGTCGGCTCATTGCTTCGACTAAACTCGGCAGGACTGCTAACGGAAATCGAAGAAGTTACGAGCGTATCCGGAGGTTCAATTACGGCCGCGCATCTTGCGCTGAACTGGACACGGCTGCAGTTTGATGGGCAGAACGTCGCAACCAACTTTGACGAGCTCATCACCCAGCCCATTCGCGAGTTCTGCAGTCGCACCATCGATGTCGGCGTGATCCTGGGCGGCATCATCAATCCGTTCCACCACGCGAGCCACCTGCTCACTCGCAACTACCGCAAGCACCTGTTCGGTGAACAGACGCTGCAGCACTTCCCGCGGCCCGGCGAGGGGCCGCGCTTTACGATCTACGCGACCAGCCTGCAAACCGGCGCCAGCGTGCGATTCTCCCGGGACATCCTCGGCGAATGGCATCTGGGCGTGATTCCGGAGCCGGACGTGGAAATTGCCGTTGCGGTGGCGGCATCGAGTGCGTTTCCGCCGCCGTTGTGTCCCGTCACTCTGGAGCTGGACCCCGATCGCTGGGTCAAGACCGACATCGCCAACCTGCACCACGACAAGACACTCAAGTCGAAAATGCAGCTCGGGGACGGCGGCATCTACGACAATCTGGGCCTCGAGCGGCTCATGAAGAATTGCGAGCGAATCTTGGTCAGCGACGCGGGCGCGCCGTTCGGCGTCGACCCGAAGCTGACGTTCGAGCGCTTGAGCCAGCTCGCCCGGACCAAGCGTGCACTCGACATCATTTCGAACCAGGTGCGCGCATTGCGGGCCCGATACCTGGTGCAGGACTTTGCAAGCGGGCGGAAGCGTGGCGCGTACTGGGGCATCGGCACGACGATCGCCGAGTATCCGCTGGGCCAGTTGAACCTGTCGCCTGCTTTGGTCACCGACAGCGACACCACTCGCGCGATCAGTGGCATGCGCACGCGCCTGAACAAGTTCGACGGGCAGGAACAATCGCGGCTAATCAACTGGGGCTTCGCGCTCGCCGATGCGGCGTTGCGGTCCCGGTATGACACGCAGATCGCGGCGCTCGACAATCTGCCTTACGACGATTTCCCGATCTGAACACCTGCAGCCACGAGAGCACGTCATGGTGCCACCCGAAGAAGACGAAGGCCGACTCGTATTCGAACTGCTCTACGGCAAGGGCGACAACCCGCGCAGTACGGCGCCGGAGCCTTCGCTGCTGCCCCAGCTCGGCTGGCGCCTGTGTCACGATTCCAGTTTCGACGATGTCCTGAACGCGTCGCTGGAGTTCTCCCTCCACCCTACAGCGGTACCGCCGTGGACACCGCTCTGGGATGCGACGCTTTGGGGCATTGCCCGCCGCGAAGACCTGACTGCGTATCCCGGCGGCCTCGACAATGTCTCGGAGAATTACTGGCAGGTGCTGCAGACGTTGCGGCGGGGCGACCGGCAAGCCGCCGCCTTGCTCGTCGAGAACCGCATCGACATCGGCGCGCCGTATCCCGGCCTGGCCGGTGCCGCGCGACTTGCGCCTTTGCTCACCCGGGACCGGGTCGTGCAACTGTTCAACGATCACGCGCTCGACCCGGAACAGCTGGACCCGGAATCGGTGCGTTCGCTGCTCGCCGCAGCAAACGCACATTCGATCGATGTGCCAACAGGCTGGATCCAGTCCGCGCTGCAGGGTTCCTGGGAGGGCCTGTTTCCGCGCACCCGGGTGGCCCACATACTCCCGGACCTGCCGCCGGCCATTCGCACACCGCTGGCTGACGATCTCGCGGCCTGGGTCTCCGACCAGGATCTGCCGCCCGACGCGCGCGCGCTCTGGGTGTCACGCATTGCGCCGTTTGTTTCGTCCGCGGATGCCTGGCGCCGGGTGCAGCTCCTCGACGACTTGCCGGACCCATGGCGCGAGCACACGCGCCGGCTGATCACTGCCGACTGGCCCAGCGAGCCCTGGGCGGACGTGCTTCGTTCGCACCCCGAGAATCTCCGGTTCCGGAACATCCGGGAACCCCACGAGACGACGATGGGCGCGCCGTTCGACATCCTGTCGCGTTGGTCGCACCTGGCGGAAGCCGCCGTCGAACGCAGCGCACCGCCACCGGTCACCGCGGCGCCGGACATGGAACCGCCGGCACCGGACGACCGGCGCCTGCAGGCAGACATCGAGCATCGCAAGTCACGGCAGAAGGTGTTCGCCTTTGTTCGTGGCGAGTCGCACCTCATCGACGTATCCATCGGGCGTGGCGGACAGATTCGGGCCAACGTCCCCGTCGAGCCCGCGATCAAGGAGGCTTTCGATGACACCGATGCGGACACGATCGAGTTGCCGGTGTGGTTCCACGGCGGCGGCGAGCCCCAGAAGGGCAGCATCACCGTGCCGCGCGACCCGTCGCGGAACTCGTCTGCCGCCACGTTCGCGTACTCGGCACCCGACAGCGGGCGGGCGTTGCCCCGCATTCATGTCATGCGGCCCGGTGGCCGCAAGATCTTGCAAAGCGCCGTGCTGGTTGGCGACGTCGTGGCTGACGCCGCCACCGCCACGACCCACCGGCCAGCCTTCGAGCTCAACGTCGACCTGGTGGCTGGCAATCCCGAGGAGCCGGCAGAGGCGACCGAAGGGCAAACCATCATCACCGATGGCGAGACGGGGCTGACCGAGACGGACAGCAAGCTTGTCGAATTCAACGTTGCGAAGATCCAGAAAAACTTTGCGCAACTCGTGCACGCGATCGAAACCGCCGCCGACCGGCAGGACTTCGACGCCAAAGCCGTCGAGTCCCTGCTGGTCGAAGCGGCGAAAGTGGGGCAGCAGTACCGGATGGAGTTCAAGGACCAGCTGGGCGAGCTGGCCAAGGCCGACGTGCTCCAGATCGTGTCCCTGGAAAAAGACGATGTGCTGCCGCTGGAACTCATCTACGACGGGCCGCCGCTCAGGGTCGATTCGAAGATCTGTCCCGGCTGGCGCCAGGCGCTGCGCGACGGCCATTGCGGCGGCTGCGCGGGTGGCGGGCCGGACAACGATGCCGCCCCGGCCCGCGTGTGCCCGATGCGGTTCTGGTCGCTCTGCAAGGTCATCGAGCGCCGCACCGCGGATGCGGAGGGCGGCAAGTTCCGCGTACAGGCGGAGCGCTCCGCCGGCCGCGGGCAACTGCGGGCCATCGACGCGGCCGTGGTTGCCGCCTCCGGCCGGGTCGACGCCGCCGCCGTCACGGGCCTGAAAGACTTCGCGGTGAATACGCTCAGCATTCCGTCCAAACAGGCGGCGCACTGGGACGACTGGAGAAACATCGTCCACACCACGCACCCGGAGCTCCTCGTTGCCATGCCGCACAACGCGCTGGAAGCCGGCGCGTTGTCGTCCCGGCTGATGCTGGGTGAGCCCGCCGGTGACGACGGCGGTGGTGCACCGGAAACCGCGCTGCTGAGCGGGAGCGTCACGAGCGAGTACGTGCAGCCGACCGATGACGATCCCGGCCCGGTCGTGTTGCTGCTCGGCTGTGACACCCAGTTCCAGGCGGGCCAGATTTCCGGGTTTGCCGGCGAGTTCCGCCAGAGCGGCGCCGCCGTCACCGTAGCCACGTTCGGCAAGCTGCGTGCGGATCAGGCGCCGATGGCGGCGGAGGTGCTGATGGACCTGATTGCGCGACCGCCGCAGGGCGTTCGCAGCGTGGGCGAAGTGGTGCGCACGGCGCGGCGCAAACTGCTCGACAACAATCTGCCTATGGCGCTGCTGCTGGTCGCGAACGGCGACGCGGAATGGCAGTTGCCACAAACCACCGGAGGTACGCCGTGACGATCCTCGACCTCGAAATGCTGCCGGCCGCGGAAGGCGATGCATTGCTTCTTGCCTATGGCGACGAAGACTCGCCGCACTACATCCTGATCGACGGCGGGCGGCGCTCGACGTACAAGAACCTGCGCGACCGCATCCTGGAGATTCCCCTCGGCGAGGACGGCAAGCGCTTCTTCGAACTCCTGGTGGTCACGCATGTCGACGCCGACCACATCGAGGGCATCATCTGCCTGTTGCAGGATAAGGAGCTCAAGTGCCGGTTCGGGGATATCTGGTTCAACGACTGGGTCCACCTGGAACCGCTCGTCGAAGGCCAACGGCCGCCCGACCTGGGCCCGGAGCAGGGCGAGTTCCTGGGCGCGCTGCTGCACAAGCTCGAGTTGCCCTGGAACAAGGCTTTCCACGGCGGCGCCGTCGTCATTCCGCCGGAACCGGACCCGTTGCCGTTTGTCGACCTCGCGGACGACTTGCGCCTGACGCTGGTGTCGCCCACGGTCGAGACGCTGATCGATCTACGGAACAAGTGGACCAAGGTGATCAAAGACGCCGGGTTCACGCCGGGCAACCGCGACGAGGCGCTGGAGCAGTTCGCCGACAAGGCCTGGTCCGGTTTGCCCGCCAGTCTTGGCGACGAAGACCACAGCAATACGCTCGATCACAGCGAGGCCAACGGCTCCAGCATCGCGTTCCTGCTCGAGTACGGCGAAGCCCGTCTCCTGCTGTCCGGTGACGCTTTTCCGCAGGTGCTGCGTCCGGCGCTCGACCGCTGGCGTGCCGAACAGGACGACCCGTCGGAGCGCGTGTGGCTCGACGCATTCAAGGTGCCGCACCACGGCAGCAAGAAGAACCTGACACCCCAGCTCATGGACTGCATCGAGTGCGAGTCCTACCTGGTCTCGACGAGCGGCGCCCGGTTCCGCCATCCCGATGTCGACGCGATCAAGATTATCATCGACGGACATTCCGGCGAGAACGCGCCGGAACTCATGTTCAATTATCGGTCCCGCGACAACGAGTTCTATGACGGCCGGGACGACTGCACTGCGTTCTACGGCGACGACGCCGTGTTGCGGTACGAAATCCTGGACTGATTCACTGGGGGGGAGTGACCTGATGCAAGCGCTCGACTGGCAATACCGGCAACGAAACCGCGCGGCGACGCTTGTCGCGTTCCTGTGCCTGTTAAGCGCTTGCGTGACGCTGGCGCCGTACGACCAGCGCGCCTACGAGAATGCGACCTCGCTGAAGGCCAAAACTCTGGCGATGATGGCGAAGTCCGGCGAGGAGGACAGCTATGCACGCCATGCCGAGGCCGTGGACGCCCTGCAGGTCCGCTTGTCGGCCGCGTACGAATACGCAAACGGCGTCCTGCACAACAACGAGGCGGCGAAGAACTGGCGCGACCTGATCGGCGACGACGAAACCATGATCGGCGGGTGGTTGGCCGCCTGGAAGCATGACGGTGGCGTCTCCGGAGCGTTGCTCGACGAGCTCAGGATCCAGGTCGCCGAGGGATTCGACACGATCATCTGCCTCGAGGCCAACAAGCGACAGGTAACGGCGTGCCCGTCGCTCAAGACGGCGGACTAGCCGGGAGGCACTTATGTCGAAGTTCGATGACTACCTTGATTCGGTCATGCAGGACGCCCGGGCCCTGTTGGGAACTACCATCAAGCAAGGCAGGGACGAGGCCCAGGAGATCCTCGAAGCACACGTCCAGAACTCCAGGAGCCGGCTCGAACGCTGGACCAAGCTCCTTGCAGATGGTGACCTGAAGAAGCGCGAGTTCGAGTTGCTGATTAACAACCAGGTCACGCTCGGGCGCATGCGGCTGCGCACCGTGGAAGTCATCGGCAAAAAAGCCGCCTTGGAGTTTCGCAACAGGCTGCGCGCCCTGTTCATCGACAAGGCGTTCGAGGTATTCCTCTAGCCACCCGCCGCTCAGCCGATGTTGGTGCCGAGGTCCAGGTAGACCGTAGTGCCGCACCGGATCGGGCCCGAAGCCACCGGTTGTTGCAGGGTGACGTGGTTGCTGTTGTAGATCCCGACACTGCGAATGGACGGCGACAGGCCGGCCGCTTGCACTGCGCTCGTCGCCGCGTCCCGGTGCATGCCGGTTACCAACGGCACCGTGCAGCCCGAATCCGTAACGATATCCACCGCGGAGCCGGGCTTCGCCAGCGTGCCCGCGGCCGGGTCCTGCTCGATGACGGCACCTGGCGCCGACGTGCCGCGTCGCGACGACGACCGGCCCAGCCGGAAACCGGCAGACGACAGTGTGCTCCTGGCGTTCGACGCGGTGGCATTGGCGAGATTCGGCACCGGGATCCCCTGGGCAGCGACGACGAGGTCGATGCGGGTGCCGGGGGCAACCGGTGTACCGGCCGCGGTGCTTTGCTCGATGACGACGTCGTACGGCCCGCTCGTCTGCAGCCGCTCGGTGACCGCACCGGCCGCCAGGCTGCTATCCGCCAGTGCCTCGTGCGCCGTAGCAATGGACGAGTTCAGCACCGACGGCACGCGCACGCTCTCCGCTTCGACCCACAGGTTCACCGTGCTCGCGATGGGCACCCGCGCATTCGCCAAAGGTTGCTGGCGCAGCACCTCGCCGACCGCGGCATTGCCGGTAATCTGCCGGACGGTTTCGCCTGCCTTCAGACGCGCGCCCGCCAGCAGGCGCAGGGCAGCGGCTTCCGACGTGCCGACGAGCGGCGGCACAGTCGTGGGCTCGGCTTCGACGTCGAGGACGAACTGTGCGCCGCGCTCGACTTCGCGGCCGGCGGCCGGCTGTTGCGCGAGCACCTGGCCGATGGGCACGTTCTCGGTCACCCTGGCGACCGACGTGCCAGCCGTGTAGCCCCGGCGCACGAGTTCGTCTTTCGCGCCTGCTTCCGTCAGGCCGACGACATCCGGTGCCAGCAACCGCCGGTTTTCCGGCCGGTAGATGCGCTCGACGCGATTCATTCGATCGACCAGGTTGTTGAATTCGCCGCGCTGCAGATCGCGCCGGGCCAGGCCCCGGCCTTGCTCGATGGTAACCGCGTTGCCCGCGGCGACATCCACCGGCGACCAGGCCCCGGTCGGCGAGCGAATACGGACTCTGCCTTCCAGCGTCACGCACTCGTAGTTGACGCCGGACGGACTTCCGCGGGGCACGCGGACAGCAAACACGGTCCCTTCGACGCCGGCCAAGCCATACTCGGATTCCACCTCGAACGTCTCACGCAAGTCATCGATGACCCGCACGAAGATCTCCCCGAAACTCACCCAAAGCGAGGAAATGCGGATTTCGCTGTCTTCAAGAATGACCACCTCGATGGCACCGTTCTCCAGCAGCAGCACGGCCTGCGCATCAGGCCCCGTCGCGATGACGTCGCCCACTTCAAGGGTGGTGCCCGGTGCGATCGGGCCGGTGTTTCCGGCACGCGTTAACTGCACACTGACACTCGCTTCGCTGATGACGCGGTCATTGACCAGCACCGTGTTGACCTGCGGCGGCACGACGGTGCATCCGGCAGCTACGATCTCGCTGGCTAGCAGTACACAGAACCTGCCTACACGTTGGGCGACTGCGCGCGGAACTAAACGAGCATTAATGTTGCTTCTCCTGGTGCGGCTCAGGGAACCGGCCCGAGCGGAGCCGTCCCAATTATTGGCGGAGACGGCGCAGCCGGTCGCAAGTCCGATGCTGGTTCGGCAATATTCACGTCAATCTTCGAATCAACTGGCACCTCGGCGTCCGGCTCTAGCGACTGAAAAGAGACGGTCCAATGAGCATTGCTTTCGCCAGGTGCTGGCCTGACCTGGCCCAGCTGGAGCTGCGCCTGGGCCAGTTCCGTGCGGATGTCTTGCAGCGTCTTGCCCCGCAAGTCCGGAACGCGCGTCGGCTGAAGCTCGACAACCAGCGCCACGCGGGAGTTCGGCGACACGCGGTCGCCCGGCCGCGGTACCTGTGACTGCACTGCACCGCTGGCGCCTTCCGCAAGCACTATCCGGACGTCGCCCACCTGTAGGAGTGACGCCTGCAGGTAGTCACGCGCGTTCTCGACGGTAAGGCCGATCAAGTCCGGCACCGTCACCGGGGCCGCCTCTTCGAGGTGGAGACTGCGAATGCGGTTGTAGCGGCTGGCTATAGAGTCGAGCTCGGCTCGTGGAACCGCCCACACTTCCGGTTGTTCGTTGGCATAGACGACAATCTGGCTGCCGGCCGGAACCTGGCTTGCCTGCCACCGGCCGGCCGGGTCACTCACGTTGACGCGGCCTGCCAATGTCGTGCACGAATAGTTCCGCGCGTCCCGGTTCGCGCGGTCGACCCTGACGACGAATTCGGTACCTTCGACACCGGCCACGCCGTACTCCGATTGCACCTCGAACTTGTCCCGCAACTCTCGTTTCACGCGCACATAGAGCTCACCGATCCGGAGGAATATCGATGAAATGCGCAGCGTGGAGTCCGGCTGCACGTAGATCTCGATCGCGTCATCAGCGGACACGATAACTACCTGGGCATCATCGGCGGTGGTCAGTTCGTCGCCAGGCTGCAGTTCGAATCCCGGCCGCGCATTGATCTTCTCGCCGCCTCTCGTCACCGTGACATGAAATGTCGGCTCGCGGACGCTGCTGCCATCCACCGCGATGGTGCGAATCGACATTGCCGCATAACTGACGTTGCCGAGCGCCACCAACGTCAGCGCCACAAGCAGCCGACGAAAGGCGGGCAGGCCGATGGTGCGCATCGAATGACGGAGCAGCGGCATCATCATTCCCGCAACCAGTTGCGGCCAAAGCGCCGTGCTATCCACCAGGCGGAGAGTACGGCAAGAATGCAGTAGGCCGGCGTGATCAGGACGTCGAACCAGCCGTACAGGGCGACCGCCAGTGCGCCTACTAGCACGCAAAGGCCGACGACGACGGCAAGCTGGGGCCGGAATTGCCCGGCATACCGCAAGGTCCCCGCCACAGTGGCGCCCGCGAGCAGCAACATCAATGCCAGTTGATAGCGGTCACGCACCGGCACGATGAGGTCGTCCTGCAACAGGTTGTTGATGGCATCCGCCTGCCAGAGCACGCCGTCGCGGGTACCGGCGAGGTCGTGGACAATATCGCCGCGGCCAAGTACGCCGAGCAGGACCAGCGCGCCGGCAAACGCCGCCCTTGTTCCGGCCGGGTCGGCTGCCAGCCTTGCTTGCAACTGCTCGTCGGTGATAGTGCGTGCTGCGATCAGGTCGCCTGGCGTCTGCCGGATGAAGCGGTGCGCTACGAGGTCGCCGTCCTGGATCAGGGGACAGGTGGGCACGCGGCGCCGTGCCTCGTTGATCTCGGAGACCGCAAAGCGCACTGATGGCTTCTCAGTGAACGTCAGCACGGGCGCGACGGCGCCGTCGACAAACGCCGGCAGCAGGTTGGCGCCGCGAAAGGTTGCGACCGCGGCCAGAGCAAACGACGAATACGGAATGTCGGCCTTGAGCGCACTCATCGGCAGAGACCGGGCAAGCCCAAGCTTTGATTCGTGACAGATGTAGCCCGTCGCAGCAGTCGCGCTACGCAGCGCATCCGGTACTTCAAGCTCGGTCCCGGCGGCGTCGATTGCACCAATGACCACCGGCACCCGCGATTCCCGAATTGCCGACACCAACGGCGGCGCAGACGCCGGGTCAGTCTTGAACCCCCCCTCTTCCGCGCGGAAGTACATGTCGAGCGCAACGGTAGCCGCACCGACATCCGCCAGCGCGCGAATGGTGTCCGCCGTTCGGCGCCGCAGGGCCTCCGTGCTGAGTCCGGTCCCGTCGATGGTCAGTACGCGCAATTGCTCGTTTACCTTGTGTTCCGCGAGTCCATTGCCGAGGGCCATCACCGCAAATTCCGCCTGGGTGTCGATAGTGAACAAGTCCAGCACGCGAATGGCGGACAGGCAAAACAACACTAGTGTGGCCGCTAAACTCGTCCGCACCGCCTGTTTCGCAATCGTAATGCGGCGCCGGAATGCGGCTGCTTCCCGTTCCGACGGTGTGGCTTTCTGCGCCGCTCGCAGCGTGTCGATATGGTCAGCGCTGGTCGGAAAATTTGCCAGGAGGCCCTTTTTTTCCGGCACGAGTACGACGTCGCCCCGCGTGTGCAGGAAGAGCACCGGTGCAGCGAGTTCACGCTGGTCCGCGAAGCGTGCCGCCAGCATGTGCCGGCCGTGCGAAACCGCAACATCCACGCGTCCCGTGTTGGGGCCATGAAACAGGCTGTTATAGAAGCAACGGCAGAAGGCGATTGCCGCGTCGTCGAGAACGCTGAACTGCATTGCTACAACGGCGGGAACTCCTCTGAGCACGAGCCGTGCGGCGGAACCGGTCAGTGGCCGGCTGGATGACCGGGTCGCGCCATTACAGGCATTGAGCACCACAAGCTTGACGTTTGGCGAGTTGACGAATAGCTCCGCGAACTGCTCGTCGTCGATCGACTCGTCGCCACCGTGTTCGCTGTCGAGGACCAAGAAACCGCGGTCGTCGCGAAAGGCGCCGTGGCCGATGAAGTGGATGCAGTGCGCCTCGTGCTGCGCCAGATATTCGGTGATTCGCTGCCAAGTGACGCGACGATCTGCAAACCGGTCTGCCAGGTACGTGACCTCGATATCCGGCCCGAGACCCGATACTGCCGCGTCGATGATCGAGCGCTCCTTGGCAACATTGAGCGGCGCCGACTCGCTTCCGGCAGGAATGAGGACGAGTAATCGAATCGGGCAGGTCGCGCGTAGGTCGCCGCGCGCCTGAGCCATGTCCAGATAGCGCACCAGCGGTGTCTTGATGCGCGTGCCGATGAATGCCTGACAATCGTCGGAGTACAGCAATTCCCAAGGCAAGGCCGCCACTTCGGGGCTCCGGATTCGCAGTCGAATTCTTAGCCCCCTGTTCGGATCGTTGCTAACTTCGCCCAAGCTCAGCAAGAAAGTGCGGCTTCCTGCGCCTGTGAAAAGCCGGTGGTAAAGATCCCGGCCGGCGGACGTTAAGAACGCACGGTCAGTATCCCGGCCGTCAAGGCGACGGCCGAGAGTTTTCGCTGCAGCGCGGTCCGGCAACTCAATGGGCGACCCGGGCGGCGCCCCAAAGGATTCCGATTCCACATTTACGACGTGTCCCCCGGCGCCATTTGGGTCGATTTGAATCGCGAAATCGTTGTATCGCATTGACTTGTCCGGCTGCCGGAATCTGGGACAATTCTCGGCCGCCTGGCACGCCGACAACCGATGGGTTGCGCGCTTGTTATTCTTGTCGTCTTGCTGACTATTTTTGGTCGTATAGGCTCAAGTATAGCATCTTGGCACGGCGTGGCTTGACGCCGCTAGCGCTGGCCTGACGTCGACGGCAGGCGTGCTCTGGTGCTTCAAGATGCTGCATCTGGATGCCGAGACCGGAACCACCAGACCATCTACCCTCCGAGGACTAGCATGGCGGTCTTGAGATTGCGCCGCGCTCGCTTTTCTAGCCGTTGCCGGAAGCCTTCCGTCGAGTACACCGACTCCCGGTCCAGGAACGACTGCAGGATCTTCCGCCGGGTTCGCCGGAACAGTGGGCCCGGCACCCACTTGTACTCACGGCGTACGTCCTGTTCGAACTGCCGGTAGGTCGTCTCGTCAGCGCCCAGGATCGACAGGTCGATATCAACCAGCAGCTGAGCATCGGCCCCATCGGCCGGCGCCTCGTGCACCGTGGCCATGACCAGGTCGTGCACACGGTCGACCTGCTCGCTCCCGGCCCGCCGCTCGCGCAGGAATTCGGCCGCCCAGTCGGCACTCTTCTTCTCGTTGTCCTTCGCGTAGGAGTCGTATACGGCATCGTGAAACCAGAGCGCGAGCTCGACGTCGTCAGGGTGCTCGGCCAGGTTCCGGTACAGGGCCAGCTCGTCCAGGCAGTGCGTGATGTGCGCGACGGTATGGTAATGCCGGTGCTTCTGCGAATAGGCTTCGAGCAGAGCCCGGTAGGTTTCGGTGTTGGCACCGAAACCCAGCCGGTTCATCAGGGCATGCCAGCGCGTCGACTTCACGGAGCCACCTCACAGCAGGAGTGAGGAGGATAGCAGGCTCGTGCGTCGGACCGGCCCGCCCTACTCAGCGGGCGGCGTCCCCTCGGAGGCCATGATGTCGTTCCGCTTGACCACCGTGTACCGCTGCCGGTCGCCGTTGAACGTCAGCAGGTAGACGAGCGCCTGGTCGGCATCCTCGACACCGCAGTTCGCGTTCTTCCGGTTGGCGGCCACCTTGCAGTCCTTCGCATCGGCGGGCAGCCCGAAGTAGCTGCGCACGGCTTCCGTTTCCGACACCACGTCGAACGCCTCCTTCAGGCGAATCCAGTGCTCGCGAATCTCGACGAGCTGCTCGCCATTGCGGGCCAGGACGATCTCCACGTGCCCGCCCGGCGCGTTGTAATCGCCCTTCACGGCCGAAAGGCCGCCCTGCCACCAGTCTTCGTAGGTTTCCAGGTTGCCGGTGCTGAAACCGCGGCTCTTGAGCAGGTTGAACGCCTCCCGGGCGGAGGTCTGCAGCGTCAAGTCCGCAACGGTGACCGCTTCGATGCGGCCGCGATCGGCGACATCGGCGTTTGCGCGTACGGACAGAAGCCCGACGAGCACCAAGACCGCGAGAACCTGCCCGAAGGCGACCCACCGGCGGGGCGGCAGCCACTCAGCGTCGATGGCCAGGGTCTTCCCGAAACGTAGGGCTCGATACCGAATCGTCAACATGCGCGCTCCTCCCGACGAAGGCACGTTCTCGTCATGCCCCTGTATACGCAGTCCCGCCGCCGATCGGACCACTCGGCGCGCCCGGCGCGATGCGTCGCCCCCGGTCGTTGCGCCCTTGTGGTTCCCTCCCGTTGTGTAAGAGACTAGCGGACCACAACTGCTGTAACTTGGTTAGACAATGAGGCCTGCTGCCATGCGAATTTTCATCTCAACCCTCTTTCTCATCCTGGTGACCGGACCTGCCCTGTCCGAGACGATCGCGGTCATTGGCACCGGCAACGTGGGCAGCGCGCTCGGACCGAGGCTCGCCGAGGAGGGTCACCGGATCGTGTACGGCTCGCGCGATCCGCAGCAAGCCGATGTCGCGAACCTGGTCGCCAGGACCGGTGACAACGCGACTGCCGCGACCCCGGCCGAGGCCGCCCGGGATGCGCAGATCGTGATTCTCGCCGTACCGGGCAAATACGCGGAACAAATCGCCCTCGGGCTCGGCGACCTGTCCGGGAAAATCGTGATCGACCCGACCAACGCGCCGCTGAATCCCGACCCCGGTTTCGAATTGCCGCCCGGGACGTCGATTGCCCAGCTCGTTCAGGCCGCCGCGCCGGAGGCTCGGGTAGTCAAAGCCTTCAATACCCTGCCCGCCTCGCAGATGGCCGACTCGACCTCGGCCCCGGGGCCCGTATCGATCCCGCTCGCGGGCAATGACGATGCGGCGAAGCAGCGAGTTGCCGAGATCGTGAAAAGCATCGGTCTGGAGCCAATCGACGTTGGGCCTCTCGATCTCGCGATCTGGGTCGAGGGCATGGCGAATCTCCTGATACGCAACATGTTCAGTACGCGCCAGACGTTTGGCTACTACCTGCGGCCCGCGCCTTCCGGCGAGCAGTAGGCGCGACCGATCCGCGATCGGGCATGAAGCCGGGTCGGCTCGGGTGGCACAGGCTTCCTGTTGGCGACGCCCGCGGCTGCTCGCCAGCTCGGCGAAGGCACAGCGCCGGGCTGGCGAGCGTCGGAGACCCTAGTTCCAGTTGTCGATCTTGATGTCGAACGGATCCGGCGCACCTTTACCGGTCTCGACGAGCTGCTTGAGGCTTATCAGGAACGCCGCCCACTTGGTGCTGCAGTGGTGCATGAACTCCCCGGCCTCGCGCCAGCCGGTGTGCTTCAGCAGGACGATCGCGTAGTCGTTTTCCTGCCTGAGGTCCCAGCTCACGTGGGTGCCGATCCATTCGTCGGGCCCCCCGACGACTTCCCAGAGCACACGTTTGCCCGGCTCGAGCTCGAGCACCTTCATGTCGAAGCCGCCCGCGCCAAAACGAAACTTGAGTACGCCGCCGATTTCGCTTGTGCCCTTCGTGTTGGTCGTCCACCAGCCCGCAAGTCCCTCGCGCGTTGCGATCGCCTTGTAAGCCTTGTCGACGGTTGACCGGATGCCGACGCGGTGCAGAATGTCCGCCATGTCTCTTCTCCTTGTGTGTTCAGTGAGGGTGACGGGTCGGGAGACTCGCACGAGCCGGCGCGCGGCCGGGAGTAACAACTGCGTCGTGAAAGGAGCTGCATGGACGCGTTGATCACGGCGGCAGCTCGTGCACTGGCGGCCGGTGATCCGCTGGGTGCACTGAAGCGCGTGGCGCTGCGTGACGACCCGACGGCGCTGGCATTGCGCGGCATTGCGATGGCCCAGCTCGGCGAACTCGACCGCGCCAAGGGTTTGCTGCGCCGGGCCGCGCGCGCATTCGGTTCCCGCGAGCCGCTGGCCCACGCACGCTGCATCGTGGCCGAAGCGGAAATCGCACTCGCCGCCCGCGAACTAGGCTCGCCGTCGAAGACGCTCGACGTCGCGCGCGAAGTGCTCGAGGCCCACGGCGATCACGTCAACGCGGCGCACGCACGCCATCTTGCGGCACGCCGTTGCCTGTTGACCGGCCGGCTCGATGACGCGGAGCACGCGTTGGACGCCGTCGACGCCGCCGCCCTTCCGCCGGCGCAACGCGCCGTGCATGAATTGCTCGTGGCCGGCATCGCGATACGGCGCGTGCGGACCGGACCGGCGGACGCTGCCCTCGAGCGAGCCGTCAGCGCCGCGCGTGACGCCGGCATACCCGCGCTCTCCGCGGAAGTGCAGAGCGCACGCGACGTGCTGGCATCGCCGGCCGCGCGGCTGCACAGCAACGGTGAGGAGCAAGTGCTGTTGCTGGCGGACGTCGAACGGGTGCTGGCCTCCGGCGCGCTCGTCGTGGATGCCTGCCGCAACGTCGTGCGCGCTGCCGGCGAACACGTACCGCTGGCCAGCCGCCCGGTGCTGTTCGCGATCGCACAGGCACTCGGCGATGCCTGGCCGGGCGACGTGTCGCGCGAAGCACTGATCGAGCAAGTGTTCCGGATCCGGCGCGTGGACGAGACACATCGTGCGCGGCTCCGGGTGGAGGTTGGCCGACTGCGGTTTGCCCTGAAGTCCGTGGCCGATGTGCGTGCGACGCAGGACGGCTACGAGCTCGTGCCCAACAATGCTGCCGAGGTGGTGGCGCTGATGCGGCCCGTGAACGAGGAGCACGCAGACGTGCTGGCACTCCTAGCCGACGGCGAGGCGTGGTCCACGTCGGCGCTGGCGCTGGCTCTCGGCAGCAGCCAGCGCTCGGTGCAAAGAGCCCTGGGCACGCTGGCCGAGATCGGCAAGGTGCAGGCGCTGGGTCGGGGTCGGGCCCGCCGCTGGATCACCGCGCCGCTGCCGGGAATCACGCAAACATTGTTACTCCCCGGCCCGCTGCCGGGCTACTAGGATAGGCGCCCGACTAACACGAGGAGCAGTCCATGCGCACATCGACCGGCGAGATCATCCAGGAATTCGGCCCGTACCCGGGCATTGAGCGCGTGCACGGAGTGTCGTACGACGGGCAGCACGTGTGGGCCGCCACCGGGGAGCGGCTGAACGCGCTGGACCCGGCGGACGGGAGCATCGTGCGTTCACTCGAGGTGCCGGCATTCGCGGGCACGGCGTTCGATGGCGAGCACCTCTACCAGATCGCGGAGAACACGATCCAGAAGATCGACCCGAAGAGCGGCAAGGTGCTCTCCACCATCCCGACGCCGGGCGAGAGCAGCTCGGGGCTGACGTGGGCGGAAGGCTCGCTTTGGATCGGCCAGTTTCGCGACCGTAAGATCCTGCAGGTCGACCCGGACTCCGGCGACGTGCTACGCACCATCGAGTCCAGCCGCTTCGTCACCGGCGTGACCTGGGCCGACGGCGAGCTCTGGCACGGCACCTGGGAGGACGAACACAGCGACCTGCGGCACGTTGACGCTGACACCGGGAAGGTGATGGAGACGCTCGACCTGCCCGATGACACGTTCGTGTCCGGGCTGGAGTACGGTGGAGAAGGCCGTTTCTATTGCGGCGGCGGCGGCAGTGGAAAAGTCAGGACGATCCGGCGAGCCGAGTGAACTAAAGGTGTCAGGTTTATTTTAGGGAAGGCCGCGCCTGAAAAAATAAACCTGACACCTTTTGGACACCTTTTGTGCTTTTTGTGACGCCTTTTTTGGACACCTTTTTTGTTCACAGTAGGTCTTTCGGAAAGCTCGCCGCCAGGTGATCGATAAGCGCCCGCACCGCCGGCGGCAGCCCGCGGCGCGTGGTGAAGATCAGATGCACGATGCCTTGCTGGCCGCGCCATTCCGGCAATACCCGCACCAGTTTGCCCGCCTCCAGGGCGTGCATGCAGACGTGGTACGGTAGCAGCGCCACTCCCAGGCCGGCGATGGCTGCGTCGCGCACTGCAACCATGTCGGCACAACCGAACCGGGCATCGACCGTGCAGCTAACCCGCTCTCCTCCCGAGCCTTCCAGTTCCCACTCCGCTGCAGCATCCGCGTCAGCCGTGGCGAGTCTTGGCATTGCGCCCAAGTGTTCAATGCCCTTTACCTGGTTGGCCAGGGAAGGGCTCGCGACCAGGATGCGAGTGGAGTAACCCAGGGTTCGCAGCGTCAGCTCGGCATCGCTGCTCAACGTGATGCGCACGCGCAGCGCGAGGTCGATACGTTCGTCGATGAGGTCCACGGGCCGGTCCGTTGCTAGCAGTTGCAACTGCACTTTCGGGTAGCGTTGCAGGTAGCTCTGCACCGCGGGTGACACGATGCCGACGAGTGCCGTCGGGCAGCTGAAGCGAATGCGCCCGTGCGGCTCGGTGCGGGCTTCGGTCACCAGCGCTTCGGCCTGCACCGCCTCCCGCAGGATGGTCCTGCAGCGCTCGTAGAAGAGTTGCCCGACATCGGTGACCCGGAACCGCCGGCTCGTGCGCTCGATAAGTCGCAGCCCCAGCCGTTCCTCCAGCCGCGCGACGCGCCGGCTCAGCTTGGATTTCGGCTCACGCAGTGCCCGCCCGGCGGCCGCAAACCCTCCATGGGTCACGACCTCGGCGAAATAGGCGTAATCGTTGAGATCAGTCTTCATCGTTCTATTTTCGGAACGCTACACTCTATTTTTGCCGACTACAAGCAGGGTCGTTCCGCTCATAGGCTTACTCCCACGGCAAGACGGTCTTGCCCCCATCCCAGGAGACAGAGCAATGAGCAACTTCAAGGACAAAGTCGTCGTAGTCACCGGCGGCACGAGCGGCATCGGCCTCGCCACGGCGAAGGCCTTCGCCGCGCAGGGCGCAGCCGTATACATTACGGGCCGCCGCCAGCCCTCCCTCGACGCGGCCGTGCGTGCCATCGACGGCAACGTAACCGGCGTGCAAGGTGACGTAGCCAATCTCGAAGACCTCGACCGGCTGTACGACACGGTCCAGGAGCGGCATTCCCAGATTGACGTGGTCTTCGCCAACGCCGGCGGTGGCGACCTTCTGCCGCTGGGGGCAATCACCGAGCAGCACTACCAGCAGACCTTCGACACCAACGTAAAGGGCACGCTGTTCACCGTGCAGAAGGCATTGCCGCTATTGCGCGACGGCGCGTCCATCGTGCTCACTTCGTCGACCACCGGCACGACCGGAACAGAAAACTTCAGCGTCTACTCGGCTTCCAAGGCGGCGGTGCGCAATTTTGCGCGGAGCTGGATCCTCGACCTCAAGGACCGCGGCATTCGTGTCAATGTCGTCAGCCCCGGCCTTACGGACACGGCCGGCCTCGACGACCTATTTGGCGGCGGCGAGCAGGCCGCCGGCGTGAAGCAGTTTCTGCAGGAGCGCATCCCCGCGAACCGCATCGGCCAGCCCGAGGAAGTCGCCAATGCTGTGCTATTCCTGGCCTCCGAGCAATCCGGCTTCGTCAACGGCATCGAGCTATTCGTCGATGGCGGCATGAACCAAGTCTAAGAAGCACCCCACAACGGGTCCTACCAAAAGGTGTCAGGTTTATTTTTTGCTCCCCGGCATTCGCCTGACCCGACTCAACAGGTGCCGGCTCTCGCCACACCCAACAGGAGAAACAACGATGAAAGTACTATCCCGCATCCTCGGCGCCGTCATCTTGCTGATGTTGCTGGCCGGCATCCCCGCCCCGGTCGATGCAGAAGCACCCGCCCTCAAGGCGCTGCCCGAAGCTACATTGGCGGGCAATACCGTCGTTACAACCGACGGCGTGCGCCTCTACTTCAAGGACTGGGGCCCGAAAGACGGCCCGGTCGTCACCTTCAGCCACGGCTGGCCGCTGAACGCGGACAGCTGGGAATCGGCGATGCTGTTCCTGGCCGAACGAGGCTACCGGGTGGTGGCACACGACCGCCGCGGCCATGGCCGCTCCAGCCAGCCGTGGGACGGCAATGACATGGACCACTACGCCGACGATCTCGCCGCCGTCATCAGCGCCCTGGACCTGGAGGACGTCACTGCGGTGGGCTTCTCCACGGGCGGCGGCGAAGTCGCACGCTACATCGGCCGCTACGGCACCGACCGCATCCGCAAGGCCGTGTTGGTCAGCGCCGTGCCGCCGCTGATGCTGCGAACCGACGACAACCCTAACGGCTTGCCTATCACGGTGTTCGACGGCATTCGCGAGGCATCGCAGGCAAACCGCGCCCAGCTCTATCTCGACCTCGCGTCCGGCCCCTTCTACGGCTTCAACCGCGAAGGCGCGACTGTGTCCCAGGGCCTGATCGACAGCTGGTGGGCCCAGGGCATGCAGGCCGGGCACAAGAACACCTACGACTCCATCGCCGCGTTTTCGGCAACGGACTTTCGGGACGACCTTGCGACGTTCGACGTACCCACGCTGGTCATTCACGGCGACGACGACCAGATTGTGCCGCTCGAAATTTCCGGGGCGGAGTCCGCACGGCTGATCGACGGCGCTAGGCTGATCGTGTACCCGGGTGCGCCACACGGGTTGACGGAGACGCACAAGGAACGGTTCAACCGGGATTTGCTCGAGTTCCTGCGAAACTGAGCGCCGCAGCTGGTGAGCCGCCCGCCGGTGAACCCGCGGGCGGCTCAAACCGGTGTCGATGAGTGCCTGCCAATTGTCAGGTCGATTCGTGCCCGCCGACAACGACGACATTCGACGCAATCGGAAACATTCCCGCGGACGTCCCCTGCCCCCACCGCCAGGGGAGCCCCTGCAAAATAAACCTGACACCTTTTCCGCGTTATTATTGCCCGCATGAAGCGACTTACTGCCATGGCGCTGTGTGCCGCGCTACCCATGCTGGTCTGCAACACCTTCGCCCAGTCGGATGAAGAATCAGACCCCTCCCCCATCGTCTTCATCTACGACTCCAGCGGTTCGATGTGGGGCCAGATCGACGGCACCGCCAAGGTGGAGATCGCACGCGACGTGATGGCGACGACGGTGGACAACCTGCCGGCGTCTCAGAAGGTCGGGCTCGTCGCCTACGGCCACCGCACCGAAGGCGACTGCGACGATGTCGAGACGCTGCTCGTCAACAGCGACACGAGCGCCATTACGCCGGCGCTCGAGTCTATTCGTCCGCTGGGCAAGACGCCGCTCGCCTGGTCCGCGACCCGGGTCATCGAGCAGCTCCAGGAGGACCAGCAGAAAGCCACCGTCATCCTGCTGACGGACGGCGTGGAATCCTGCGGCGGCAACCTCTGCGAGGTGGTGCAGAACGCCCGTGAGAGCGGCGTCGACTTCGTCATGCACATTGTCGGGTTTGGCTTGCAGCCCGGCGAGACGGACGCGCTGGTCTGCGCGGCGGAAGCCGGCGGCGGCCGGTACTTCGACGCCGACAGCGCGGAGGAACTCGCGGCCGGCCTGTACGAGGCCACCGCACAAACGGTCGACCTCGCGGTGAACGTCAGCCTGAGCGCGACCTTGAACGGTGCGCCCCTCGATACCTACATCCAGGCGTACCCGCCGGGCACCAGCAAGGCCGTCCAGGCCGCCCGCAGCTACCACAAGGGCGCGGAGTTCTACGTGCCACCCGGCACCTACGACCTCAAGGTGAGCGCGCTGGAGAACACTGACCTGAAGCCGATCTGGTTACGCGGCATCGAGGTCCGCGAGGACGCAGTGAGTGAGCAGGTCGTCAGCTTCGATGCCGGCACCGTGCGCTTCAACGTCCTGAACAACGGCGAAGGCTGGGATTCCATCGTCAAGCTGCGCGACGGCGACGACATCGTCGCCCAGGTCCGCACCTACGGACGCCCGACCGACATGCAGGTGCCACCCGGCGAGTACTCAGCCACCGTGCAGGCACTCGCGGTGCAGGGCATGACTACGGTCTTCGAGGTCGACGGCATCGCGGTCACGGCGGCGGACATCACCGAGGTGAACCACCCGTTCGAAACCGGCATCGCGATGGTTGGCATCAGCACGGGCGACGAACTGGTCGACGCCACGGTGAACTTCCACGACAAGGCGAGCGGCAAAGGCATCGCAGGCGCACGCACCTACACCAGCGCCAGCAGCAACCCCCGCAAGTTCGTGCTGACGCCGGGCACCTACAACGTCAAGTACGTCACGCTGGGGGTGCATAAGGGGCACAACGGGGCGTTTGAGATGACGGTGCTGCCTGGGGAAACGGTGCAGGAGTTGATTCAGGTTCCGTAGCAATTGGTGTCAAGAAAGGTGTCAAAAAGGTGTCAAGTCTATTTCCTTGCCCGCGAAAAAATAAACCTGACACCTATGCCGGACACCTTTTCCGGACACCTTTTCCGGACACCTTCTCCGACACCTTTTCCAGACAGTCCTTGTCGAAGAGCAGGCCTGTCACTACGTTCTCCGCTACTACATTTTCGTTCTTTCCAAGATAGGCACCAGCGTGACTCGCTTTGGCCCCATCTCAAGTTTCCGACAAGACCAAGGCGCGATTGAGAAACCCCGTGTCTCGAGCGAACAAGCACTAATACCCTTCAAGTCCAAGCTCGATGATCGAATCGTAAAACCCGGCCACCTCCAGAGTTACGGTCACCGGATTCGTCTCGAGGTTCAGCCAGTACCAGCCGTGCTGCCCCGCGTATGGCGCGATAATCGAACCCGCGTCGTCGCTGCCCTCACCTTCCGCGTAACGGGTAAAGAACTCGTCACCAAACGCGCTGTCGTGTGCATGAAAATCGTAGTAGACCTGCGCACCATCAGCCGACCAGCGATAGACGATCGCATCGCCCTGCCCCATCACCACCTTGTACTCGATAGCCGAATTGCCCGCGAGCGAGACTTCCATTGTCTCAGACTTCCACGCGCCTTCCCTTCGAATAAGATTCTCTCCACTGACGGCTGGCTCCGCCGGCCCGAGACCAGCTTCAGGCATCTCAACATCACCGGGTGAAAGGTAGCGAAACACTGGCGCACCACCAGTCACACTTGCCATCTCCACCTTCACCGCTTGAGCCGGCGCCTCGGCAGGTGATTGCGCAGCGGTAGCCGTTATTTCGCTCGCCGGCACTTCGCCAGTCAAGGATGAGCCAATCAACACGCCGAAGCCAAATGCCGCAAAGGTAATCAATACCGCAGTTGCCATTTTCATTGGTCTTCCTGTTTTCTATCCAAAGCTAGAATGTGAGAGCTGGTATGCCATTAACGCAAGACCCGCGACGATGAGACCACCATTAACGGTGCGCGAAATCAACGTGTTCTTGTCATGCGTCGGAATGAGCTGCAGCATGAACAGGATTGCAACCAGTGCCGCGAACTGCCCGGCTTCTACGCCAACATTGAACGCAACAAGATTGGCGAGCGATCCATCTGCCGCAAGATCGAGATCTTGCAGTTTCGTCGCCAAGCCAAGACCGTGGAATAGCCCGAATACGATAACCGCTACAAGCTCGTTCGGAGATTCACCAAAAACTCGCTCAAATCCGCCGAGATTATCGAATCCCTTGTACGCAACGGACAGACCAATTATCGCATCGACGAGATTAGGATCAACGTCGAGATTCAAGAGCACGCCGCCAATCAGCGTGATGCTATGGCCCAACGCAAACAGAGTTACGAGCGTAGCGACTCGCCGAATACTACGCGCGTAGAATAGGACACCCGCCAAGAACAACAAGTGATCGAAACCCGTCACCATGTGCTTGGCGCCGAGCCGTATGTAAAGCGGAATTTGTACGCCAGAGCTTCTGGCAATCAACTCCGCATCGGCCTCAGATACGTCGTGCGCCTCTGCAAAGGACACCAAACACGTCAGGCCGACAACGACAACTAGAGCTGTCCACATGGCAGTTACTGCAATCCGAATCATAGGCCGTTCAGATAGAATCCAATCGTCAACTATTGCCATAGCCGGGCCTCTCGGCGACAGATTGCAATTGTTCCGTCCTTCGGCGCCCGACTCGTTTGCCGAGATATCGTAGACGCCGATAGCCAACCCAGCAGCCAACGCCACAAAGCAACGTTACACCCGACAATGTTGAAAGCAATAGAACTTCACGAAGCGGGCGAGTACGCATGAAGCCTGCAAAATCCAGCCTGTGGAGACCGTGATGCAGCCAACGGTAGCGTCTTGCGGCACCATCGACCCGGCGGACAAGCGCTCCAGTTTCCGCATCGAAATAGTAGCGCGTCTGCTCACTATCGCTCAGAATCACACGAATAACGGGCAGCTTAGCCGGCGTTCTGTGACCAAAGTAGTAGGCGTCTTCCGCCTGCAGCAACTCCACAGCTGCTATTCGCACGCCCGGTATCGAGTTCGACAAGCGCTCGACGACCTCCTCGCCCGTTGGCGGAGCCGATATCAGCGACGGACCTGCGAGTCGATGCTGCCTGCCATTGGCATGCGTCAAGACAACCTGCCCTTCTCCGGCACCTGTACTAATCTCCACCCCTACAATCGCGTCAGAAAGCTTTGCGTTGGCCCTGGATATGAGCTTCTCTACCGTTGCCGCGTCCAGCCGTGCACCAATCTCCGCGGTATACTCCTTGCTACCGGGCTGACTTTCCAACCAGCCCCACGGATTCATTGATACTAAGCCGCTGAACATCCAGGACAGCGTCAGCGTCCCGAACGCCAACCCGCTAACGTGGTGCCATCGCATCGGCCCAATGTAAGGAGTCCGCCGGCCTCTCGCGCTCCGGATTCGCGCAATCCCGAGATAAAGTCCGGATGCAGCAAGGACGGTTCCGAGTAGCGAAGCATGAACAACAACGCTGTACCAAAGTGCCTGGCGTTCACGAAAGGCGCGGAAGTACAGCCAGTGCGGCACGGCGCCGAGCCAGTTCCAGAAACGTTCGCGAGCGGTCGTGTCCTGAACGACCGTACCGCTCGTGCCAGACACGTACAGGACATGCCGCTCGATTGTGTCAAACGATACCTTGAAGAGAGGCCGGTGTGCACTGTACTTGCTATTGACGGTCCACTGATCACTATTGATGCGATCTATCTCTGCAACGCGTCCGGAAATGTTTCGATGACGCAAGTGGTCGGCGGCAACTTCCGCTGCGAAGTCGGCAGTTACTTCTGCGATCCATTGACCGTCGCGCAAACTAAGCATTTCGGCCGCGCCATCTTGGCCGCTGACGCGCGCAATGGGTCGACCATTCAACATCTGTATATTCAGTGTCTCGTAACCTGCCAGCAGATCGCCAACTTCGGGCGAACAGCAGCCTCCGAGATCGAGTGGCTGGAGCCCAGCCAAGTGCTCCTGTGGAGTCAACTCGGGGAAGGCAACATAGGTCATGACTATTCCGGACGCGGCCCAGACCGTCATCAGGATAGCGAGGGTGATGCCGAGCCAGCGATGCAGCAAGACCAGAAGCCGCTCCGGCAGTGTTCGTTGCGTGCGCTCCATCAGATTACCGCTCCGAGGCTCGAATGCTGGACAGTATTCACTCCAGTTCCGAATCCGATAAGTTCTCTACCGTTAACAACCAACGTTAATGTTTGTTGGTTACATGCGCCAACAGTAACTTTACTGAAATAACGTACACCGGCACGTGCGCACCCGATAGATTCATTTGCCGACCCTCACTCAGGTGCACAGGCTATGCCGACCTCAAACCAACAACCATTTCGCCGATTTGTCCGAAACGGGATCCGAGCGCTGCTCGCGCTTGCCAACTGTCTGATTCTTGCCACAGCCGCTTATGCCGACATCAATGAAATTGAGGAGATCATTGTCGCTGGCGAACTGGAGGAAACTATCCCGCTGGATCTCAGCAACTATGGCAATCAAGTGAGCATGGTCCTATCGGAGGAGATTGAGGCAATGGGTTTCGCAGATGTCTCGCAGGCCCTTCAGATGTTGGCACCCGGCCTATACCTGGCACCTAAGAACGGCCCATTTGACTACGTGAATGCGTCACTCCAGGGCTCGAGGCGCCACGACATTCTCTGGCTGGTGGACGGCGTCAGGATTACCAATCGGCTGTACAACGGCACAACCCCCCTGGACACGATTCCGGCGCATTCCGTTGAACGAATCGAGATTTTGAAAGGCGGACAAGGAATCTTCTATGGGTCCCAGTCTGTGGGTGGCGTCGTCAATATTGTCACGACGCCATACAGCCCGAAGTTGTCTGGGGAGATTGGCCTTGGCGTGAACTCAAACGATGGCTACAACCTCAACGCGTCGCTGCGTGGAGGCAGTAAGCAACACAAATACGTTGTATCCGTCTCGCGCGACGAAGCCAGAGGGTACCAGCCGTATCGCGATGAGGACCTGCAGCCGAGCAGCACGGATCGCGAGCGCGGTTACGAAGTAAATTCGCTCGGAATCAAGTACGCCTGGTCACCCTGGAGTAATTCGACGCTGTCATTGCAGGGCATATACACGGTGGCAGACCTGGATTATTCCCGGCCGTTCCTGAACAACCGTACCGTGAATGCTCGCGAAGAAGCCATACTAACGGCAAAGCTCGCCCACCGGCTCAACGACGCCGTAGAAGTGTACATCAAGGCTTACCAGCACACATGGGACACCGAGTACACGCGAATCTACAACGAACTGGATGAAGACGGCAGCCTGACTGGCGGTATCGTCGTTCGCAATAACGAGTCCTATTGGGGTTACGACGACTACGGATTTACCGCGATGGCGCAACTCAATCTCAGCGACCCTCTCGAGTTCATCGTGGGCCTGGATCAACAGCATTTCTCCGGAGAAGATGAAGTCTGGCGGATCGCCGATCAAAGGGAGAAAGTGACCGCGCCGTTCATCCAGATACGTACGACTAAAGAACTGTTGGAGTCGACGACGCTCGCCCTCGGTCTTCGCCACAACCGGGCGTCGAACATGACAGATTCCACGGTCTGGAACGTGACCGGAAAGCATTTCTTCAATGACAGCTTGTACATTCAAGGCAACATCGGCACCTCATTCAGGTTACCCGATGCGGAAGCACTGTTCCTCGACGAATATTACGACGACAATCACGACGAAATTCCGGATGGCGGCTGGTTTGCGATTGGAAACCCAGCGCTCAAGCCGGAAAAGAGTAAGAACTTGAATGTGTCGATCGGCGGTAATCACGCGGCGTTGACTTTTGAGTTGACATACTTTGCGAGAAACGTAACAAACTACATTGATTCCTACGTTCCGGTCACAATTGGTGGTGTTGTCGGCGAAACCTTTCTCAATAGCGACGACGAAGTCAATATAGATGGTCTCGAGTTGCAACTTCAACATCACTTCTCAGAAAGTAGCTACATCAACCTCAACTACATCGGCACCAAGGCGCTGTTCATGGGCGACGGATCACAGCTCGCAGGTATTCCTGAGGCCGAGGTCAAGATCGGCCTGCACATGCAGCCGGCCTCAAACTCCTTCGGCATCCATCTCGCCATTGACTACGTCAGCGACATCAACGATCGAAGAACCCTTGATAGCTATGTCATTGCCGACCTCGCCGGCACTTACTCGTTCGGCGCGCGAGATCAACACCTACTGTCACTTCGCCTTGAGAATGCTTTTGACGAGGAGTACTCGACCAGCATTGGAGTCGGCACCATCGATAGCACGGGCGAATCCTATCTATACGACAATCTCGGCATGAAACGAACACTGCACCTGAATTACAGATACCAGTTCTGAACTTAGCCTTAAGCCGTCAGGGAGCCGCCATCTGGTCGGAAGACCGCGAAGTCACTTGCTACTTCAACAGAAGAATGGATTCTAGTGACTTCGTCATGGTAGCCCTGGACAAGGAATCATCGGCGCAAATCACGTCGGCAATAATCATTCTAGGCACGATTCCGATGCTTTCCTTACGCGCAATTTTTTCTTGGCCTTCTAAGAGTCGTCCCAATACCTTGATAAGTCGATTGGTGCCTCAAGCTCTGGGTGCGACGCAATGTACGTTCGACCAGCCCCAATGACTTTGAAGAGCGATTCGAACGCAACGATACCGGAGTCGTCCATCGTCGTTGCACCCAGCCTTGCGGCGGAAACCGGATCGCTAATGATCGCTGCCGCCTGGGTAAGCCCTTCATCGCGCAGACCCGAAATGACGAGGAACTGTGACTCTCCTGGTGTGGGAAATGTTGAAATCAATGCGTAGTCCACGTATCGCTCCGTCTCTTGGGCTACGATACCCGCGCTGCTCTGGTACAACTCGCCGGTACGCGTCTCAACAAGTTCATCATAGGATTCACCTATCGACAGGTTTGATACCGCGAAAGTGAAATCCTCCAGCGGCCCCATCCCACTAACATAGCCAATGTATATCACATGAGTATCGCGCAACCATCGATGTTGGAATCGTGACTGAGGCACTATGAAGTAATCCCTCTGCGCCAAGTTAAGGACGCGAAGAACATCAGCCAGTGCTGGCGCAATTCCCTCCGGAAGGTACGAAAGCCGAATGTCCATGTAGTCGTCCCGCAAGTCCGGATTTGATTGCATCCAATCGCTGAACTCGCCCGGATTGTTTATCCGGAAATCCCGTATCAGTCGGTCACCTGGTTGTCGTTCATTCCCTTCAGCGAACATAAAATAGTCGCCGACCACCAGCAGGATTCGTGTATTGTCATCCAGAATGTTACGCCACACCTTGGTGCTGGCAAACGCGTCAACCTGACGATTCTGCACGGGCGCGAATTGCGTCACTGCGAGGACGAGCACGGCGATTGTCGCAGCCAGCACAACGATAGATATGCGCATACTTCGCTGCTTATCCTTGGGTGGTAATTGCGAGCGGCTTTCGTTAGCAGTCAAGACAACCGCATACTTCCCCTTTGGGACACGCAACCGATGCGTCAAGTCTTCCGTGTTTCCAGAATAGAACTCGTCGAGTTTTCGCCGCAAGTTGTAGAGATAAACTCGAACTGTCGCATCACTGCCAGGCGCGTAGTCGTTTTTGCCAAATACGTCTATGGCTATATCGATTTCTCTTGGGCATTCACCTTTCAGGGAAGCATCGGCAAGATACTTTAGCAGACGCAAGTAGACCGGTGAGCGTCCCAGACCGCCAAGTTCTGCGACTCGCTCGATCTCGTCATGTAGCTCACAAGCACTCAAGACTTCTCACATTTACGGTCACTCAAGCGTCCTGGTACCAGGAGTTTCGCGAATGGACCTGAGATTGAACGTCATTTCTCGAAATGATCTGCGGGACCGAAATGCGCATGTTCTCAGGCGACTCTCGATCACACACTGCTCATAGGACAAGCTTACAACGTCCAGTTTACTCCGATCACAAAGCGACGGCCGAGGACGTCGTACTGTGAGGGATCAAACTCGGAAACTCCGTTGCGCCCTAGAGAGCTAGGCGTTGCACGCGGATCCTGGTCGAAGATGTTGTTCACGTTGCCAAACAACTCGAACTGATCCTCACTCCCGAACCGATACCGCGCGCCGATGTCCGCATAAACTGTCGAAGGCACATCGTTCTCGTCGATATCAACCCCTTCCACAAAGAAGCGGTTCAGTTTTCCACCACTGATGTATCGAATCTGGGCGAAAGCCGAGAAAGGCCCATTGGAATAGTCAAGATTTGTCGTTACCTTGGTTTCCGGAAGGCCTGTGGGAAAACGGCCGCTGCCGATCTCTCCAGCCAGATCGTCTTTGGGGGAACCCGGGTTTTGCAAGGAGTTTTCAAGCAGTCTACTCGCGAACAGCCTCCAGTCAAACATCCCGAAGCCGTAGGCGATCTCAATATCAACGCCTTCGATTGTCTGATTCGAGAAGTTGATAAACAGATCGTCAACCCTGGTCAGCATATTGTCTTGGTCACGATAGACATACTGGCACAGCGAATCATCCCCGGCGGAACATTGGTCGACCAGAGCTTGTGGCGACAACTGCGCGATGGCCTCCCCGATATCAATCAAGAACCAGTCAATCGACATTGAAAGACTGTCCAGAGGCTGCACGACGACGCCAAATGTCGTGGAGTCCGCCTCCTCCGGATTGACATTCACGTTTCCGCCTGACACCCGAATAGCCGACACCGTAAGCGGGCCACCGGTCACCGGATCGACGTTCTCCGGATCTCGAATCAAGACCGCACTGACCGTTTGATCAAACCTTTCGCGCAACGTGGCAGCGCGCACGTCGCGAGACTGCGTCAGACGAAGGCGAACTGCCTCGTTGACCTGCCAACTCAGCCCGAGCTTGTAGGCCCAGATACCGCCACTACCCTCGTAGTCAGCCCAACGAACAGCAGCATTGGAGTCAAATCTCGTTACTCCGTCGCTACCCTCATAGATTGGAACATTGAGCTCACCGAAAACTTCTTTCACACTATAATCGCCGTGAATCTCGCTCAAGCTACTGAATGCCACCGAGCTCGATCCTGCCGAAGCGCTGTAACCCGGCGGTACGTTCCTAACACCGGGTATACCGTCTGGCAGATGTTGCGGGATCAATTGTTGACCTGGTGGCAATAGGCCCAAGTCGCTGAGCAAGACACCACTCCTGGTCGCGGGATACTCATCAGTCGGATCCGGCGTCCCTTGCGAAAGCTTCTCAGACCGATACGATGCACCGAACGCACCTTCTACCGGACCAGCGCCGAAGCCATCGCCTACTTTGCCTGACATCACGAACTCAAATACGTCCTGGCTTGTCGTTTGGATCGTATGCTTCTGATCAAGTATGTACGCCATCCCTTCATCAGATATTGAGTCCACACCGCCGAAGAGATTAATCGGTACACAGTCACCGAAGTTCTCGGGATCAACCAGCGCAACGTGACATACGATATTTCCGGTCGCCGGATCTACAACAGCGTCGATAGCCAGGGGCACACGGTCAACGCGTATTCCATTGTAGATGTCGTAGGACAGTTCGTTCTCGCCGCTTTGGACGTACGAATCGAGATGCCACCCTTCAAACAATCCAGATTCAAACTCGACTTGCACCCCGAGCGTTCCCGAGTACAACTCGTTCTTGTTGTCCTGCCTTGTGTGACCGAACGAGCGAGGGTTATTCCCACCACCGAAAAAGCTAAAGCCCACTGAAGGAACGCCCTCAGACCCCGGAACCACTTCCGCCTCTCCCGGCTGCAGCATGATCTGGCGCACGCTTTCCGGAAGAAATGCGTTGTCTGCATAGATTCGCGGCGCCCAGACGAGATTAAGCGTCAGACCATCCTGAACCGGATTTCTGTCTTCGTTCCCGGCAAACAAGCCCTGCGCGAAGACGGTCACATTGTCCGCAACATCGTAGTCGTATCGTAGGAAAAGTGACGTACGTTCGTAACCCGGCGTCACGGTTGAGTTTGCCCCCACGCCGTCATACGTCTGTGTCGATTGCGCCTGACAGTTGCATCCGCCGTTAACCGCACCTACTCCGCTGAAATCGAGCGGAGAAACGGTTCCGTCCGGATTGAACACGAGCCTATCCAGCGACGAGCCTGGTTGGATGATCATTCCAGTGTCGTTCCAACTGGTAGACGCGACGAAATTCCGTGTGATGAGCGCAGGACCATTGGCCAAATCTGGCGTGTAATCGGGATTGGTTACCCATGCCCTTTGTTGATAGAACCCACGGTCTCGCAGACTGTCGATGCCCTCGACCGTGTCAATCTTGTAGGTCTCAGCCGATGCGATGAAATGCCCTTTTCTGCCTACTGGAGTTCCGAACGCTATTGCCGCCTCGTAGTTTTCGCCGTCCCCATGCACGGTTTCGCCGGCCTGACCACGCAACTCAAAGCCCTGAAAATCCGTATCAAGGATGAAATTCACTACACCGGCGACTGCATCAGCGCCGTAGCTTGCAGAAGCACCGCCAGTTACCGTTTCGACGCTGCTCAACAGGCTCTCTGGGATCACGTCTACATCCACCGCGCCAAATCTGTTCGAGGGGACCATCCGTCGGCCATCCAGCAGGACAAGAGTCCGATTGATGCCCGCGCCCCGCAAATTGAGATTGGCGCCGCTTGACAAGCGCCCTCCACCGCCGGGACGAGAGTTCGCCCAGAACATCGGCATTTGAGTCAGGGCCTCGTATATCGAGCCCGGCGCCATATTGTCCAGCTCACTGGACTGGAGGACCGTTACGGGGACCGGTGTAGTCATGCCCGAGTTTGCGATTCGCGACCCCGTTACAACTATTTCTTCCACATCTGGTCCGCTGGTGACTGCTGATGCGTCAGCGGTCTGTGCGCTGGCAAGCGGCATAAACAGCAAAATTGTTGCAACTGATACTGTGACTACGCTAACGGCCATCGACAGTGACCGTGAAATAGGCGTGGCGCGCATTGGATTACCCCCCGTTGAATCCAAAATACAAGTTCAAACGGCGCGAAGTATGCTCCATTCGATCTCTTATCATTCGAGATCGAATGTTATATAGGCTCTATTTGACTGTCAACTCCAACACGCATGATCACGACGAGACCAGCTTATTCATGCGTGAAGCGACAGATTTCCATCAACGGGTTCACGCCGCCCATCGCTTCCAAAAGGCTCTACGGAGAATCGTATGTGGATCTGGTTGCGGAACCGCCGAGGTGTCCCGCCCAAGGGAGATAGGCTGTCGAATCTTACCTGATCACTCGTCGAGCGCACTCCGGCTATGGTTGCCGGTTTCGTCCTGCAGCCACTTCACAATGTAGACAGTCCATACTGACGTTTGTCGAGATCTCGAAATCCCGACAGCGCGAATTAACAACGCCTGTGCGCCGTCCGGTCACCTCTGCACCACGCCCATGCTCCGAGACCTGGTGGCGTACAACTGTTTCAACGCACGAGTTTCAGCCGGACTGCTCTGAAACCGGTACGGCGTCAGCCCGCCGGGGCGGTGAAATCAGGAACAGGGCGAGACACGCCAGGAGGGACCCAAACGCCATGATCACGGATACGGACTGCAGACCATATCCGGCAGAAAACAGTAGACCCGCTGCAATGGGCCCCACGGCAGCACCACCACGCCCGATACCAATTGCGAAGCCGGTCCCCGTCGCTCTTATACTTGTCGGAAAGTACTGCACAAACAGCGCGTAGAGACCCACGACGGAGGCTTGGGCGAAAAAGCCTGCAACCACGGCAAGAATTGCAAGCGACGTCAGGCTCCCGGCCTCCATGCCAAACATCGTAATTGCAACGCCACAGGCCACCAGCACCAGCATCGTCAACGGGCGCATGGCAAATCTGTGAGAAAGTGCACCCATTATGACACTCGACGTAATAGCTCCCACATTCGCCCAAACCAGAATCGTACCCGCCGTCGAAGCAATATATCCCATATCGACGACAATCTTGGGGATCCATTTCAGGAAGTAGTAATGGGTCATAATGTGCGCAAAGTATGCGAGCGTTAGCAGGATTGTTGTTCTGCGAAGCCCGGGGGACAGAATCGACTCAACCTCCTGCCCGATGTTGCCTTGCCTGTACGGGCTTCGGACAACCGGCATTCTTCCCATCTTCGCCAGAATGACGTTGGCTTTCTTCAGATCGCGTTCGGACCCTCTACCGATCAGAAAGTGAACTGATTCCGGAAGAAACCGCCATGCAAGCACGACGAACAGGGCTGTCACTAAAGCACCAAAGTAGAACACGGCGCGCCAGTCGTAGTACTCCAGCAGCTCCGCTGACACGGAACCGCCCAAGACAATGCCAAGGGGATAGCCACCGACCATGAGAATAACGGCCATGTTCCGGGACTTTGCGTTTGCGTACTCCGCAACCATTGCATTTGTTGATGCGAGCATTCCACCGATACCTATGCCGGTCGCGACGCGATAGATTGATAGATCCACGATGGATTGCGCGAGAGCTGCCGCCAGCATGCCCACGGCCATGATTACCAAGCATCCAAGTATCGTCGGGCGTCGACCAATCTTGTCCGCAGCCCGCCCTATCAGCAGTGAACCAATCGCCATGCCGATCAACTCCATCGACAGAACTACCCCAAGCGATGCTCGATCGATTCCCCATTCCTCCGCAATCCCTGGCGATGCGAAGCTGATTGATAGTATGTCGAACCCGTCCAACGCATTAAGAAGAACGCAGATCACCACTGCTCCGATCTGGACTGCCGACATCGGATAATCGTCCAAGGTCTGCTGTGGTTCGCGACGCCCTGGTGTTGATATGGAATTCTTTGTGAGATTCATTGGGGCAACGGCCGTTCGTAAGCTCGGAATCGCCAGCGCAACCTAGGAAAACTCATGTATGGTGCATAAGGTTGGCCGCACAGCGCGTCGCTAACATTCTTGTCGACCTCGTGGGTGCCTATGGCATTAAGTACGCCCATCCACGCGGCAACTGTACTGTTAGCGACCCTCAGGGGGGCGTGCGATGCTATCGCCGGTCCCGTCCGTATCGACCGCCTCCCAATACTCCTGTAGGTGCGACCAAATACAGATATCTTCGCGAAGCTCTTCTATTTCCGATCTTGGCGAAGTCTCACTAAGCGTGAGCGTCTTAATTCCAACCCACGGTTCCTTGTAGATACTTGGGGCAACCAGTGTTATGTGCCACTCCAGCTTGTCCTTGCTTACACGCGTAAACCTTTCTGTCAGCTCCATGTCCTCACTGGAAGGATGCCCGTACGTATCCAACCACGCTTCTCCATTGAATCCGGTCGACGTGACCACGAGCGTATCCCCGTCCCAATTGGCCGTCGCGTAGCCGTAATACCTGGGCTCCGGGTTCTCTGGAAGCGGTCGGCCATCCATCCAGATGTCGCGCCACATTCTCGGTCGCTCAAACATCTGAAGCAGTACCGTCGGCGTCTGGACAAATCGCATCACCTGAATTATGTACCCGAACATAACTCGCGGATATCCGTCCGGATCACAGTAATCCGTCGGATCATTCCATTCTTTGGCTGGCGCTGGTGGACGACCGGTCCAAGGATCACCATAGGATGTTCTTGCTTGCGCGAATTTCGCAAGCCCTTCGTCCGTCATCGGCGGTCGATCCGGGCCGATCACTCGATAAGGCTCTACGCCACGATACTCCAACCCTTCCGGAATCTCGCTGTCAGGCGGACGGAACTTGTCGAACCGCTCGTCTCTACTGTAGAGATCGACATCTACAACCCAGATTCCGGTCAGGTCGCGCGGATCATAGTCCTTTGCGTCTTCCGGCCCTGTCTCCTGCGCGATCACGCCGGATCCGACACTCAAGAGGCTGACACCGGCCAGGAACACGGCCAGCATAAGACGGCTTTCTAACTGCATACATCCTCTCCTTAACGTCATCAGCACCCTAGTTGCTGTCTCCGAAATACCTGATTTCAAGTTCAACTTCACTGAGAGTTACGATCGTATTGACCCTGTTCCTTCTCGAGAAGGAATTTCGCGTGCACTCCCTACTCTTCGGTCTGCGGCCGTACAGTGGTTGGCTTGAGTACAGTGCCGTCCGGCAGCGTGAGCTCGTAAGCATTGTCGCCGCGAGGTCGCCCGTCCTTGGCCGGGTTGGTCTTGAAAGTAACTACGTCACCCGCCGTCAGAGAGTCATGTCGCCACCCCATCTTGCGCATACTTCCCGGATCGCTCATTTCAATGACCCAGGTCGTAACCTCTCCGCTCTCGTCGGTGACATCGACAGCCAGGTAGCAATGCGGATTTATGAATCGAAACTTCTTGACGACCCCGGTTAGTGTTACTCGGCTGCCCTTATCCTCGTAAAACCCTGCTCTTGAATGATGAGCATTCGACGACCCGTATGCTGCAATCAGTGCCAGCACGAGTAACACTTGTGTGGCAAGCAATACCTTTCGAGACATTTGTTCCATCCTCTGTAAACGACTTTCTGAAGGGGCAATCCCACTTTACGTGTGTGAGTTCATGTGAAAATCACTGCAATCCGACTGTGGCCACGATTCGCCGGGTTTCATGCAGAATATCGCCAATGTGCCAGAACTTTGTCCACGGAACATACCCCCAGTTGCCTGCGAACTCGCTGAATGGCCATTGCGCTTGATTACGCGCCAACGCATGCAGCGATGAACTTTGGGAGTCGCATTCGGGATCGACACCCGGCGAAATCAAGAGCATTTCGGATCAAAGTCCTTCGACTTCGAATCGTATGTTCCCTGCCGTGCGGTTGTCAAATTCCACACCGCCCCTGGCGACCTGCCAGATCGGATGGAACTTTTTTCCAACGAGACAACGCAGCGAAGACTGCGCTGCCTGCGGCGCTGATATCAAGGTCGCGAAGCCGAACTGCTAGAAACATAGGTGAACGACTCATACACTCGGCGTGAACGCCAAAAGAGTATATACTTCGATTTCTTATCCTTTGACTTATAAGGATTCTCTCGCTAGCATTAGGAGGAGGTACAGTGAAGCGTATGTCAGCCTGCCTGGCCCACAAGACCCAGTGCTGCGTCATCGTAGAGTATCTCTTCCGTTGAAGCCGATAGGGGTCAGTCGCTGCCGTTTTCTGGAATTGGCCCCGGGCAACTGTTTAGAAGTTCCGCGAGGCGCAGGAATGGATCTGTCACTTGAGCCACAGGACTCCTGACGGTCGTTGGCTGCACCAAGCGCCTGCACCTTGCTTGGTCATCTCTGACGGCTGGTCGCTGAACTGCGTATGCAAAGCGACTATTGCCGGTATATTTGACCGGAACTGCGAAACCGGCAAGAGAGTCAATTTGTCACCGAAGAAGGGCGCGGAGAGATAATGTCAGAAAGCGAAACCAGCAACGTCCGATTGGGGCAGTACGCCGTTCTACCTGGCAAGCGAGACCTGTACTACGGCGGAGAGTGGCGCAAGCCAAATGGAGGCTACAGTCGAAGCCTTAACCCGGCCAACCAGGACGATCTGGGGCCGGTGGCAATCGCAGACGCGATTGACGTAGATCGGGCGGTAACGGCCGCACAGAGCGCCTTTGACTCCTGGAGATACTTATCGCCCTCGGACCGCGCCGGCGCGCTTCGTGCATTGGCCGAGAGTGTCCGCGCGAATGCTGAGGAATTTGCCCTCATCGATTCGATCGACGGCGGCAATCCCGTGAGTGAGATGACCAAGGATGCCTACATTGCGGCCGCACAAATTGACTATTTCGCGGGCTTGGTTCACGAACTCAAAGGAAGCACTTTGCCGGCCAGCGCCAGTTCCATTAACTACTCGGTGCGCGAGCCGCTGGGCGTCGTAGCAAGGCTCGTGGCCTACAATCACCCCCTGATGTTCCTCGCCGGCAAGCTGGCTCCTGCTATCGCCGCAGGCAATACGGTGGTAATGAAAGCCGCCACGCAGGCACCCTTGTCCGGTTACCGGCTTGCGGAGCTCGTTGACGCGACTCTACCGCGAGGCGTTGTCAATATACTCAGCGGTGAACGCGCATGCGGTGAAGCGCTGGTTTCTCACCCACTGGTCCGAAAGGCTGCTCTCATCGGGTCCGTAGCTACTGGCACCGCTATTCTGAAGGCCGCCGCTGAGAAGATCATGCCGGTAACCCTAGAGCTTGGCGGTAAAAACCCGCTGATCGTGTTTCCCGATGTTTCGCCCGAGACTGCAATTGACGGCGCGGTCGCTGGAATGAATTTTACGTGGGCAGGTCAATCCTGCGGATCGACGTCACGCTGTTTTGTACACAAGTCCATTTACGATCAGGTCGTATCCGGGATCTCTGAACATATATTCGCACGCCACCAATGCGGCAACCCAATGGACCCGAAAACAACAATGGGGTGCCTGGTATCCGAGGAGCAGTTCGACAAGGTGATCCGCTTCATTCGGTTGGCTCAGGACGAAGGAGCACGACTTGTTTGTGGCGGCCACCGCTCAACTGATCCGGCGCTTGCGCGCGGCTGGTTCATTGAGCCCACCGTTTTCGCGGATGTGACGCCGGAAATGCACGTTTTCAAAGAGGAAGTATTCGGTCCGGTACTTTCTATCATTCCATGGAATGATGAGGATACGCTGTTTGAGCAAGTGAACTCCGTCGAGTACGGACTTACAGCTTCAATCTGGACCCGGGATCTCTCAACTGCACATCGCGCTGCCGCGCGCGTTCAGTCCGGCTATGTCTGGATTAACCAGACCAGCTCACACTTTCTCGGCGCCGAGTTCGGCGGCTACAAGAAGTCCGGTATGGGACGCGAAGAGGGGCTTTCCGAGTTGCTCGAGTACACACAAATCAAGAATGTGAATGTCAAGCTCAGTTGATTCTCGTATTGCCTGGCGCCGAAACGTTGTGGCGACGGAACTTTTCGGAACGTGTGTAACCTGGAACCCGCTTCAAAGTACATGACGGGCCCAACACTGCTTCCTTTCAGTATTGACAGAAGGTTTTGTCGGAGTTAGGCCACTTCAATGATCGCACTGAATGTCAACGGGTCTCGATACGAACTTGATCTCGACCCTGCCACACCTCTCCTTTGGACCTTACGCGACTCACTGGGACTGGTCGGAACGAAATACGGTTGCGGAATCGGCCAATGTGGCGCCTGTACCGTACTCATGAACGGTAGCGCTACGCGCTCTTGTGTGCTGCCCTTGAGTGCACTCGCGGGTGCTGAGATCACAACTATCGAAGGCCTCGCCGACGCCAATCGAGGCCTGCACCCGCTACAGGAGGCTTGGATCGCGCTCGACGTACCGCAATGCGGCTACTGCCAGGCCGGACAGATCATGAGTGCAGCGGCGCTATTGGCACGAAAGCCACACCCCTCGGACGAAGACATACGCGTCGCAATGGCCGGAAACTTGTGCCGCTGTGGCACCTACGGGCGAATTCGGAAAGCCATACATTCTGCCGCAGCGAATTCGACACAGAATCAGTCCGGTGAGTAAGGTGCCTCCGGGTCGGCAAACCGGCTCTTCCTCCGCGTCTGTCGTCTCTGAGTTCAATGCTCAGATTCGCGAGAAGCAATACTCCGGAATGAGTCGACGCAAGTTCTTGAATCTAAGCGCCGCCAGTGCCGGAGGGCTGCTTCTCGGCTTCTACCTGGACTCATCGAGTGAGGATCTAGCCGCAGCGCACCACTTTCAGCCAAACGCTTTCATCAATATTCGCCGGGACGGTGCCATCTGGATCTATTCAAAAAACCCGGAGGTTGGTCAGGGCGTTAAGACGTCGTTGCCAATGATTGTCGCAGAGGAGTTGGATGCGGCGTGGCATGACGTAACGGTCCTGCAAGCTCCTGTTGATGCCGAAAAATACGGTCCGCAGTTCGCAGGAAGATCCAGCGCAATTCCCGACAACTGGGATATGCTTCGTCGCGCCGGTGCAATTGCAAGAACAATGCTTGTGACTGCAGCTGCCCAAGAGTGGGGAGTGGCTGCAGCCGACTGCTCTACCGCCAATAGTGAGGTTCAGCATGAAGCCAGCGGCCGTCGCATTGGTTATGGAGAGCTCGTTGATATAGCGGCGGCTCTCCCATTACCGGACGCCGCGGCTATTCGTCTGAAAGGCCGCAACCAGTACAAGCTACTGGGAACCCGCATCCCAAGCGTCGACAACGAGAAAATTGTGACGGGCACGCCATTATTTGGCATCGATACGCGGCTTCCCGGAATGCTCTACGCCGTCTACGAGAAGTGTGCGGCCGTAGGAGGCCGCGTCGCGGCAGCCAATCTGGAAACCATCAGAGCCATGCCAGGAGTGAAACATGCATTTGTGCTTCCCGGTAATGGCAAGGTAAACCAATTGATGCCCGGTATTGCGATCGTTGCCGATTCGACATGGGCCGCCTTGCGCGCCAAGTCTTCCCTCAAAGTAGACTGGGACGAAAGCGCCGCTTCGAATGACAGCTGGGCCGAACTGTCGACAAAGGCCAGGAATCTCGCACGTAATCCACGCGGCGAACGGCTGCTGCACACATCACCCGGTATTGAACGGGCATTTGAGAGTACGGCCAAGAACCTTTCTGCCTGCTACGAGTACCCATTCGTCGCCCACGTGACGATGGAACCGCAGAACTGTACTGCGTGGAAGACTGGCGACAGCATCGAAATCTGGGCGCCGACCCAGATCCCCGGCTCGTGGGGCGGGGAGCGATTCTCGGCGTTTCCATTCCTGATCGAGGACCTTGGATTTGCCAGGGAGAACATCACGGTTCACATGCGACGCGCTGGCGGCGCGTTTGGCAGGCGCCTGTACAATGACTTCGTGTGTGAAGCCGCCGCTATTGCCTCTCGAGTAGACGCGCCGGTGCAACTTGTCTGGACACGCGAGGACGACATCGCCCACGATCATTGTCGCGCAGGTGGCTTTCATGCCTTACGTGGTGGCCTGGACGAGAACGGGACTCTGGTCGCTTTCACCGATCATTTCATTTCGTTTACCGCGGACGGCACCAATCCCGTGGACGGGGGCGCGATAACCGGCGACGAATTTCCCGCAACTCTGATTGCCAAGTCCGAGATTTCGCAGTCTCTGCTTCCACTGCAGACGCCCTGCGGTCTGTGGCGCGCGCCCGGCTCGAATGTCATTGCCTTCGCTGTTCAGAGCTTCCTGCATGAACTTTCAGTCGAAGCGGGTATCGACCACTTGGACTTTCTGATAGACCTTTTAGGTCCTGCACGTTGGCTGAAACCGGGTGATGCGCGCTCCCTGCATACCGGACGCGCGGCACATGTTATTCGACTGGCTGCCGAAAAAGCACGTTGGGGAGTAAAGAGAGAAGAAGGGCGCGCTCTCGGTCTCGCGTTTTGGTTTAGCCATTCCGCACATGTAGCTGAAATCGTGGACGTGAGCGTTCGGAACGAGCGCTACGTAACCGTGAATGGGGTGTACGCCGCCGTCGATATCGGACAAATCATCAACCGATCAGGCGCGGAAAGTCAGGTCGAGGGGGCAATTGTCGACGGATTGAGTGCCTTCCTAATGCAGCAATTGACCATTGAGGATGGCCGCATTCAGCAATCAAATTTTGACAACTACAAGATACTGCGCATGTCGGCCGCGCCGCCTGTGGAAGTGCACTTTATCGAGTCCGATTTTCCGCCGACAGGGCTCGGCGAACCCGCCGTGCCGCCGATCGCACCGGCCGTCGCGAATGCAATCTTCAGTGCGACTGGTCGTCGAATACGATCAATGCCACTGGCGGCACATGGATTCCGCGTCCAGTAGCTCGGACGCTTGATCAACGGGTGCGACATCGGCCTCGCCGCGACAAGCTATTGGCCCTCCACGATAGAGCGACGTTACTCGACGTTTCGCTCAATCCACGAGATCACAATATCGGCGACTTGAAGATTGTTCCGGTCCATCATGAGCATGTGACTGTTCCCAACGATCCCTTCTGCCGGCAGATGAACAAACTTCGCGTTGACGCCCGCTTCTCTCGCCTTACGCACAAATGCCTCTGCATCCGCGATCGTTTCGGGGGGATCAAAATCCCCCCTCATGATCATGACCGGAGTTGATGAGAGCTCATTAAACTTGGAGAAATCGGACAACAGTATCGGCTCGATCGAAACTACGCCCCTTACCAGGTCCGGCCTGGCGGTTGTTGCAGCCCATCCGATTGGTCCGGCCGATGAATGGGTAACCAGAACTGCAGGACCGACCGTTTCCAGTACAGATATCAGCCCCTCTATACGCTTCGACATCTGATCCGGTCCACGGTACATGCTGGTCAGTTGCGCAAAGTACTGCTCCTGTGCCTCCGCCGGAAACTGCGATTCCGGGTACGACACGCCCGGCTTCGGCCCCATGCGAAACCGCGTCCAGGATAGCTCATTGGACCGCCGTGAGATGGGCGGTAGAGTCCCGCCACCCGCAAGACCGAGACGCACCAGGTTATGCTGCGTCATATCCATGCTGGAGCGTCCTCGATTCACGTCGTCCGTGATGTACGTCGGGAATCCGCGCCTGACAAAATACGTACGCCACCCTTCGCGGCCATCTGGCGTGCTGAGATAGGTCTTTCCTGTATGCCAGGACCCATGAACCATGACGATTGGCAAGTCTCGCTTGCACTTTCCCGGCACCTGGTACTGCACCCATACTTGATCGACCACGATGCTGCCCGGCAGAGGAGCGTTCCCGTCACTGTGAGTGGCTGGCGCACTGATCGTTCGCCCACCCACGAAGAAATCTCCTTGCTCCTCAATGACCAGGTGCTTTGTGGTGCACGACGCAGCTTCTTCGGCCGGGGCATGACCACGATCGGAATGCTGCGTCTGTCCGGCTGCCACATCAAGAACAACAAGGTTCAGGAGAATTGTCGCTAGCCCTCTATAGATTGACCAACGTACCCTGAGACTCGCAAGTCGCGTCATGATTTTCCCCTCTGTTTATTCTGCACTCTAGGTGCTGCCTGGCCCATCAAATGCGAGGCGCTAACGTAACTTCCTTCCGAACCTTCAGACTGAGCACTCAGCAGGGACTCAACGTCCCGGATGCTCGCAACCCAACTCAATCTCGGCTGAATGGCGACGGAACGGGTGGGGTTAGTGCTAGCGCCCCAACCATCGCCGAATGCGCTATGTACCGGCCTATGACCATCAGTACTGCTACCGCTTGCCTGGCACCAAATTGTGCGACAACGTCCTCGAGCAACACCGAAGCACCTCGATCACCCGTCGCCATTGCAATGGCCAACTTCTGAACCGCGACCTCCGACTGGGTTTGCTCATCAACTTGACGCGGATCCAGTGCCTCTATCTGCCGTATCCAGCTCTTCCCCAACCCCATCTTGAGGCAAAGCTGCTCGTGTTGATTTTTCTCGTAGTCATTCTGGCAGACGGAACTGACGGTTAGTGCGATGGTCTCAACAATGCGTCCGTCCAACTGATCTTTTGCCGTTTCGCCAAAATCAACGAAGGCACAAAGGGCTACCGGCTGATGACCGAAGCACTGAAAGAACTCGCCCAGGTAGTTCAGTCGAGCCACTCGACGTTCCAACCGAGTCTGTAGCGACTTTTCCAGTTCATTGAATGACAGCCGGGGAATGCTGCGCGTCATCGCTTTCTCGCCTCCTGATCGAAACTTCTAGACACTTCCATAATAAGTTGCACAATCTTGGTGCCAGCCGGGTCGAAAGGTTTCATGTTAAGGATTCGACCCACAACTCGCCGATCTGCCGCAATTCCCCGAACTATCCCGCACAGTCAAACAAGCGACTGCTTTCAAGCACTTTATCCAACCGCGCTTCCAGCTCCTTCGTAGCCGGAACCATCGGGAGGCGATGCTCATTCGACTTGAGGAGCCCCATTCGCTTCATCATGTACTTAATTGGAATTGGATTCGTATCGTAAAAGACGGACTGATTGATCTCGAGTAGGCTCTCGTGAAGGTTGCGCCCCTGCTTCAAGTTTCCCACGGCAACCGCGTCACAAATTCGTGACAGAGTTTCCGGAAAGAGGTTTCCGACCGCGTTCATCAATCCGCACGCGCCAACCGCCATCATCGGGAAAGATAGCTCCTCGAGACCCACGAATACCTTGAACTCCGGCCCGAACTTTGCGATACATTCCGACACGAAACCGAGATCATTCACTGCGTGTTTCATTCCGACGAAACTCTTCGTGGACTCACGTAGAACCTCGAGCGTCTCCAGACTGATACTGCAGGCAGTGCGCCCCGGGATGTTGTAAATCATCCACGGCGTATCGATACCATCGACAACGTTCCGGTAGTACTCCACCAGCCCTCTTTGCGGCGGCCGAATATAGTAAGGCGTAACAATTAGGAGCGCATCCACACCGGCAGATGCGGCGTGCCTCGTAAGTAACTTTGTCTCCTCCAGCGATTGCGATCCGGTTGCAGCGACGACGGGTAAGGCTCCAGCAGTTGCCCGAACGGCGAGATCGACAAGTTGATTTCGCTCTTTCGTGGTAAGGGTCGAAGGCTCCGCCGTCGTTCCATTTACCAGCACCCCGTTCGAACCATTGCTTACATGAAACTCTATGAGTTGTTCATACTGCGCGTAGTCTACTTCGCCGTCCTGGAACGGCGTCACCAACGGTGGAAACGAACCAGCGAGATGACTTCTGTTCTTCATTCCTTCATACCGTCCTGTGTTCAAGTTTGTTGCGGGCCGACGTGAGCCCACTTACCCAAGTACGACGACAAACCTGTGTGTTGTGAGACAAACTGAATTTGAGCAGGAGTTGTCTCTATTACGAATCCGCACCGCTAGCGTCACAATCCGACTCGCGCTGTTGCAGGATCCTGTGCACAATCGGCCAACTCCTGGTGCCGTACTCCATCAAGTCCTTCGCTAGCTGACTAGGGCACCAATCGAGAATGCTCGATTCGAACGTTGGCTTTTCCTGAATGCGATTCCACCAGTCTTCCAAGTGCGGGTATCTTCCGTTCTCCCACCACGAACTCATGCCCATCATTGCGAGGCGATTGATGTACGGTGACAACGAAATGTCGGCGAGTCCGAATTCATCACTGGCAAGCCACGTGGACTTCTGCAACTCAACGTTCATTCGTCGGATACAGTCATCGTACGTAAGTACCATGTCGCGTACGCCAGGAGCCTCAAACCCCATCGCAACCAGTTGCCTTTTCCTTTCCGCCCAATCTGTTGCTATCCCGGTTTGCGGGGCTTTTTGCAGGTAGGCGTCCAACTCCTTCGCGTTCATGTTCTTCTTGATGATGTATCTGTGCGCTGCTGAAAAGGTCAGTGCCCCACATGCACTGTGCAGCTTTTCATCGACTGCCTTGGTCCAATAGCGAGTTCTAACGTAGTCCTTCGCATTGGACGGCGACAGCCGTCTCTGTGGAAAGACCATGTCCAGGTACTCAAGAATGACGGTCGATTCGATGACAACATGATCATTGTGAATCAGCGTCGGAACAACGGCGAACGGATTGAGTTTCAAGTACTCCGCATCAAATTGCTCACCTTTCAGGATGTCGACGTATCGCGCCTCAAACTCAAGACCTTTCTCAATCATGCCCCATCGCACTTTGGCGGCGCAGACTGAAGATCCATGGTGATACAGTACGAGCATAGAGGGTGATCTCAACGAGGGTTGTCGGACGCTGCCTGTTCCCTCAGCCCTGCCAACGTATTCCGAGATTGGTGCCTGACCAATTACCTGGAGAGCATGTAGTTGGCCGTTTCATTCTGATCCCAGCCAGGCGCTTCGTTCGGAACTCGATCCACATGTTGACCACGGTGTACACGGGAGCCCACTTGACGCAAGCAGGGCTGTCCGCTACAAGGAGAAGTATATCGATTTCGAACTATTTTTGCTACCATCTCTTAATCAAATGTTTTACGACCCAAGACAAGGTCCTCGGCCGTACCCGCTTTCGCACAATCCGTTCAATGCGCTGATTGCACCACGACCTATTGGTTGGATAAGCACGAGAGACGGCTCGGGACGCTTCAACCTGGCGCCATTTTCCTATTTCGCCGGTATCTCCGCAGACCCACCAATGGTGGCTTTTGCTCCAAACTCAAAGGATCTGGAGGGTCGCCCGAAGGACACCCTCCGAAACGTACTGGATGTCCCGGAGTTCGTCGTCAACCTCGCGACTTACGAGCTGCGCGAATCTGTCGTTCTTACGTCGGAAGTCTACCCGCATGGCATTAGCGAGTTTCAAGAAGCGGGGCTTACCGCCGCTCCGGGTGTGAATGTTTCGGTACCCCGTGTCGGCGAGTCACCAGCCGCTCTTGAGTGCACGGTGTTTGATACTTTGGAATTGCCGGCCGGCCCCAACAAACGTCAGAGCGTGCTGGTGGTCGGCGAGGTAGTTGGCATCTACATCGAGGATCGTGTCATTAAGGATGGATTAGTGGATCAACTCGCGCTTCAACAGTTGGCACGATTAGGCTACTTTCACTATAGTCATGTGACCAATGTCTTCGACATGCAACGCCCCAAGTAGTACGAATGCTTTTCAAGGACCTCAAGATGCCGTCGCCGAAGAGAAGCACGGGCTGGGGCAGGCTTAATGCAAGCAATTGCAGCTTCGTGCGAAACTACGGGACAGCGTCTTGTTCGAGAGACTTCTGAATCTTTCCCAGAATCGTAAACAGCTTTTCGTGCTCACTTTTCGTGAGATCCTTGCACGCAACACTGTTTACCTCGTCCGCAAACGGCAACAGTTTTTCCTTTAGGCTGCGCCCTTTCCGTGTCAGCTTCACGTTGCGCTTACGCCGGTCCCGCTCATCCTGCTTCCGAACAATCAGGCCGCTTCTTTCCAATGTATCCATCGCGGATACGGTTGTGGGCTGCGTAAGATTGAGTTGATCGCCCAGTTCCTTCTGAGTCAATCCGTCCTGCTCCCACAGTATCCGCAGGAAGAACCAGCTACTGATGCTGATATCATGATCGCGAAGCCGGCGTTCCAACGATTTGACAAAGGCTTTGTGAGTTTGCCGGACCAGATAGCCGGCACTGCGACTCAATTCTGAGTCGACGCTGTTTCGCTGTTTACCACCCTTGGAAGCCATACCGTACCTCGCTCTTTTTCACGCGCTCCCCATTGGAATCGAGGATGCCTGCCCTACCTGACAGGCCCTCAGGATCCCGGCCTACGACGTAGCGGAAGAAGGTCTTTTTACCATAGAGTCGCCTCCTTCGGCATCTAATCTTTAGATTTGATTTGGTCCAGACGTCGGTGACCCGTATCGACTTCTTGCTGTTCGTCCGCCCCTTGAGCTCGGATCGGATGCAGCCAGTTATGGGGCGCATGTACGGCTACGCACCCGTGAGCACCAAGAGTTGCGCGTAACGGGAATTACGTCCTGGCCTCCGGTCGCCTGGCGCACCGGAATGAGTAGCCGCGACCTACTCAACCAGATGCTTGTTCGTTTCAAATCCGTACTGCGATCCGAGTAAGTGCGGCGGCCGTTTGAGATTCTCTTGCCAGAGCAACGCATCCATCGCGATGGCCAATGGTTGGTCCTGTACCGTCAACTCGTACACGTATTCGTCATGTGAGGCATGATTGTGAACCGCCCATGGAGGTGCCGACAGCATCAGATCACCGGGACCCCATTCGTACTTCTTGCCCTCGACCACACTGTATCCACTTCCCTGAAAGTAGTAGTTGATCGCGGCTGAAACGTGTCGATGCGGTCTATCGATGATTCGTGGCGGTCGAATCGTAATTGTTGCAAAGAAGTTCTGAGTGGTGCCATTCGTACGCCCGGTAGCCGGGTTGTACAAGAGGTACAAGCGCCGCCCCACGTAAGATTTGTCCAGACCAGAAAGCTTCTCTAGCTGCTCCTCCACTTCGTGCCACGGCCAATGTAGCGCGTCAGACTGAACCACTTTCGGATTAATCAAACGCTCGTACGGCAGAAGCTTCGCACCGCCGTGACCGATACTGATCCCGTCTTGCCCAAGGTCATCGCTGCCGACCGTCCTATCATGGGCTGGCGGCTTCCAACCCTCCTCCTGCTCCGGTGAGCGATCCCCGATTTCACTTTCGGTGATACGGGCCTGCAGAAACTGTAGGAGCGGAGCATTCGAATAGTTCAGCCAGACTAACGGCTCCTCAGACAGATTCTGTGTAGAGTACGGAACATATGATGGCATGTTCCAGACGTCATTCGTGCTGAACGATGTCGTCTCGCCTCGCCGACTTACCTTGCCTTTTCCGCGGATACAGAAGTTCACCTCCGTCGCGTTGTGGCGAAACGTATCCGTCTGCTCCCCCGGATTAAGAACATTCAGTGTCACTTGAATCCCGGGCGCCAGGCCAGGACACTGAGGGTTTGCCATTGGATGGGCAATGATCGCGCGTCGACGACCATTGAACGGCGGTGGGAGGCTCGAGAGCCTCGCTATTTCCTGCTCGATCTCCGACTTTGTCACGATTACCGGCTCCCAATAGGCGTTCTTGGAATTTTCCTTGCCAGATCTGTCGATTATTTGGGCGCGATTGGTGCCTGAGGGAAGTTCGGTCATTTCAATCTCTTGACGGGAAAACAGAATGACCAGATAATATCAAAACGAATTATTCGACTTCAATGTGTTTTTTCACTGTTTGCACTATTGGGCAAACAGAGTGGAAGGCGCCCTCCCCTGGAGAACCCGGTTAGTGTTTGAGTGGTTGGAATACACCTCTGTCGCCCTTTGGGTAGGCCAATCTTCCTGGGGTTATCCGTTCTTGCTTAGCCTGCACGCCATCGGACTGGCTATAGTGGCGGGTTTATTTTCAATGCGCGACCTTAGTCTTCTTGGACTCATTCGTGGACTAACTCCTGCCCCGCTACTGTCGCTGAGCAGGCTGGCTTGGGTCGGATTCTTGATCAATGCCGTATCCGGCGGACTTCTGTTTTGTTCTCAAGCGACAGTCTTCGTTGAGAGCAAGCCGTTCCTGCTTAAGTTGGTCTTCATTGCGTGCGGAATGATCACCGCCTCGATCATACAAACCCACCTACGCGAATCTATTCCTACTTCCCGAAACCGCTTGCCACGCGACTGTAAGACGATTTTTCTCGCTGCGTCGTCGTTGATGATGTGGTTCTTGGCCATCACCAGCGGTCGACTGATCGCTTACGCATAGCTCGAGAGTCTCAATGTTCTACCGAATCGCCGAGCAAATAGCTGAGCTCCCATTCAGCGTCTGGGTATCCACAAGTACCTGGATCTGGCCCACAATGGAGATACTTCACTTTGTTGGTCTGTCGTTGTTGCTGGGGTCGCTGCTGATAATCGACCTTCGAATGGCAGGGTACCTTAGTGCTATACAAGCATCTTTGATTGAACGACTGCTGCCCTGGACTCTCGTCGGTTTCGGAATGAACCTGGTAACTGGTGTCTTGTTTTTCGTTGGAGACCCAACACGGTACATCGTGAACGTTGGATTTCAGATAAAAATCCTACTCATACTGATCGCGGGACTGAACGCAATCTTCTATTACTGGCGAGTCCGCTCTACGATTGGCGCTTGGGACCCTGACGTCGCACCACCGCTTATTGCGCGGACCATTGCGTACGTCTCGATTTCTACCTGGACAGCAGTACTGCTACTTGGTCGCCTGATTCCCTATGTTGGGACAGGATAGCGCCACTTTCACTTTCACAGTAATAACGAAGACTTAAGACCTCGGCACCTCTTAACCCACACCGCCATCACGTGGCATATCACACGCCGATTCATCGACCGATCTGGCTCGTTCGGCTATCTATCCATCTCTCTTACCAGGCCTTGCACTCTCCCAGCCGTCCCGCTTGGTCTTCGCGCAATTTCACCGCCTGTACTCCGTGACTGCTGATGTCATTTTCTCGTTGTTACTTCTGCACATACGAGCTGCGTATTGGCGCTTGATGATCCACGCTGATGTAACAGTCACGCGCATCTAATGGCCCAGGAACCAGGCACCGCAATGCGTGGCTGTACGAAGGGCCTTTGTTCTTCGAACTACGCACCTGCGACGAACAGTCGCCCCTGCAAGTCAGCGGTATTGCTCATTTACCGTCAATGCAGTCGCTGTTCGCGAACTGGACCCAGTGTACGCCAGCATCATTACGAACACCGCAGAGATCAGCGGTGCAGCGGCTACGACGAGCATGATCTCGCTTTCTGTCCAGGCACGGACGAGAAGCGCTCCTGCTATCAGTGGGCAAACTGTTTGTCCGATTCGCCCCATGCTCATGGCCATACCCACACCCGTCGACCGAATCGCCGTCGGATAGATCAACGCGGCAAGAGCAACCACCCCTGCTGAGCCGAAGCCGACAAACAATCCCACCATGAACGTAAAAAGTGAGGCGAGGGATACGTCAGCGGCCCATTGTCCAAGACCCGCAGTTGCGAGGGCGCCAAGCACGAAGGCCGGAACAAGTGTGCGGATCGTCCCAAACTTCTCAATGAAGCGGCCGGCGACTCCCATGCCTATCGCCGCACCCAGTCCATTAAATGCGACAACCAGGGCTGTCTCTCTGGGAGAAATGTCGAGTTGGTTCAGGAGCGTTGGTGTCCACAGAACTACGACTATCAAATTCCCGAACGCCATGAAGAACGGCACCCAAAGCAGACATGTCTGCAATGCTCGACCATGAGAGAACAGATGCTTTATTGATAGCCCATGCAATTTCTCATCGGACACGACGATCCGAGTAGATGAATTGATCGGGATCTTGTACATGCTGCGTAAGATTCGCAACACGTCAGATTGACCTCGGAAGGCAAGTACTTGACGCAAAGATCCAGGCAATGCAAGGACCAGCACTCCAGCGACGATGATTGGCAAGATACCGCCAATATAGAAAATTGCTTCCCATCCGAACTGTTCAATGACGAACGAATTGATGAAGCCACCCAACATTCCACCGAGTGGAAAAGCGGCCCACGATAGAGTTACGACAGTGGCGCGCAGTCGCCTTGGCGCGTACTCGGAGGCGAGTGCAATAAAGCACGGCAACGCACCGCCGAGCCCCACTCCGGCCAGACCTCTAACCAGGATCAGGGATTCGTAGGACCTGCAGAACGCCGTTGCGAACGTAAAGGTGCCGAACACAAACACCGATACAATCAGAAGCAACTTTCGCCCGTAGCGGTCCGCCAGTGGCCCGAACAGCGAGGCACCGAGTGCGGCGCCGAGAAGAGCCGCGGCGAACACGGGACCGAATTCTGCGACCGGAACCCGGACCGCATCGGCAATCATCGGTGCGGCTACGCCGATTGACTGTGTGTCCACGCCGTCAAGCAAAGCTATGAGACTGCAGAGTGCAATCACCCGGACTTGCACGCGTGACACAGGCTTACTATCGATCAACTCCGACAGATCAAGGTCATTCTTAGTGCCGTTCATCTAGTTTCGCCCCCCGGTCTTGCACGCCGCCCTTAAGTTACTGTCGGCCAACCCAAACTGAACATTCGCAACCCTTCCTTGAATCTGCAGCATGCACATCGGCCCGGCCGTTGACACATGAGTGTCGCGTCACTCGATTGCAATGACTTTGCTGAGAATGACTGGATTAACTGTACCCGCGCTACAGGAAGGTCAGGCCGCCGTCTACGGTGATCGATTGCCCAGTGATGAAAGCGCTCTCGTCCGAAGCCAGGAAGAGCACAATGCCTAACAGGTCCTCCGGCGTTTCATCACGCGGGATGGCGCGCATCGAGAGCATTGCGGCTTTGTCGCCAGCCGTGTTCGTCTCTCTGTCAATTTCCGTGTCCGTGGCACCGGGGAGTACCGCGTTGACCGTTATTCCGCTCGACCCAAGCTCCTTGGCCATAGCACGCGTCATGCCGATAACGCCCGCTTTCGACGTGGTGTAGTGCAAGTATTTGGGCTTGCCCATCGTGACTGCCGCGGATGAGATATTAACGATCCTCCCGCCGCCCTGCGCCTTCATGTACGGCGCCACAGCCCGACACATCAGGAAGGTTCCCGTGATATTGACGGATATGACCTGGTTCCATTCATGTAGCGGAATGTCGGTGAACTGGCGCATTTTGATGCTTGAGAAGATCGATGCGTTATTGACCAGTACATCAACACGCTGGTATCGCTCCAACGTCGACTCGACCAGCGCTTGGACTGATGTCACATCCGAAATATCCGTTTGGATTGCCAGGGCTTCGTGTCCCGAAGCCATCAACTCCGCAGCAACTGCGTGTCCCGCTTCCTGATTTACCTCGGCAATGATTGGAATAGCACCTGATTCAGCGAATCCGCGAGCGTACGCGCGTCCAATTCCCTGGCCTGCGCCGGTAATGACAACCACCTTTCCTCGCAGGTCAAATCTGGGGTTCGATTCGGTCGCATTCATCGGTCGTCACATCCGTATCAGCAAGCTGAAGTGCTATATTCGCAAACAGGGAACAATGCTATCGTCAAGTTAATTTCTAGTCAAATAATCAGATTTCGAAGTATTTTCTGGGGTCGTGGTTCAGATGTCGGAAAAGTCCGCGCCGAAGACAATTGACTTTCGGATTTTTCGCTAAGCTCAGCACATGGGCAATGACAACATCGCGATCCGCCTGGTCAATGTCACGCGTTCCTTCCAGGAAGGCCGGAAGACGCATGTCGTGCTCGATGGCGTCGATCTCGAGGTCGATCGCGGCGAGCTGGTCGCATTGCGTGGACGGAGTGGATCGGGCAAGTCCACGCTGCTGAACCTCGTTGCCGGCATTGATATCCCGGACAGCGGTTCGGTCGACGTCGCGGGACGCGACATCGCGCGCCTCTCCGAGCGGGATCGCACCCTGTTCCGCCGCAGGCACATCGGCTTCGTTTACCAGGCCTTCAATCTCGTACCGACCTTGCCGGTGGCGGACAACCTGCGGCTCGTGCTCGAACTCAACGGCGTCGACACGAAGAGCGCTGACGCACGCATCGAATCGCTGCTTGGCGCGGTCGGCCTTGCCGAGCGTGCAACTAGCTATCCCGACGTGCTCTCGGGCGGCGAACAGCAGCGTATCGCGATCGCCCGTGCCCTGTGCCACGAACCGGACGTGCTGCTCGCCGACGAGCCGACGGGCAACCTCGACGACGAGAACGCGCACACGGTGCTGGCACTGCTCGAGGAACTGGTACGCGCCGGGAACCGGACGATGCTCGTTGCAACCCACAGCAACGAGGTTGCGCGCCGCTGCGACCGCATCATCGAGTTGCACAACGGCCGCCTGACGACGATCGGCCACCCGAACCCGGAACAGAACTAGCATGGCCGTCGCCGCATTTCGGGCCAGCTTCCGGTACCTGCTGCGGCACCCCTGGCAAATGATGCTCGCACTGCTGGGTGTCGCCATTGGCGTCGCGGTCATCGTCGCCGTCGACCTCGCCAATGCGAGTGCACGAAAAGCGTTCCTGTTGTCCATGGACGCGGTCGCCGGCGAGGCGACACACCAGGTCATCGGCAGTCCGCAGGGTGTCGATGAATCGCTGTACACGGCATTGCGCGTGGAGCACGGCATCCGGGCGCTGGCGCCAGTCGTCGAAGGCGATATCCGCGTCAACGAGCGCCTGTTGCGTCTCGTCGGCGTCGACCTGTTTGCCGAGCAGGACTTTCGCAGTTACACGCAGGGCCTGGTCAGCACTGAAGCCGATGGCGCCGGCCTCGTACGCGCGTTCCTGACCGAGCCCGGCACGACCGTCATGACCCGGCTGGCTGCCGAACGCCTGGGCCTCGAACGGGGCGACGAATATGCCGTCGCGACCGGCACGTCCACGCATACCGCACGCTTGCTCGCGATCATCGACGACGCGCCGGCGGGCCTCGACGACGTCGTCCTCGCGGACATCGCACTGGCGCAGGAATGGCTGGACATGCCGGGCAAGCTGACGCGCATCGACGTCCGCGTCGAAGTCGGGAACGATGCGCTGCTGGATACGCTGGCGTCATTGCTCCCGGCCGGCAATCGCCTGCTGAATGCCGCGGGCCGCAGCCAGGCCACCGTCGACATGAGCGCCGGCTTCATGACCAACCTCGCCGCCATGAGCCTGCTCGCCCTGCTCGTCGGCCTGTTCCTGATCCTGAACAGCGTCGGCTTCTCGGTGCTGCAGCGGCGCAGCCTGATTGGCACGCTGCGCGCGCTCGGCATGACCCGCGCGCAGGTGCTGGCCCTGGTCCTCGCCGAAGCCGCAGCTATCGGTTTGTGCGCCGGCCTCCTCGGCATCGTGCTCGGCGCCTGGCTCGGCGAGCAACTGCTCGCCCTCGTCGCCCGCTCGATCAACGACCTCTACTTCAGGGTGACCGTCACCGACGTGGCGATTGCGCCGATGACGCTGTTGAAGGGCATGGTCGCAGGCGTTGGCGCAGCGTTGCTCGGCGCCGCGATTCCCGCGTGGGAAGCAACCGGTTTTGCACCGCGCCTCGCCATGGCCCGTTCCGTCCTCGAGACGCGAACGAGAAACGCATTACCCTGGGTGACGGCCGCCGGGCTGGCCATGACCGCGCTGGCCGTCGCCCTGCTCGTCGTCTCGGGCCGCAACCTCGTCGCCGGGCTCGTGGCCACCTTCATGCTGATTCTCGGGTTTGCCCTGTGCACGCCCGTGTTCGTGCGCGCGTCCGCCGACTGGCTGGCACCGCGGGCCGGCCGGCTCGCGGGCGCCATCGCCCGGCTATCGGTGGCCGGCGTCAGTGCCAGCCTCAGCCGAACCGGCGCGGCGGTCGTCGCGCTGGCGGTCGCTGTATCGGCAACGATCGGCGTTACCGTCATGGTCGACAGCTTTCGCGGCTCGGTCAGCCGCTGGCTGGACCAGTCGCTCCAGGCCGACCTGTATGCCCGGGCCGCCCCCGGCGCCATCGACGAGGCGGTGCTTGCCGCTGTCCACAGCATCGATGGCGTTGCGGACGTCAGCACGAACCGCCAGGTCGTGCTCGAAGACGCGGACGGACGAATACAGCTCGTCGCCATCGACATGGCGCCGGGCAGTTATGCCGGCACGGAACTGCTGGATGCCGAGCCCGGCGAGATCTGGCCTGCCTGGGAAGACCGCGATGTAGTGCTGGTATCCGAAACGTTTGCGTGGCGTGAGCGCCTGGCACGGGGCGAGCGGCTTTCGGTACCCACCGAGCGCGGCGAACACCGCTTCGACATCGCTGGCATCTACCGCAGCTACGATGCCGGCGCGAACTCGATCCTGGTGAGCCGCCGCACGTACGAGCGCCACTTCGACGACGATCGCATCGATTCGGTGGGCGTTTATCTCCACGGGACGGCCAAGCCGGAGGACGTCGCGCAGGCGCTGCAGGGCATCCGGGCCGGCGGTCGTCTGCTCGAGGTGCGATCCAACCGCACGTTGCGCGCCACGTTCATGGCCGTGTTCGATCGCACGTTCGTGATCACCGACCTGCTCTACTGGCTGGCCATGGGCGTCGCGTTCATCGGCATCCTGTCGTCGATGCTCGCGCTGCAGCTCGAACGCGGCCGGGAGATTGCCACGCTGCGCGCGCTCGGCATGACGCCGGCGCAAACGGCCGGGCTCCTGGCCACGCAGTCGGGCCTGCTCGGCCTGCTCGCCGGCATCGCCGCCATCCCGCTCGGCATCGCGATGGCCTGGGTCCTGATCGTCGTGATCAACCGCCGCGCGTTCGGCTGGGAGATCGCCGTGTCGATCGATACCGGCATCGTGGCGGCCTCGGTCGGCGTCGCCGTTCTCGCGGCGCTGCTTGCCGGGCTGTACCCGGCCCTGCGTGCGGCCAGCCTGCGGCCCGCGGCGGCGATGCGGGAGGAATAGCCGTGCGGCGCCTGTCGTTTCTCCTGCTACTGGCCTGCGTGCCGACGGCCGCGCAGGAACCCGGCGGTTCGCGAACCGGACTGGCCGAACAACTCGCCGCCGAGCCCGAAGAGGACTACGCGCGGGCCATCGCGCCGCGCACGTTCCGGTTCCCGGACGATCACGGCCCGCACCCGGCGTTTCGCAACGAGTGGTGGTACGTCACCGGCAACCTCGACAGCGACGACGGTGCACGCTTCGGCTACGAGCTGACGTTCTTCCGGGTCGCGCTGACGCCGGACGCAATCGCGTCGGACTCCGGCTGGCGCACGAACGAGATCTGGTTTGCGCATTTCGCGCTGACGGATGCCGGTCGCAACCGGTTCCGGTTCGACGAGCGCTTCGCGCGTGGCGCGGCGGGCCTGGCCGGCGCCCGGGCCAGCCCGTTCCGGGTCTGGCTGGACGACTGGTCGATCGAAGAATCGGGCGATGCGTGGCGTCTCGTTGCGCAGGCGGAGGACTTTGCCATCGACGTTCGGCTGCGGCCGTCAAAGCCGCCGGTGCTGAACGGCGACAAGGGCCTGTCACAGAAATCCGCGGCACCGGGCAATGCCTCGTACTACTACGCGCTGACGCGGCTCATCACCGAGGGCCAACTGCGCGCCGGCAACGACACGCACGCGGTCACCGGCACGTCATGGCTCGACCGCGAATGGAGCACCAGCGCGCTCGGCCCGGACCAGGTCGGCTGGGACTGGTTTGCGCTGCAGGTCGATGACGGCAGCGACTTGATGATCTACCAGCTCCGCAACAAGGACGGCAGCGTGGACCGGCACAGCGCCGGCACGCTGACGGACAGCGACGGTAATTCCCGGCACCTCGACGTAGACGACTTCACGCTCAACGTCACCGCCGACTGGACCAACGACCAGGGAGATGTGTATCCGGCAGCATGGAAACTCAGCGTGCCAAGCGCCGGCATCAAGCTCGAGATCGAACCCATGATCGCCGACCAGGAACTGGTCACGGTCGTGCGCTACTGGGAAGGCGCCGTCGACGTGTCAGGCACGCGCAACGGAGCACCACTGACGGGCCGCGGCTACGTCGAACTGACCGGCTACGCACATTGACCAGGAACCGATCGCTCACAGTGTGAGCATCGTCCCCGTTGCCGGCCATTCGCTTCGCGTACAATCGACGCATGAAACCCCGCCGAACCCATCCGTGGCGCTACGACGTGCGCGGCGTGCTGCGCTTTACGCCGCTCGACGGCGTCGAGACGCCCGTACGCATCCTCTCCGACGAGGAGATCCGGATGCTCGGCTACTCGCTGTCCGTACCGCACGCGGAGATCGCCGAAGCGCGGGTCATGTGCCAACGCACGCACCCGGACAAAGGCGGCGACGCACGGGAGTTCCAGCGCTGGAAGCGGCGGTTGGACAAGCTGCGGCGGCGGCGCTAAGCGGGGCCGGGTTTATTTCTTCTCGCCAGAACTGAACAGCAACGACCGCTTTCGACGCGAGCTTCAACATCGTACAGGGCGCCGGCTGTCTAGCTGCTGCCCGGGGAAACCGCCCCAGCGGAAATAGACCCGCCACCTTTATCACTCGAGAGGGCCAGCGACAAATCTGGGCTTGATCGCCGGGAAGCCGCTCGTCCTAGGCGAAACCGCGCAGCCCGGCCCGAGCGCAGCGAAGGCCGGGGCGCGCTTCGCAGCCCACGAACGGCAGGGGTCCGCGAGTCAAGCCCAAATTCGGCGCCTCTTGGAGTCCTGTCAATAACTATACAGTCAAGCGTCGCACTCCAGTCATTTCAGAGCCTATAATGTATCGACGAACCATCTGCCACCTTGCGACTGCAATTTGCCAGATGAATGGCTTGCGAGACGAAATCGCGGCCTTGCGCCTAAGTCACCGACCAAGACGTCAAGAATTGTGAGTCACCTACGATAATGCCCAAGGCCAAGAGAAAATCCGTATCTGAGGCGAAAGGAAAAATTTCAAACGCTAAGGACCTCATCTTGATTCTATTGTATGCGAAAGGGCCCAATGGTCGGATTTGCGACCCTATTCGCGGCCGAACAAGACTGATGAAGATGGTCTTTCTTTTCGACAAAGAAGTTCGCCGACAATTCAATCTTGGAAAAATCGTTGCGGAAGATGCGATGCCGAAATTTAAAGCATACGATTATGGTCCATTCTCAGCGCAGGTTTATGACGATCTCGAATTTCTGACAGACATTGGCTTTGTCGAAATGCGCGAATTGTCAAGTGCAACGCCCGACCCCGTAGAAATCCAGGAATTTGCGCATTGGCAAGACGAGACGGGTGACGATTGTGACGATGTAGACGTAGATTGGTTCGAATCCCAATTTTCATTGTCTCCCATCGGCAAGTCATTTGTCGAAGATGACGAAGCAGGCCGCCTAAACGAGAAGCAATGGTCAGTTATCGAGTCTTTCAAGAAGCGATGCACAGAGGCCGATCTGTATTCTTTACTACGTTACGTATACACCACGTACCCGGACATGGCGGCGAATTCGCGAATTCGTGAAAAATTTCTCTACGACGACGATGCCGATATTCGTTTGAATATTTCTTCCAGTACAATTGCAATGTCCGGTTCGGAATAATGACGGAACAACTTTTTGTGTCGTCAGTCTATAAACGACTCGTCGAACATGAAGGAATCAGAATCGGCGTAGAAGTTCCCTTGCTCGGTCGAAGTGTCGATCTCGCAATTATGCTAGACGATGAAGTTATTTCAGTCGAATTCAAACTGAAGAATTGGCGTCGTGCCATCAGCCAGGCGAAAGACCACCGCTTGGGCGCTGATTATGCCTATATATGCATGCCGCGCGAGCGCATTTCAGCGGCGGTTATTGAAGCAGTTCGCAAAGGCGGCATTGGCTTGCTAACGGTTGATACGAATGAGCATTGGCCTTTTGAAGTCGTGGTGGGTGCACCTCGATCAAAGGATGTCTGGCCGCCCGCAAAACAAATGGTAATTGACCATTTGAGACGTTCAACAGGATCAAAACTCGCCCCACGGGAACTAGCCTGTGCCTAGCAGGAGGGCCGCTTTTGCCGGGCCGCATTTTGTTCGGTTTGGTACTGCTGCGGATCAAAAATTCCTGCTTGGTGAGTTTCTAAGTTCGTACCAACAGCTCATGCTTAATGCAAATATTGTTGCCCATATGCCTACTGCTATGGCATCAATAGTTACTCAAAAGGCTAGAAACAAGCCGTATATTTTGGATCCTCAAACTCATGCATTTCAGCATGATATTGCTCTTCTACAATCGACTGCCTCAGGTAACCAGAAGAAGCTTCGGCGTTCCATAGACACTTTGATACGAGACTATGGCTCTATTGTCAAAGATGCAATTATTGATCAAGAGCGGCCGCTCGATCCAAGTGACCTTACCGATGACAATGCTTGCAAGGCATTTTGCCAAGGTGTCTTGAAGTTCCAAATAGATACGTTGTCCAAAGAAGCGAAGCAATCTGACTCGCAGAAATACTATCGGTATTTGGCTAGCAACACGAATACTCCTGCACCATCCTTTCGGCCAACAATGGTGGTAGCCCCATATTTCTATTTGACATCTACTGGCCTTCGGTCATGGTTGCCTATAAATATCAACTGCGCAAGAAACTCCGTGACTTATGCCAACGACACTGGCCTTCCACTCGCCGTCGAGATTGTAATCTCGAGAGGCCTATTGGTTGACGAGGCGTCAGTGAATTCAATTGTCGCTGAGTATGCGCAAGTTGCTGGGATTGCTGCTTTCCTAGTGTGGGTCGACGATTTCTCCGAGCACTCTGCTTCAGCAGAAGAGCTTCGTCGATTTGTCGCACTTATTCGGCAGCTAGCGAACGTCGCACCGGTGGTAAATCTCTATGGCGGATACTTTTCTACTGCAATCCAACGATTAGGGATTGTTCCGGGCTTTGCTGGCGTTACCCATAGCTTGGAGTATGGAGAAGACCGATCAGTTATTCCGGTTGGGGGTGGTGTGCCGGTCGCAAAGTTTTATCTCCCTTCCCTTCACAAAAGGGTTAACTTTCGAGACGCAATTAGAGCGATTCGGGCCCTCGACGGGTTTGCTTCGAAAGCAAGTTTTCATGCAACGATCTGCGACTGCAAGGAATGCCAGAAGGTAATAGATGATGACCCAGAATCATCTTTTGATGCCTACGGTCGAACAAAGGCCGTCTCTTACATGAACCGCGGAAGGAAAGTGACACGCGAATATCCACTTACTGAAACAAGAATGCATACTGTTTCGCACTACATGCACCGTAAGCGAATCGAGTTTTCACAGAAGGTTACCGCATCGGATATTGCGGCAAGGCTCCGGTCTACTCAAGAGCAGCTATCGAACAAACTCCAGCCAGAAGTTATTGGTCATTGTGAGATTTGGGCCAGTGTGATCGAAAGTCTAGCGCCTTCATAATGGCGAGTTCTGAAGTATCTGTGAAAGCTCTAGAAAAGACCGTCCTAATTCTTGGGGCTGGGTTCTCTAAAAGAGCTGGATTTCCACTGCAAGCCGAAATACTTGGCAGAATGCCGCAGGTACAGCTCGAGGATTGGGCTGATCAGCTTCGGAACGAATACTATCGCACGGTTGGTACTGTCGGCGAATTCCTGTCGAAAGCTTTTCCAGTTGAACCGACAGAGTTTGCCGCTGGCCAAAGTGTCGACTTGGACGGTTCAAAGCTGCCTACCCTGGAGGATGTATTTACCCTGCTTGATTCGACGATAGCTCGGCGAGAGTACTCCTACGGATTGTCCAGAGAACAGCTTGAGACGACACGAGACGACATAAAGACGGCGATCCTTTTTGTCATTCACCATGCAAGCCAGAATATCACGGCTGAATCTCGAGACTTTTATCAGCGATTGGCGGCGGGCGTGTTGGATCGGCGAACAAAGAGTGGTGTTGCATCGGACCCGTTGAGTGTTATCACACTCAATTGGGATACGCTTCTCGACGATTCGATATATCAATGCGTTAATCGCAAAAATCTGAGCGGAAAGGTCGATGTGGACTATTGTTGCTACACAAATCCTATTGGGGACGAGTCGCCACATACGCCCTCCTTGCTTCAGAAAGCAAAGGGCATTTTCAACATAAAGATCTTGAAGCTTCACGGGTCAACAAATTGGCTACGGTGCCCAAGTTGCAATCGACTTTTTACCGCCATTGGAAGTAGCGCAGAGGCTTGGACTCAATACATCAAACCAGGCTATTGTGAGAACTGCTCCGCAGTAAGCTCCAGTACAAGTAAGCCCGTTCTCGAACCATTTTTCGTGACACCGACTTTTTTGAAAGTTTTTGACAATCCTCACATTCAGACAATATGGCAGAACGCTTACGTGGAGCTGTCTGAGGCTGATAAAGTTGTGTTTGTTGGCTATTCGTTGCCGGATGCTGATTATTATGTTCGCACGATAATTCGACGAGCATTGAGGCCGACGACACGAGTCGTGGTGTACTTGGCCGAGAATGATTTTCCCAAGCGCAATACGCCGAAGTACCTACTGCACGGGTTTGCGTCAATGCGCTATCGCCGATTTTTTGGTGAAACTCGTGTCGAGGTTCACTCAGGTGGGGTAGAAGAATTCCTTACCGACTTTTCGCCCGAAAAGAATTTGAAAAAGGTGCTCAGGAGGGTCGCCGATCGCATCAAAAAAAACTCATCCGCAAATTGAGCAAAGTCGGATATTAGGGCCAAAGACATTCGACGTAGCCGAAAGAAGGCGCAGTATCCCTACGACGGAAGCAAAAACGGGCCCGCGTCAACCTGTGGAGATTTTGTATCTGCAGGCTCCATGGATTCGAAAAGCATTGCAAACGTCTTGCTTTCGGTGGAAGCAGTGTCGATTACATTGACGATCTTCGGTACAACTATCGCAGCAGCGTTTACGAATAGCGGCACTACGTTGAAGAAGACGCGGGATTCTGGCAATTGATAAGCATCTGCAAATTGCCGAAATCGATCCGAACCGAGATATTCCCTGATTCGTTGCGCTGTAGAATCCGAAATTCTGCGTTCCTTACGTGGTAGTAAGAGAAATTCAAGCGCATCAGCCCAAGATATAAAGCAATCTATTGTGTCGGCACCTTCCTCTGAAGCCGGAAAGTCTATGAATACGTATTGCTCGATTGCGTCAATGCGCTGCGCCTCCTGAACGTGATACGTGTAAATAGTTCTAATCTTGTTCGCTTTATTGTGGTGGCGAGCATTTCGAAGCGCTAATACAACGGCAAGCTCCGGAGTTTCGTACCAATCATTTGTCGAAATGATTCCGACTTTGTCGCAGGCATCGTGAAGACTGTGAAAAGCGTTAAAAACCGAACTCAGCGCGGTTTCAATATTTCCAACTGCTTCTGCCCTGTCGACGAACAAGAGACCGTCACGGTTTGCCTTGTAATCCGCTTCCAACAGTACTCGCAGGCTCTGCGACAGGTCTTCAAAGGCGTGAGTTACCGATTTGTGGCGCAGCATAGGCCCAAAATGAGTCATTGGATCTGTGGCCCGAACCATTGACCATTGTCTACAAGTGCACGGTTCAAATTGTTGGCACTCAGTAACCATCTGTTTTTATGGTGCCGGCACCAGGAGTCGAACCCGGGACCTACTGATTACAAATCAGTTGCTCTACCGACTGAGCTATACCGGCACAGTGTCTCGTTCAGGCGGGGCTAGTTTACACCGCCGCCGGGGCAGGTGGCTTCCCCGCGTAGCTTCACCTTGTCTTCCCCGTACAATTCCACGATGTCGCTGGCGCCGCGGCCCGGCAGCAGCGCCACGTCCACCCAGTAGATCGTGCTGTCCGCCATGCGCGGGGCGATGTCGGCGGGCAGGCCCAGCGACGTCGCTTCCAGCTCGATGCGCTCGGCGCTGTCCAGGTTGCCGAACAGGCCCAGCGAGATCTTGATGCCCTCGTCCTCGGTCTCGACCATGTAGGCATCCGTGAGCCCGGCCTCGTGCAGGATGCCGATCATGCGGTTCGCCTCGTCGCGGCTCGGCACGTCGCGCACCTGCACCCAGTGCCCCACGAACACCTGCCCGAAGCCGGAGCGGATCTTCGTGCGCATGTTCTCACCCGCGTAGCGTGCTGCCGCCTCGTCCGCGTCGTCGCTCTCGCGCAGCGGCCCGATCGTCACGCACGAGCGGCCGACCACCGCGATCAGGTCCGTGCCCTCGCCCGAGCCCAGCACCGCGCCCACGCTCTCCACTTCCTCCGCCTGTGGCCGCCTTTGCGCCATTTCGAGCGGCGGGCCGAGGTCGTCCTCGTCGATCAGCGCCACGCCCGGCTTTGCGTCTTCGTGCGACAGCCATCCCCACAGGAAGTACAGGATGTTCGCAAGCAGCAGGATCAGCAGCAGGTTTCTCATGGCGTCCGTGGCGGGTCGGTCTCGAGCAGTCGCCACAACCCCTGCAGCACCAGGTTCGGGCGGTGCAGCGGCTCGGCGTCGAGCGCGCCTAGAATGCGCGAGGCATCCCCACCGGTCAAGACCAGCTCGGCGTCATAAGCGCTTGATCGCAAAGTTCTAATTGCTATCTCGACGGCGCCCGTCACCGCGCCCAGCGCCCCGCTCTGCACCGCCGTGCGCGTGTTCTTCGCGAACAGGTTCTCGCCGGTGAGCAGCTCCGTCTTTACCGGCTTCGTCGGCGGGATCTGGGCCGTGTCATCCGCGAGCGACGACGCCATCAGCGCGATGCCCGGCAGGATCTGCCCGCCCAGGTGTTGGCCGTCGTCGTCGAGCGCGTCGATCGTCACCGCCGTGCCCGCGTCCACGACGAGGCACGCGCGTTCCAGTTCGGCCCACGCGCCGATCAGCGCCACCCAGCGGTCCACGCCCAGGCGCCGCGGCTGCCGGTAGCCGTTCGTGATGCCGCAGGCGGTGCGCGTCGACGCGGCGAAGCGCACGTCCCTGCCGCAGTGCGCACCGATCACGCCGGCCAGGCGCGTCGCAAACGTAGGCCCCGCCACGTTGCTCGCGATCACCGCGTCGACGTCATGCGGCAGGCGCGACGTGAGCACGCCGAGCCCCTTCTCCTTCAGCGTTGCCTGCGTGATGTGCCCGGTGCGGTGGATGCCGGTCTCGTCGCCCACGCCCCACTTGATGCGCGTGTTGCCCACGTCGAGCAGCAGCGCCCTCACCGCGGCGCTTCCGCGGAAACGATCGAGCCGGACACCACCGACTGCCGTCCGGCGGGCGTGCCGAGCTGCAGCGCACCGTCGCTGTCCACGCCTTCCACGACGCCCGCGATCACGGACTCGCCGGAGCGCACCTCCACGCGACGCCCGCGCAGCCAGTCCAGGGTCCGGTAGCGGCGCAGGAACGGGGGGAAGCCGTTCTCGTCGTAGTGCATGAGTGCCGCGCGCCAGTGCTCGATGACGTGCGCCGCGAGTTCCTCGCGCGTCGGCAGCTCGTCCACCAGCGAGGCGACGTCCACCGGCCGCAGCGAGGAGGCGTCGATGTCGGCCTCGATGCGGTCCGGCAGCCGCAGGTTGATGCCGATGCCGGCCACGACCACGGTGCCGGCCTTGCCGACCTTCGTCTCGGTGAGGATGCCGCCGAGTTTCGCGTCGGCGACCACGAGGTCATTCGGCCACTTCAGCCGCACGCCCTCGGCGCCGACCTCGGCGAGCGCGTCCACCGCGCCGATGCCCAGCGCCAGCGTCAGCGCCGGCAGGTTCGCCGGGGCTTCGCGGAACGTGTAGGCCACCGACAGGCACAGGCTGCGCCCCGGCGCCGAGATCCAGCGGTTCTCGTGGCGGCCGCGGCCTGCGGTCTGGTGGTCGGCGAGCGCCACGCGCAGTGTGCCGGGTGACGGCGCGGCCTGTTTGCGCAGGTAGGTATTCGTCGAGCCGATGCTGTCGAACACCTCGACCTGCTCGATCGCGGACGGATCGAGGCCGGCCAGCCACTCGCGCAGCGCGGCCTCGTCAGGCGTCGTCATCGATCTCCGGCTTGCCGCCCGCTGTCGCACGGCGCCGGAACACCATCAGCTTGTCGTTGCGGTGCTCGTTGCCGTCGCGCATGCGCCGGATGTTGGAACGGTGGCAATAGATGATGAACAGCGCCATCGCGACGGAATAGATGAACAGCGGCTGCTCGGCCGGCAGGCGGGTGATGGCGATCCACGCCGGCAGGAACACCGCCGCCGCCATCGTCGAGAGCCCGACGTAACCCGTCATCGTCAGCACCCATGCCCAGATGAGCAGCAGCGGCAGGATCAGCTTCGGCCCCAGCACGAGCAGCGTGCCGATGAGCGTGGCCGCGCCCTTGCCGCCCTGGAAGCGGTGGTACATCGGCCACACGTGCCCGCACACGGCGGCCGCCGCGCAGCACAGCGCGAGCCACTCGCGGGACACGGCCGGGTCGTTCGGCGCAAACGGCAGGTTCAGCGCGGGGATGAGGCCGGCCGCCACCGCGCCCTTGCCGATGTCGATGACGACGACGCCGAGCGCGAACCACACGCCCTGCGTGCGCAGCGCGTTCGTGCCGCCCGCATTGCCGCTGCCCATCGTGCGGATGTCCACGCCGCCGCGCAGGCGGCCCATGATGAGCGACCCCATCAGCGAGCCGATGAAGTAGCTGAGCAAAAACTTGGTTCCCAGTTCGAGCATGCGGTGTAGGTCCGCCGACGTTTTGCACCCCGTTGGTGCGGCATTGTAGCATCGGGCGTCACTGCTCCGAGGTTTGCGATGGCCGTGCCGACGCTGCACCTGCTGATCAACCCTGCCGCCGGGCGCGGCCGGGCCGGCCGGCGTCTCGCCCGCATCCTCGCGCTGTTCCAGCAGGCCGGCCTGCGCCCGCAGGTGCACGTGAGCACCGACACCGGCGACATCGAATCCCAGGCCCGCGAGCTCACCGCCGAGGCGGACACGGCGATCATCGCCGCCGGCGGCGACGGCACCGTGCACGAGGTCGTGAACGGCATCCTCACCGCCGGGGCCGAGACGCCGTTCGGCGTCGTGCCGGTCGGCACCGGGAACGATTTTGCGAAGGCGGCCGGCGTGCCCCTGCACTGGGAGACGGCGGTGCAGCTCCTCGCCGACCGCATCACCAGCGACACGCCGCCGCGCCGCATCGATGCCGGGCGCATCAACGACCGTTACTTCTCGAACGGCGCCGGCATCGGTTTCGACGCCGTCGTCACGCGCATCGCGCGCAGCTACGAGTGGCGCATCGGCGATCTCGTGTATCTGGTCGCGATCTTCCGCGCCCTGGCGTCCGGCGTCGCGTCGCCGCGCATGACGATCCGCCGCGGCGAGGAAGTCCTGTGGGACGGGCCGCTCACGCTGGCGAACACGGCGAACGGGCCGTGGCTCGGCGGCATGTTCCACATCGCGCCGGACGCCCACGCCGCCGACGGCGAGCTGAACCTCGTGGTCGCGGGGCCCGTCAAGCGGCGGCGCATACTCGCGCTGCTGCCAAAGCTTGTGCGCGGCACGCACCTCGACGAAGACGACGTGTACCAGTGGGCCGTCACGCGCGCCACGATCACCGCGGACACGCCGGTCGAGTCGCACCTCGACGGTGAGGTACAGGCGCCGCAGTCGTCGTTCGACGTGGAAGTCCTGCCCGGCGCGTTACGCCTGCTGTGAGCGCTGGCGCGCGCCCAGCCAGATCGCGAACAACGCGAGCGCGGCGCCCGCGAGTTCCACCGGCGACATCGGGCGGGCGAAGAACAGCACGTCCCACAGGAAGCTCAGCGTCGGCTGCAAGAGCAACGCGATGCCGGCGTCCGTGGGCGTCACCTGCGGCAGGCTGGACGCGATCAGGATCATGCCGAGGCTGTGCGACAGCAGGCCGTAGGCGAGCAACCAGCCGGCGTCCGCCAGCGTAGGGATCGCGAGCGACTCGCCTTCGACGAGCGCCGACGTGCCGAGGATCACCGCCACCATCAGCGACATCATCGCGATCTCGCGGACGGGCAGCTGCCGGTCGGCTGCGTCGCGCAGCGCGCGCATCGTGAGCAGGTAGCCCGCGTACGCGACGGCCGTGAGCAGGCCGAACACGATGCCGAGCCGGTAGTCGGCCGCGAGCCCGCTCCAGTCGAAGCCCACGATCATCGCGAGCCCCACGAGCGCGAGCGGCACGGCGATCACCTGCGCGGGCCGCGGTGCCTGGCGGTACAGCACGAGCCCCGCGAGCATCATGAAGAACACCTGGAAGTTCGCGAGCAGCGTCGACAGCCCGGGGCCGACGATGTTGATGCTGCGGTGCCAGAACCAGAGATCCAGCGCGAAGAACACGGCGGCGATGAACAGCATGCGCCAGATCGCGGCGGAGAAGTTCACCTTGCGGCGGCGTGCGATGAGGTACAGCGTGAGCGCCACGCCGCCGAGCGCCACGCGGTAGAAGCCGCTGGACGTCGCGGACACGTCGACCAGCTTCACCCACACCGGCGACAGGCTGATCAGCGCGGCGCCCGCGTACAGCCGCAGTTTCGGCGTGGCGAAGCTCACGGCGTCAGCGCCCGCCCCACATGCGCGAGTACGCAACGATGAAGCGGTCGTAGTCGACGCCGATCTCCTCCGCCGTGTGGCCGCGCTGGTAGGCGAGCTTCACGCCCTGGAACCGGTCGATCGGAAAGCCGAAGCTCGCGGCCCACAGCACGTTCACCTGCTTGAACGGGCTGCGAATGCTGCCCACGTTCGCGCGCGCCCCGGTGCCGTAGCCGCCGGACAACGACGCCCACAGGCCCGGCCGGAACGTGTAGATCGCGTGTGCCTCCAGTGCGTACAGCGGGTCCTGCTCGAGCGTGCGGTCCGGCGCCTGGTAATCGTCGTTGTCACTGAAGAACCACGCGGACGCCGTGGCCTCGAAGGTCCACGGCCCGGCGTTGTGCACGATGCCGAGCTGCGGCCGCAGCGACCAGCGGTTCGAGCCCAGGTTCACGAGGCGTTCGGTGTAGTACTCGCCGATCGGCAGCGTCACTTCGAGCGCGGCGCCGATGATCGTCGTCGGCCGGAAGCGCGCGAACTCGGCGAGCGTCTGCGCCGGCGAACCGGCGAGGTTGATCGCGAAGCGCACCTTCGGGTCGCCGAAGCCCTGGCGCCGCGTCTGCACGAACTCGCCCTCGTACACACCCTCCCAGTGCCCGTTCGAAAACGGCGCGGCGACGTCCACGCGCGCCGAGCGCCCGAACAGCCCGAAGCTGCGCACGTAAGCGAGCCCGACCGTGTGGATCTGCGCGTTCGCGTCCTCGATGAGCACGGCCGGGTCGAGAAAGATGTTGCCGTCCGTGTAGCCGTAGCCCACGCCGGCGAAGTTCACGCCCTGGGGCAGGTGCGACCAGCGCCGGGGTTCGAGGTCCTGCGCCGCCACGACCGCGGGCAGCAGGACGATGCCCGGCAGTAGCCGCCGCAACCACCGGGGCACGTTCAGCCCTCGAGCCAGGCGCCGCGCCGCGCGGCCGCGTCGTCGTCCGCCGCAGTGTCGATGCCGAGGTACCACGTGTCCTCCGGCGTCTTCGCCGGGCGGATATTCAGCGTCATCAGCTCGTCACCGCGAAAGACGACGAGTTTCAGGAGCTCGCCGGCATGGCAGGCCCGCAAGCGTTGCGCGAGGTTGGCGGCAGTGAGCGCCAGGCCGTCGAGGGCAACGGCCTGGTCGCCCGGAGCGACGCCGGCCTTCTCCGCGGGACCGTCGTTGTCGATGACGGTGAACACGGCTTTGCCGTCGCGCTCGGCGAGCGTCGCGCCCAGCGTCAGCGGCGGCGTCGCGGGCGTCTCGCCGCGGGTGCCGCCTTTGTCGTCGCGGCTCAGCGCGGCACGCCGGTCCGCCACGATGCCGTGCGTGCGCAGCAGCGTCTCGAACGGCAGCTCGCCGGTGCCGCGCACCGACGCGTCGAAAAAGTCGCCGAGGTCGAGGCCGGACACCTCCGCGCACAGCGCTTCGAACGCCGTTTCTGTCATCGTCTCACCAGTGTCGCCGTAGCGTGCCCACGCGGCGCGCATGACGTCGTCGAGCGACGTCGCACCGTTCGTTTCGCTGCGCAGCTTCAAATCCAGGCAAAGAGCTATCAACGCGCCCTTCGCGTAGTAACTCACGATCGCGTTACCGGAATTCGCGTCCTGCTTGTAGAACTTGATCCACGCATCGAAGCTCGACTCGGCGACGCTCTGGCGCTTGCGGCCCGCGCCGCGCTGCACGCGTGTGGCGGTGCGGCCGAGCAGTTGCAGGTAGCGCACGTCGTCGATCAGGCCCGAACGCCGAAGCTGCAGGTCGTCGTAGTAGGACGTGATGCCCTCGAAGATCCACAGCGTCTCGGTGTAGGCCTCACTCGCGAGGTCGCTTTCGGCGAACGCGGCCGGGCGCATGCGCTTCACGTTCCACAGGTGGAAATACTCGTGGCTCGCGAGTCCGAGGAACGAGCAGTAGTTGTCGTCGACGGCCGCGAGGCCCTTCGGCGGCAGGTTGTCGCGCGGGCTGACGAGCGCCGACGACCAGCGGTGCTCCAGCCCGCCGTAGCCGGCGCCCGGTGCGTGCAGCAGGAACACGTAGCGGTCGAGGTCGGCGGGTGCGCCGAGTAGCGACAGGTGTTGCGTACAGAGTGCCGCGAGGTCGTGCGTGAGGCGTGCCATGTCGCAGCGCGTGCGCCCGCGGATCGCGATCGCGTGCGGGATGCCCTCCGCCTCGAACTCGCCGATGTGCAGGTCGCCCATCTCGATCGGGTGGTCGATCAGCTCGTCGTAGTCCGCGGCACGGTAGCGGCCGAAGCCGTAGGGTTCCGCGCCGTCGCGCTGCATCGACGTGGCCACGCGCCAGCCGGCCCCGACGTCGTCGGCGGGCGGCAGCAGTTCGACCTCGCACGCCGCCGACGCCTGGCCGATGACGACCGGGAACACGCCGGCGCCGTTCACGAACGCGTGTGTCGCATCGAAGTGCACGCCGCGCACGCCGGGCTCGTAGGCATGCACCTCGAGCACGATCGTCAGCGGACGGTCGACCGGCCCGGCCCGCCAGCGGCTCTTGTCGACTTTCGTCACGGCGACCGACGCGCCGCCCGCTTCCGCGCGCAGCGACACGACGTTGCGCGCGTAGTCGCGGATCATGTAGCTGCCGGGGATCCACGCGGGGATCGCGAACACCTGCCCCGCCGGGTCGGGCGCGGCGACGGTCAGCCGCACCTCGACGAGGTGGGCGCCGGCGTCCTTTGGCAACAGGCTGTACTGGTGGGCGGTCAAACCGGGCTCAGGCACGCAGCTTCACGGGCTCGACCAGTTTCAGCGTCAGGCACTTCGCCGATCCGCCAGCCTTCAGGAACTCGGACAGCTCCACCTCGTGCACCTCGAAGCCGGCGAGCATCAGGCGCGCCTTGAGCGGCGCGGAGGCCTTGTTCAGAAACACGCGGTGGCCGATGTTGACGGCGTTGCACGCGAAGTTGCCCGCATCCATCGTGTCGACGACGATGCGCTTGTGCGACGGGATCCTGCTCTCGATGGCCACGCGCGAATCGTAGTCGAACGCCGGCGGGTGGTACATCAGGAAACCGTCCGTCAGCGGGCAGAAACAGGTGTCGATGTGGTAGAAGCGCGAATCCGTCAGCCGGATCGACACCACGTCGATGTTGAAGAAGTCGCGGATCGCCGCGTGCGCCTCGATCTCGGTACGGAAGCCGTAGCCGGTCCACAGCCACGGGCCGCCGCGGTCGATCAGGCAGTCGCCGGCGCCCTCGAAGCCGATCTTCTCGTCGAGGTCCAGCAGCTCGAAGCCGTTCTCGCGGAACCAGGCCTTGAAGTGCGGCTCCTCCGGCCGCCGCTCGTGCGGCATGAAGTGGCTCGCGACCGCCTTGTCGCCGTACACGACGCCGGCGTTTGCCGTGAACACCATGTCCGGCAGGTCCGGCTGCGGCGTCATAGTGACGATATCGGCATACCGGCCGAGCGTGTCGCGCAGCGTCTCCCATTGCGCCTTGGCCCGGTCCAGGTTCAGCGAATCCTCGTTGCCGGCCATCCACGGGTTGATGACGTAGTCCACCGTGAAAAAATCCGGCGGACACATCAGGATGCGGTCAGTGTGACTCATGCTTTCCTCGGGAGGTGGATCTCCGCGAGCATGCACCGGACGCTGCCGCCGGCAGACGTCTCGATGGTGTCGATGGCGCCGGCGACGACGTCGCCGTTGGCCCGCAGGCGATCCCGTTGATTCTCGTTCAACGCATCATACGCCTGTTGCGACAGGGCCACGACCCGCCGCCCGTCCCGGTTCCTGAGTTCCAGCATGTTGCCGGCGAAGGCCTCGAGCTGCGCGTACGACAGGTCGAGCACCTCGTGCCCGGTCGCCGCGAGGCTGTCCATCACCGCGATGCACTGCGCCGCATCGGTGATGGCCTCGGCGCAGACGACCGCCAGCTTCTCGCCCACGTTCATCAGCACGTTCGTGTGGTAGATGGGCACGCCGTTCCGGTCCGCGGCCTCGAACGCCACGACGTCGTAGTCCAGCCGCTGCGCGAAGTCGCCCAGCGGGTCGAGGTGCGTGCGCGTCGACAGGCAGGCGTAGGCGATGCGGTTGACGCGGTCGAGCACCATGCTGCCGGTGCCCTCGAGGAAGTGCCCGTTGCGCTCGTGGTGCGACAGGTCGACCACCTCGCGCACCAAGAAGCCGTGCTCGGTGTCGAGCGCTTCGATCACGTCGGTGCGCCGCTCGGTGCGGCGGTTCGGCGCCTCCATCGGGTACAGCACGACGCGGCCGTCGGCGTGGAAGCTCACCCAGTTGTTCGGAAACACGGAGTCCGGCGTGTGCGGCTCGCGCGTGTCCGGGAACACGCAGGTCTCGATGCCGGCGTCCCCGAGGCGGCGGACCAGGCCGTCGAACTCGGCCAGCGCACCGGCCTGCTGCTCCTCCGGCGATGCGTCGGGGTTCTCCTGGAACGCGTTCGACGCCGCTGTCTGCGGGTTGCTCTCGAAGCGCGCCGGGCGGATCATCATGACGGCGCCCGCGAGCTGCGATTCCGGCATTTGTGCTTCGGACCCGCTCACTTTAAAGTCTTGCCCTGTCCAACGACGGCCTGCACCACGTGCCCTCACTGAAATCTGCGATCGCGAACCCTGCCTGGGTTTGCTTTACCTGGTTTGGAATGACCGCCGGTATCTCGCTGCTCGCGACACCGCTCCGGTTCACCGCCCCCACCGTTACGCGCGCCATCGGCCTCGACATCGGCCGGGTCGTCTTCACGGCATTGAATCGCGCGGAACTGGTCGCCCTGATTCTACTATTGATCGTCGTGCGCGCGTCAGGCCGGGCGACGCAATGGTGGGCCATCGGCGGCGCGCTGGCCCTCATCGTCATCGCGCAGTCGGTGTGGCTGCTGCCGGAGCTCGCCGCGCGCGCCGACATGGTGGTGGCCGGCACGGAGCCGCCCGCGTCGTACCTGCACGCCGTGTACTCGTCGGTCGAGCTCGCGAAGCTGGCCCTGCTGCTGTTCGGCGGCTTCTACGCACTCAGCCAGGGCCGCCAATGATCGACAAACGGTACCCGCGCGTCGAGCTGGCGGCGCACGGCGAGCACACGATCCGCATCCTGCCGTTCCCGGCCCCCGACGCGCCGCGCGCGGTTATCCAGGTCCTGCACGGCATGGGCGAGCACGCCCGCCGTTACGCGCGCTTTGCCGAGGCGGCCGCCGCGCGCGGCTTCGCGGTCGTCGCGCACGACCATCGCGGGCACGGCCCGCAGCCTGTCGTCCGCAACTACCTGGCAGCGACGAACGGCTGGGAACAGCTCGTCGCCGACACGCTGGCCGTGCACGAATGGGCGAAGAACGAGCACCCCGGCGCGCCGCAGGTCCTGCTCGGCCACAGCATGGGTTCGTTCGTCGCGCAACACTTCGCGATGCTGCACGGGGCGCGGCTGGATGCGCTGCTGCTGTCCGGCTCCAACTGGCCGGTGCGCCTGCAGCTGTGGGCCGGGCACCTGCTGGCGCTCTTCGAATGCCGGCGGCTCGGCGAGCGGCAGGCGAGCCCCCTGCTCGACCGCATCGGCATCGACGCGTTCAACCGGCGCTTCGAGCCGGCGCGCACGCCGCTCGACTGGCTTTCGCGCGACGAGCAGGAAGTGGACCGCTACATCGCCGACCCGCTGTGCGGCGGGCCGTATACGGCCGGCCTCTGGCGCGACCTCACCCGCGGCCTGCTCGCGATCTCGACCGACGACGCCGTGAACCGCGTGCCGACCGACCTGCCGATCCTGATCACCGGCGGCAGCGACGACCCGGTCGGCGGCGACAAGCGCCTCGGCCTGCTCGCCCTGCACTACGCGCAGACCGGCCACAACCGGCTTTCCGTGAAGCTGTACCCCGGCGCGCGGCACGAGCTGCTGAACGAAACGAACCGCGACGACGTCACCCGCGACTGGCTCGACTGGATGGAACGGGCGCTGCGGCTGTAGGCGGCCGGAAATAAAAAAGGCCCCGCCGGGTGGCGGGGCCTTCGTTGCCGGACAGTGTTGTCCGGATCGATCCTTACATCTCGTACTTCAGGCGCAGGTACCAGAAGCCACCGTTGAAGCCGTACGGCGTGTACTGGCTGTACAGGTTGCCGACACCGGCCGCCGCGTTCGGGTTCTCGTCCGGCGTGGTGTCCAGTACGTTCATCGCACCGAGCACGACGGTCAGGCTGTCCGTGAAGTTGTACGCCGCTTCGACGTCCAGGATGTAGTCGCCGTCGTAGAACATCGTGTCCTCCGAGTCGTACCACTCGTCGTAGTAGCTGACCCGCGCCAGGAAGCGCCACTCGTTCCAGAAGTGGTTCGCCGCGACGTTCCAGCGCGTCTCCGGCAGACCCTTCTCGATCTGCAGGATGCGCGTGTCGTCGATCGTGGCCGGATTGAAGGACGTGATGTCCGTCGTCGTGTTGTTGAACGCGAGGCTCAGATCGGTGTTCGCGTTGTCCCACACGAGCGGGTACGTCGCCACGATGTCGATGCCGGTGGTTTCCGTGTCGAAGTCGTTCGTGAAGAAGCGGAAGTTCGACAGGCTGCCGGCCGCGGTGACACCCGCGTCGATCAGGTCGTCGATCTCCTGCTGCGTCAGCGTGAAGTTCTGCGACAGATTCAGGCGGTCATCCACGTCGATGCTGAAGTAGTCGACCGTGACGTCCAGGTTGCCCACGTTGAAGAACACGCCGGCCGTCAGGTTCGTCGACTCTTCCGGTTCGAGCGGTTGCCCGCCACGCAGGACGGCGACCGGGAACGTGGACGGGATCGTGCCGTTGTTCACGAGTTCCTGGTTCACGAGGTCGAACTCGGTCGAGACGTTGAACGCGTTCGACTGGCCCGGCGTCGGCGCCTTGAAGCCGGTGCTCGCGGTAGCGCGCAGGCCGAAGTTGTCGGTCAGGCGCCAGTTCGCGGCCAGCTTGTAGTTCGTCGTCGTGCCGAAGTCATTGAAGTCTTCGTAGCGTACCGCGGCACCCACGATCAGTGCGTCGATCGGCTGCCACTCGGCGTCGACGTACACGCCGTAGTTGCGGCGATCGAACGTGCCACCGGCCAGGTTCGAGAAGCCGGGGAAACCGTTCGACGCAGCAGAGAAGCCCTGGTCCGCCAGCGGACCGACCTCGAAGGACTCCTGCTGCCCGACCGTGATCTCGAACTCCTCGACGCGATACTCGGCGCCGAACGCGATGAACAGGTCGTCGGAGAGATTGTAGCCGAAATCGGCGTTCAGCATCTGCTCGGTCTGCGTGTACGCACCCGGGTCGAAGTTGACCGGGGTTGCCGGGCCGAGAGACGCGTTCACCGTGTTGTTGATGAAGAAGTCCACGTCGTTGCGGCCGAGGCCCGCGCTGAAGTCCCAGGTCAGTCCGTTGTCGAACTCGCCGAGAACGCCTACGCGGATCGACTGGTCGCTGACGTCACCGCCGAAGCTCGGCGTGAAGCCGCCCGGGAAGATCTCCTGGAAGCTGAAGCAGTCCGGGTCCGCGAAGACCTGTGCCAGCGCCGCCTGGTCCGGAACGTCGTTCGTGATCGTGACTTCCGGACAGTTCGCCGAGCCGTCGAGCACACCGTCCGCCGCATCGAGCATGTCGCCGATCAGCAGCGTCGCACCGCCGTCACCGCTGAAGACCGCGGCGCGGGTGTTCGGGTTACGAAAGTAGAACCCGCCCGTCACGGTCTTCTCGGCATGGTTACCGAACGCGTAGAACTCGGTCGTGTCGCTCAGGTTCAGGCCGATGTTGCCCCAGATCTTGAGGTCGTCCTCGATCTCGGGCGAGCCCCAGATCTGCGCCGGGTTCGCGACGTCGGTGTTGCCGGCCGCGATCAGCGCCGCGGCGTCGTCGCGCTGCACCGAGCGGCTGGTCGCATCCGACTCGCCGTACTCGAAGCTGAAGTTCGCGAAGCCGTCGTCGGTGAACGGCAGGCCGAGGTTGGCCGCGACCATGTAGGTGTCGCCGTCGCCTTCCTGGTAGGAGCCGTACTTGCCTTCGACCGTCAGGCCTTCGTTGTTGTCCTTCAGGATGAAGTTCATGACGCCCGCGATGGCATCGGACCCGTACTGGGCCGCCGCGCCGTCACGCAGGACTTCGACCTGCTTCAGCGCGATCGACGGGATCGCCGAGATGTCCGGGCCCTGCGCGCCGTTCGCGACGCCGTTGCCGAGCCAGTAGATGACGGCGGCGCGGTGTCGTCGCTTGCCGTTGATCAGGACCAGCGTGTGGTCGGGTGCGAGACCGCGCAGGTTCGCCGGCCGCACGACCGTTGCCGCGTCGCTGATCGGCTGCATGTTGACGTTGTAGGAAGGGACGATGTTGCGGACGAGGTTCTGCAGGTCCGTATCGCCCTGGTTCTCGAAGTATTCACCGGCCAGGACGTCGACGGGCGCCGGGGAATCCTCGACCGAGCGCGCCTTGGAACGCGTGCCCGTCGTGATGATCTCCTCGATCGCCTCTTCTTGCGCAAGTGCCTGTTGCGAAAACGCCACAAGACCCGGCAACGCCAGTGCCAGCAAAACCCCCTTTCTTAGGCTGAGATTGCTATCCACGTTTGCTTCTCCTGTTTTATCAATGCCCATGCAGTTTTAGATCAGACATCCCCCCAGGGTGCCGGTTCAGCACCCTTCGACCTGTGCAACATGCTCAGGTCAACTGCACGTGGTTGCCGTTGCATATACGCGACAACCTCGACCGAGCCACTATTCTCTTTTGGCATAACGGAGTCAAGGGGCGACCCCGGTAATTGACCGGAGTTAAAACTTTTTGGGGAAATCGGCCGTCGCGGACCGGGCCAGTTCGAGGCCCCCGGACAGGAAGCGGTCGACGGCCGCCGCGTCCGGCGCGGAGAAGTAGCGACCCTCGTGCCCGGCCTGGGGCGCCACCGCCAGCGCCCGCCCGGCCGCCAGCACCTCGATGGCACCGGCCATCATCGCCACGCCGGCCGGGTACATCGCGAGCAGGTTCGCGAGGTAGGAGCCGGCGGGGTCCACCGGGTGCCGCGCGATGCCGATCACCGGCCCGGTATCGATGCCGGCGTCCACGATCCGGTGCAGCGTGCTGCCGATGTCCCGCTCGCCGGCCAGCATGGCCCAGAACGTCGCCATCACGCCCTTGTAGTCGGGCAGGATGCCGGAGTGGAGGTTCAGCACCCCGTGCGCCGGGATCGCGATCGCGGCGTCGCGCAGGATGCGCCGGTAGCGGATGGAAACGACGAGGTCCGGGGCCGCGGCGGCGAGGCGCTCGAGCCCTTCCGGTGAGTTCGGGGCCGGCAGGTCTTCGGCGCCGGCGAGCACCGCGGGAAACGCCGGGTCCGCGCGCAGGCGCTCGCGGAGGTCACGATCAATGCCGGCGAGGCGCTCGAGCGCCGCGTGCGCCGGGTCGCCGCCGACCGGGCCGGACAGGAAGCAGCGGTAATCGTGCGCGGGTGCGCGGCGCACGAGCAGCGACAGTGCGTACAGGCTCGGCGCATCGTCGTGCCCGAGCAGGACGATGTTCACGGCGTGCCCACGCGGCGTGTGGGTGTCGCGTTCATTGCAATCCAGTGTCGGCCAGAAGACACTGGCCTGCAAGACGCAGCAGGGGGCTCACATGCAGGCGACATTCGACTTCACCGGCCGGCGCGTGTTCGTGTTCGGCGGCACGAGCGGGATCAATCTCGGCATCGCACGCGCGTTCGCACAGGCAGGCGCCAGCGTCGCGGTCGCGAGCCGGTTGCAGGACAAGGTGGACGCGGCGGTGGCCGAGCTCAGCGAACTCGGCCCGTCGGCCGCGGGCTATGCGCTCGACGTTCGCGACGCCGAGGCCGTCGCGGCCGCGCTCGCGAAACACCAGGACGGCGCGCCCCCGCTCGACGTACTCGTGTCCGGCGCGGCCGGCAACTTCCCGGCGTTCGCCAACGACATGTCGCCGAACGGGTTCAAGTCCGTCGTCGACATCGACCTGCTCGGCACCTTCAACGTGCTGCGCGCGGCGTTCCCGCACCTCGCAAAGCCGGGCGCGTCGGTCATCAACATCTCGGCCCCGCAGGCCTTCGTCGCAATGCCGATGCAAAGCCACGTGTGCGCGGCCAAGGCCGGCGTGGACATGCTCACGCGCACCCTGGCGCTCGAATGGGGCGCGGCAGGTGTGCGCATCAACAGCATCTCGCCGGGACCGATCGCCGATACGGAAGGATTCCGCCGGCTGATCCCGACAGAGAAGATCGCCGAACAGGCGCGGCGCAGTGTGCCGCTGAACCGGTTTGGCGCCGCGGAGGAGATCGGCAACGCCGCGCTGTTCCTGAGCTCGGATGCCGCCGCTTACATCAGCGGCGTTGTCCTGCCGGTGGACGGCGGCTGGTCGGTGGCCGGCGCCGGTGCCGCGGCGCTGGCCATGAGCCAGCACGCGGCGCGCTAGGGGGCGCCCGCCGAAGGCTTAGCGGTTCGACGCGTCGAGGTCCGCGCCGCTGCGGTCCTTCGAGTCCACGAAGACGTGGAATTCGCGCGCCGACGTATCGAAGACGGAAATCCATTCGGACAGCTGCTTCACCGTGTAGCCCGCGTTCGCGAGCAGGTCCGCTTCCAGCACCGGGTCGTTGACGTCGTCGATGTAGGCCCGGCTCAGACGCTTCGTGCGGTTCCACTCGTTCATGTCGTCCGCGTTGACGTCGTAGCCGGTCAGCCCGAAGTAGAGCTGCAGGTCGTCGTCATCGTAGATGTACAGGTAATGGGTGTAGCCGTCGATGCGGATGCTGAGCACCCGGTCCTCGACCTGCTCGACAGCACGGTAGCCGTCGTTCTTGAGGATCTCGATGAGTTCCGCATCGGTGTAGGACTTGCGGACTTCGTCGTCCGCGTATGCGGTGCCGGCGGCGATCGCGAGGGCCGCAACGAAAGCAAGGGGCTTGAGGCTTGCACGCATTTTCTCGGTATCCTTTGTTCTGCTTCGGTAAATGCCCCGCGATAGTAGCAGGCCGAAACGGACTGTCGCGGATTCAGTTCACACCGGGAGACCGGCACGATGACGGTTGCAAGTGATACAGAAGTGCGTTGGGGCATACTCGGCGTCGGTGACGTGTGCGAGGTCAAAAGCGCGCCTGCCATGCAGCGGGTGCCGGACAGCCGGATCGCCGCCGTCATGCGCCGCAACGGCGACAAGGCCGCCGACTACGCGCGTCGACACGGTGTCCCTGCCTGGTACGACGACGCGGATGACCTGCTCGCCGACCCGTCCGTCAATGCCGTGTACGTCGCGACGCCGCCGGGCGCGCATTGCGAGCTCGCATTGCGTGCGGCGGCCGCCGGCAAGCCGGTGTACGTCGAGAAACCCATGGCGCGCACGCACGACGAGTGCCGGCAGATGCTGCGGGCCTGTGACGCGGCCGGCGTGCCACTGTACGTTGCCTACTACCGCCGCGCGCTGCCGCAGTTCGTCGCGATCCGAGCGCTGCTCGACGCCGGGCGCATCGGCGAGGTCCGCCACGTCAAGGTCGACATGAACCAGGCGCTGGTGCCCGAACTCGTTCGCCAGGCGGGCAGTGACTGGCGGGTCGACCCCGAGATCGCCGGAGGTGGCTACTTCCACGATCTTGCGTCGCACCAGTTCGACTTGCTCGACTTCCTGCTCGGACCGATCAACGAGGCTCGCGGCTACACCGCGAACCAGGCCGGCGCGTACGCCGCCGACGACATCGTAACGGCCGCGTTCGCGTTCGAGTCAGGGGTACTGGGATCGGGCAGCTGGTGCTTCACGGCCGCACCCGCATCGGCCGTGGACCGGACGACGATCGTCGGGAGCCACGGCGAGATTCGATTCGCCACGTTCGGCGACGGGCGCTTCGAGGTCGACACGGACGGCGCCGGTACCGAGGTGCTGGAGTACCCCGTGCCCGCACATATCCAGGAGCCGCTCATCGCGTGCGTCGTCGACGCACTGCTCGGCCGCGGCGACTGTCCGTCGACCGGCGCGACCGGCGCCCGGGCGAGCCTCGTCATGGACCGCATCTGCGCGGGCTGAGTTTTCCCGCACGTCGCGCGACGCAGCACGCGCTTGCGCGGCAAGCCCCGCGGAAAGTGCAATGTCGCGCAACGCGCCGAACGCCTCGGCGCTGGCAGCTCAGTCCGGCCGCACGGTCCAGGCGTACTCGCGCGTATTCGATGCCGTGTAGAGGCGCGAATCGTCCGGGTGCTCGGCGCGGATGTAGAAAACCCCCGACGTGTTCGCGAGCGACGCGCTGATCGTGGCCGTCGCGCTGCAGTCGCGCTGCCGCAATACGGCGGCGGGGTTCTCGAGCAGGCACGAGAGGCTGCCCGGGTCGAAGTCGTAGCACAGGTCGAGCGCAGCCGGCGATGCATGGCCGGTCGCGCACCAGCGGTACCGGGAACGGCCGATGGCCGGGCCGGAGCGCACCGACCCGCCGTCGACCGAGACCCGGTTCACGACCTGCCGCCACTGCATCAGGATCTGTACCGGTTCGGGACGCTCGGTCTCGATGCGCGGCTCGCCCGTGTACCCCAGGAACTCGGGGGCCGGCGGTGCCCGGCGCTCGTCGCTGCTGACGTGCACGCAGCCCGCGAGCAGCAGGACGGCGAGTACGACGCCCGCTTTTCGCGCATTGGGATAGCGTGTCTTCATGGCGCGGATTATCGCAGGGACGGGCCGCCTTTGCTGTCCCCCTCGTCACCGCCGCCACCGCGGATGCGCTCGACCAGCTTTCGCAACCGGCTCCGCTTCGCCGCCGGCGGCCGCGCCGGCTCGCCCGGCAGGTCGAGGCCGACGTCTAACGCCGACTCGGCGGCGGCTCGCCAGCGTTGAATCACGCGGTCGTTCATGTCCACGCCGGTCTTGCGGCAGTGTTCGGACAGAACGGTCGCCGCGTCCTCGCGTTCGCGCCGCGTCATGATGATCTGCGGCCGGACTTTCGCCACGTCGATCGCGCGGTGCCGGGCCAGGTGGTTCAGCAGGCGCACGCGATCGAACTCGTGCCGCAGCGCCAGGTTGCACAGTTTGAACAGCGCGGCATCCCGGCCGGCCGCGTCGACGCCACGCGCGACTTCGAGGTTCACCAGTTCGGCGGCCAGCACCCAGTTCGCGTCGCGGTGCCGGAAATCGCCCCCGTACATCATTGCTGCCTCGAAACCGATGACGCGCACGAAGTCGTTCAGGAGCTGCAGCGCGCGTTGCTGCAGCACGCGCTCGCCGATGGCCTTCGCGCCGTGCGTCGTGAGCTTGCCCGCGGCCCAGGCGGCGCCCACCGCCGCCGGGTTCATGCCGAGCGCGAGCCGTGCCGCCTGCAACAGGTTCAGGCCGTGCTCCAGGTACGGGCGAAAGGTCTTGTAGGTGCCGTAGTAGGACGCGCCGCGCCGGATCAGCCGGTACATCTTCGCGGTGTTGTAGGACTTCAGGTTGATCGGCAGGCTGTCGACCACAACCAGCAGGTGCAGCGCGGAGCTGCTCAGACTCTTCGCGATCAGCTCGATCTCGGTTTCGAGCAGCGGGTTCTCGGTATCCGGGCGGTACAACCGCGCAACCTGCACGACGAAATCGCGCACGTCCTCGAGGATCAGCACCGTGTTCACCCCGTCGTCCGCCGCGTAGCGATTGTTCAGGACACGATCGAACGCGCGCTGGCTCTCGGCCTCGATCAGCGCGATGAGCTTGCGATCGGTTTCGGCGAGCGCGGCAAGTTCCTCGGCCGGCGGATCGGCCTCGAGGATGTCGAGATAATCCTCGTTCGCCACCTGCAACGCACGCATCTGCCGCGCCATCTGCAATTCGCGCAATTCGAGCCTCTGCTCCCGCTCGACGAGCGCGCGCATGCGCCACTCGGCGCGTTCCTCGTCCGACAGGCCGGCGGTCGCTTCGGGCTCGGCGCCCCACGCCGCGCGATACCGGCGCCGCGACGCGACGTGCAGCCCGACCGCGGTCGCGAGCAGCAGCGCCAGCAATGCGAGCAGGCTGCCCACCACGAACCCCGGCGGCCACAGGACCACCGCGAGCGTCGCGAGCAACCCGGCGCCGATGACGCCGCCGATCAGCGTGGGCGTCAGGAAGCGGCTCAAGATTCCGCCGGGGACGACGGCGCGGGGGGCGGGTCGAACAACGTCGACACCTCGCTCGCGACGCTGCGCCAGCGCACGGCGGCCACGAACAGCGTGCCGGCACGCTCGAACAGACCGGGACCGGACTCCGCGGGTGGCGCGTCGCCAGGGTTCCGCTGCCGCGGCCACAATGCGACCAGCAGGATGCCCGCGAGGCCGGCGAGCACGAGGATCTTCCCGCTCGCGACCGCCTGCCGGCTGCTGCGCGCCATGCCGGAGCGCAACGCACGCTCGCGTTCGGCGGCGCGGCCGGCGTCGGCAGCCAGCGCCCGGACGGCGGCGCGTTGCGCGCCCCGGCTATGCGCCATCGTCGCTCACGGCGCCATCATCCGCCCCGCGCAGCAAACGGCGCGTTTCCGTGAACGCCATGTTCCGGCCGAGCCGGTTCACGGCAAGCCACAGGCCCCACGCAAGCAACGCGTGGACGCCGACCAGGGAGAGCGACGCCGTCAACGGCGCTACCCCCATCGCCACGGCGAGGTCGGACAGCGCGAGCACAAGGAAGCCCCACGCGAACAGCAAAGCGCCGGCCGCCAGCACGGTCAGGAACAGCATCAGCATGAACGTGCTGAGCGCGAGGCGCGTCTCCGCGAGCGCCAGCGCGGCGCCCGTTCGGAAGCGCTCGGCGAGCGCTTCCAGCCAGCCGCCCGCAGCCGCCGCGACGCCGGGTGAGCGTTCGGTCGCGGTTTCGGCGCTGTCCGCGTCGTCAGCCACGATCAGCGTCGCAGGATCAATGCCGCCACGAGGCCCGCCGCGAACGCCATCCCGGCCGCCTTCACCGGCTCGCGGCGGATGAATGCCTCGATGCTGGCCAGCGCTTCGTCGAAGGACTCTCTGCCATCCTGGCGGGCCTCGCCGGCGCGCTCGCCCAGGCGGTCGGACTCGCTGCGAACCTTGCGTTCGATGCCACCGGCTTTTTCCGCCGCCGCATCGATGGCCTCGCGGGCCACACGCCGCGCCGCGTCGGTGACCGGCGTCGGGCTTCCGCCGTCATCGTCGGCCCGGGATTCCTCATTGGTCGTCAACACTGGCAAGCCTCCGGAACTCGGGTTTTCGCGTCAGCCGAAGAGTACATCATCCGCTTTACCGGGCTGCGCGCGGTTTTGCGTGGCAGCGGCCGGTCGAGCCGCTATAGTGCGTATCTCGACGACGTGTTGCCGTTATCCGTCGTCGGTATCCATTGCCGATATTAGTCGGCCGCTCAAATTTCACAACACGCGAACCGGGAGAAACCGTGCTCAAGAAACTACTGATGACCGCCATACTCGGCACCACCCTGGCAACCACTGCCTGCTCGACGACCGACGACCTGATGTCCGCGGCCAGCCTGTTCGGCGGCGACAGCCTGGTCACGGACGTGACGAGCAAGCTCGGGCTGGACGCGAAACAGGTAGCGGGCGGTCTCGGGGCAGCACTTTCCTACGTACAGAGCCGGTTGCCCGAGTCGAATTACAAGGCCATCACGCAGTTCCTGCCCGGCGCCGACAAGTACCTGGATTTCGCGAAGACGGCCGGGCTGCTCGACAGCCCGATCACCGACAAGGCACAGCTGTCGTCGACGCTGAACGACCTCGGCGTACCGCCGGATACCGCCCAGCAGATGTACCGGCAGGTCGGCGACTACATCGCCGGCAACGGCGGCGAAACGGCCAAGGTCGCCTTCCTGAACCTGCTGCGCTAGCCGCGAGCGGCCGCGATGCTACCGCGCCTGAGCGACAACCGGCGAGTCCTCGCTGTTTCGCTCGGCGCGTGCCTCGCGTTTTTTTGCGGCACCGCGGCCGCGCAGGCGACCTTCAGCGACCGGCCGGCCGGCATGGCGGAGTCCGCCTCGCTGGAACGCATCCGGGTCGAGGGCAACCGCTTCGTCGATGCGAGCGGCAACCCGCGCGTGTTCCGCGGCCTCGCGCTGGCCGACCCGGTGCACCTCGACCGGCAAGGCAAGTGGAATCGTGACTATTTCGTCGCGGCGCGGGGCTGGAACGCGAACGTCGTACGGATCCCGGTGCACCCGCCGTGGTGGCGCGAGGTCGGTGCCGACCAGTACTTCGAGTGGATCGACGACGGCGTGCGCTGGGCCACGGAACTCGGCATGTACGTCATCATCGACTGGCACACGATCGGCAACCCGTTGACCGGGATTCCGCACCGGCCGTTCTACCTGACGACGCAGGAAGAGACGTATTACTTCTGGCATCTCGTCGCGAACCGCTACAAGGGCAACGACACGGTCGCGTTCTACGAACTGTTCAATGAGCCGACGAACCGCGGCGGTGAGATGGGCTACCTGCCCTGGGACGAGTACAAGACGTACATCGAGGGCATCATCTACATGCTCTACGAGATCGACGACTCGAAGATCCCGCTGGTGGCCGGCTTCGATTGGGCGTATTTGCTGGACCACGTCCGCGACGACCCGATCGACTTTCCCGGCATCGCCTACGTATCGCACCCCTACCCGCAGAAGCGCGAGCCGCCCTGGGAGCCCAGGTGGGAGGCGGACTGGGGCTACGTGGCGGACAACTACCCCGTCTTCGTCACCGAGTTCGGCTACATGGCGGCCGACCTGCCGGGCGCCCACATCCCGGTCATTGCGGACGACCGTTACGGGGTCGCGATCACCGACTACATGAACGCGAAGGGCATTTCGTGGACGGCGTGGTGCTTCGACGCGCGCTGGACCCCGACGCTGATCGAGGACTGGGACTACACGCCGACGGCGCAGGGGCGCTTCTTCAAGCGGGTCCTCGAGCGCGACAACCGGGACGCGGCTTCCATCACACAATAATCACGCGGCGGCGTTACAATCCGGCCAACTCAACCCTCCAGGACAACCCGATGTTCACCACCCGATACCCGGTCGCCATGCTCATGCTCTCACTGGCCGCTGCCCTGCCCTGGTCCGACGCGCAGGCCCAGGCCGACGAGTACCGCTTCGCGCTGACGCCCTACGGCGGCTACCGCTTCGGCGGCGAGTTTCGCCAGATCGACACCGACGCCGTCGCCGAGCTCGACGAGTCGGCAAGCTTCGGCCTGATTTTCAGCGGGCGCGAGTCGAGCAACACGAACTGGGAAGTGATGTACACGAACCAGTCGACGAGCGTCGACACGACCGAGGTCCCCGGCGTCGGCCCGTCAACGGACCTGGACATCCGTTTCCTGCAGCTCGGCGGCACGTACGAGTTCGACGGCAATGTCGCGCGCCCGTACGTCGCCGCGACGTTCGGCGGCGCGCGCTTCGAGCCCGATGGCCTCGACGACGACACGTTCTGGGCCTTTACGTTCGGCACGGGCCTGCACTTCCGTCCGACCGAGCGCATCGGCATCCGCCTCGAGGCACGGGCGTGGGCGACCGTGCTCGATTCGGATTCGAAGCTCCTGTGCGTCAGCGCACCGCCGGCCGGCGCCGGATGCGGGTTCTCCATCGAGGGCGACGTCATGTGGCAGATCGAGACGTTCGCCGGCGTCACGTTCCGCTTCTGAGCTCACCGGGCCCCGGGAATCAGCTTCCCGGGGCGATGCTCACGCTGCCGGATACGGCGGCGCTTTCGCCGACGAAGCCCGGCTGGCCGCCGCCGACCGATACGCCGATGGACCCGTCGGCCGGAAACGCAAGCGTCCCGTCCTCCGCGTAATAGCCCACGCGGTCGGCCGCGACGTCGAAGGACACGCTCTTGCGCTCGCCGGGTGCCAGGTCCACGACGTCGAACCCGACCAGCTCCACGCGGGGCACGGACGCATTCGCGCGCTCGTCGCGCGTGAGGTACACCTGCACGACCTCGCGACCGGGCACCTCGCCGGTGTTCGTCACGGTCACACCCACGGGCAAGGTTTCGCCCGCGGCATAAGCCGGCGGCAATTCGAGCGCCGAGTACGCGAACGTGGTGTACGCGAGGCCGTGGCCGAACGCGTACAACGGGTCGCCCTCGTAGTACTTGTACGTGCGGTTCTGCATGGAGTAGTCGTTGAACGGCGGCATGCCGTCCAGCGACCGGTAGAACGTGACGGGCAGCCGTCCCGAGGGGCTGAACTCGCCCCACAGGAGGTCCGCGATCGCCGCGCCGGCGCGCTCACCCGGGTAGAACGCCTGCACGATGGCCGGCAGGTTCTCGGCCTCCCAGTTCAGCGCCATGGCGCTGCCGGAAAAGTTCACCAGCACGACCGGCTTGCCGGTGGCGTGCAGCTTCCGCAGCAGGGACGACTGCGCCGCCGGCAGGTCCAGGTGCGTGCGGTCACCGCCCAGGAAGCCGTCGATCTGCACGTCCATTTCCTCGCCTTCGAGGTTGGCGTCGATGCCGCCGAAGAACAGGACGACGTCGGCCTCGGCGGCCGCGGCCAGCGCGTCGGCCTCGAGGTCGACGTCGGTCCGCACCCAGCTCACGCGGGCCTCGGGCTCGATCGTGTTGCGATACCACATGAGCCCCATCGATGCCGTCGCCTCGAGGACGTATTGCTTGCCGGCCTCCAGGGTGAACACCGTGTTCTCGACCGCGGCGCCGTCGAGCGTCGCCACCGTCCAGCGCGTCACGTCGATGCGGTACTCGCCGCTGACGTCGGGCACGAGTACGCCTGACCAGTGCACCGAGAAGAAGTCATTGAGCTGGCTTTCGTCGACCGGCGACCGCTTCCAGTAGAAGTCGACCTGCGGATCGATCTGCGTGCTGACGATGTCGCCGGCGCGCTCCGGCTCCGAGTAATACGTCGCTTTCAGGCCCGGCGCGAGTTCGCCGCCGCCGGTCCGGTGAAACAGGTTTTCGGCGGGAATGACCTCGAAGTTCGTGTGCACGTCGCCGGCGATCGGTGACCCCGGCGCGTAGCGGACGTTCTCGATGCCGGCCTTCGCGCGGATGCCGGCCAGCGCCGTCACCGGTTGCGTCGGGATGCCGTAGTAGTTCGCCACCAGCGTCATCCAGTTGTCGGCGTTCGGCCCGATGACGGCAACGCGGGTGTCGTCGGCCAGCGGCAGCAGACCGTCGTTCTTCAACAGGACGAGCGACTGTCGGGCCGCTTCCTCGCTGAGCGCGACATGCGCGTCACTCGCGACGATGCCGAACGGGATGTCCGTATACGGGACCGCGTCCGGCGCGTCGAACTCGCCCAGCCGCATCCGCGCGGTGAACAGCCGCTCGACCGCGCGGTCGACCGTCGCTTCGTCCGTCAGGCCCCGATCGATCGCCTCCGGCAGCGCGTCGAACTTGTTGCCTTCGCCGTCACCGCAGTTGAGATCGGTGCCCATGTTCACGGCCAGCGCAGCCGCCTCGGCACGCGTGTCGACGTAGTCGTGCGCGCTGTCGTAGTAGAAGTCGCCGATCGCGCCGCAGTCCGAGACCACGTAGCCGTCGAATCCCAGTTCGCCGCGCAGCAGGTCCACCATCAGGCGCTCGCTGCCACAGGCCGGCGCGCCCCAGACCGCGTTGTAGGCACACATGACGGACGCCACGTCGGTCTCGTCGAAGGCCATCTTGAACGCGGGCAGGTAAGTCTCCCGGAGGTCCGCGTCGCTCGCGATGTAGTCGTCCGAATGCCGCGACGGCTCCGGCCCCGAATGCACCGCGTAGTGCTTCACGGTCGCCACGGTCTTGATGTAATGATCGTCGTCGCCCTGCAGGCCGTTGACGAAATTCACGGCCATGCGGCCGGTGAGGAACGGGTCCTCGCCGTAGGTCTCCTGGCCGCGCCCCCAGCGCGGATCACGAAAGATATTGATGTTCGGTGACCAGAACGTCAGTCCCGTGTACTGCGCGATCGTGTTGTCGCGCATGAACTGGTGGTGCTTCGCCCGGCCCTCGTCCGAAATGACGGTCGCGACGCGCAGCATGAGGTCCTCGTCCCAGGTCGCGGCCATGCCGATCGCCTGCGGGAACACGGTGGCCTCGCCGGCGCGCGCCACGCCGTGCAGCGCCTCGTTCCACCAGTAGAACGGCTTGACGCCGAGGCGCTCGATGCCGGCGGCCTTGTCGTACATCTGCGCGGCCTTCTCCTCCAGCGTCATGCGGCTGACGAGGTCCGCCGCGCGCGCTTCGGGCGCGAGCGACGCATCGAGGTACGGCGCGGGCCCGGACCCGGCGTCCGTGGGCGCTTCGCCCGAACAGGCGCCGACCGCCAGGCCGCCGGCCAGCAGAAAGCTTATGGTTTTCAGTGTGTTGAATGGCATCCGGTGATCCCCCCACAGTGCCTGGTTGCAGAATGGTAGCGTTACCATCCGCAGCCAATATACCGCGTTGGAGAGCCGCTGGCGACTGGTACGCCAACGCGCGTGGGGAATCGTGCGGGTGCCCGGCCGGCGCCGGACCCGCCGCGCCGCCCGTGGCGCGGCGGGTGGGCGACGGCTACGGTTTCGGCAGCGTCTCGAGGTAGGCGATGCTGGCCGGCACCTGGCGCAGGACGCGCGAGGACTCGTCCTCGATGAAAAAGTAGCGTATGCCCTGCCGGCGTGCCTCGGCGACCACCCCGGCAATGCCCACGTCGCCGTCGCCGAGCGTGACGTTCGTGTCGTCGTCGGCGCGCCCGTTCGTGGAGTTCGGGGTGCCGTGCGCGCGGTCTTTCAGGTGCAGCGACGTGAACCGGCCCGGGTATTTCTTCAGCAGCGCCACCGGATCCATTCCGCCCTGCTTCACCCAGAACACGTCCATCTGGAACTGCGCCTCGGTGACGCCGGTGATCAGCGGATCGATGAGCGTGCCGTCTTCGTACGGCAGGAACTCGAAGCCGTGCGGGTGATACTGCAGCGTAACGCCGTGCGCCTTGAGCAGCTTGCCGGCCTCGTTCATGACCTTGACCGCGGCGTTGACGTCTTCGATCGTGAAGCCCTTGTCGCCGTCGTGCGGTATCCAGTAGAACGTGGCGTACTGTGCGCCGTAGAACCGCGCCTTGTAGACGACCGCGATCGGGTTGTCACGCAACTCGTCGAACGACGTGTCCACGCTGACGAGTTCGAGGCCGTTCTCCTCGAGCGCGTCGCGATACGCGTCGGCCTGCAGGCCGTACAACGCCCCGCCGCCTTCGACGACCTCCAGGCCCCAGTCCCGCACCTGCGCGAACGTGGCCGGTACGTCCTCGGCGAGCTGGTTGCGCAGGCTGTACAACTGGATGCCGAGGTCCTCCGCGTGCGCGGCCGTACCGAGCAGCGTGATCGCGGCGCCGGCCAGCAGCGCACTCCAATGTCGACGGTGAATCATGGTGTAGCTCCTTCGTTGAAATCGTTGATGGCCGTGTCGCCATTGCGCGGCAAGGCGAAGGCCAGGTATTTGCCCGATTGCGGGCCGCCGAACTTGCCGCCGCCGGCCGCGATGACGATGTACTGTCGGCCGCGCACTTCGTAGACCGCCGGTGTGGCGACGCCGGCGGCCGGCAGCGCGTATTCCCACAGGATCTCGCCGGTGGCCTTGTCGAACGCGCGGATCCTGCGGTCGAACAGCGTGGACGCGATAAAGACGAGCCCGCCGGCGGTGACGACCGGGCCGCCGTAGTTCTGCGAACCGGTGCCGGCGAGGCCCTGCTCGACCAACTCCGGGTACTCGCCGAGCGGAACCTGCCAGCGGTGCTCGCCGCTGTCGAGGTCGATGGCAGTCAGCGTGCCCCAGGGCGGTTTCACGGCCGGGTAGCCCTCGTGATCGGTGAACAGCGGGTAGCCGGCGATGCGGTAGCGCAGGAACAGCGGCGAGTCGGCGCCCAGCGCGGACTCGATCGGCCGGTTCTCGCCGTACAACAGGTAGGCCGCGAGCGCCTCGCGGGCCCGCCAGTCGAAGTGCGCGTCGAAACCCGGCATGCGGCCGCGGCCGGTCTGCAGCAGTCGTGTCACTTCCTCGTGCTGCATGCGGTCGGCGAGATCGACGAGCCCCGGGAAGTCGCCGCTGCCCTGGCGGTCGTCGCCGTGGCAGGACGCGCACAGCGCGGTGTACACCCGGGCGGCATCCGCGCCGGCCGGCAACGGCTGCTTCTCGTCGAGCTTCAGGATCCACGGCATCTCGTTTGCATTGACGTACAGCAGCCGCGTCTCCGGGTCGAACGCCGGGCCGCCCCATTCGCCGCCGCCGTCGAAGCCCGGGAAAATCGCCTGCGCCCGCGTGGACGGCGGAATGAACTGGCCGCCGATCGTCATGTCGTCGAGCGCCGCACGCACGTGTGCCGCCGCTTCGGGCGTTCGATCCGTGATCGTCGTCTCGTCGAAGACCTGCCGCGCGAACGGCTTCGGCGCGGTCGGCAGCACCTGGGTCGGCGCGAGCTGCTCGCCCGGCAGCGCGGATGGCGCGATTCGCACTTCCTCGAGCGGGAACAGGGACTCGCCGCTGTCCCGGTCGAGCACGAAGACGTGGCCGGACTTCGTGATCTGGATGACCGCATCGACGTCCTTGCCGTCGTGCCGGACCGTGCCGAGGACCGGCGGCGCCGGCAGGTCGCGGTCCCAGACGTCGTGGCGCACGACCTGGAAGTGCCAGCGCCGCTCCCCGGTGCGCGCGTCGAGCGCGACGATGCTGTTCGCGAACAGGTTGTCGCCGACGCGGTTCGCGCCGTAGAAATCATCGGACGCCGAACCGGTGCCGAAGAACACGAGGCCGCGCTCGGGGTCGAGGCTGAACCCGCTCCACACGTTCGCGCCGCCGGAGTAGGTCCACGCGCCCGCGGGCCAGGTGTCGTAGCCGAACTCGCCGGGGTGCGGAATGGTGTGAAACGACCAGGCGAGCTCGCCGCTCTGCACGTCGTAAGCGCGCACGTCGCCGGGCGCCGCCGGCAACGTCTCGGCGATGCTGGAGCCCATGATGACGAGGTCGCCGAACACGATGCCCGGACTGGTCGACGAGATGCCGACCGAGTCCACCGGCCTGCCGAGCCCTTCGCGGAGGTCGACCCGGCCGTCGTCACCGAACGACGTGATCGACTCGCCGGTATTGGCATCCAGCGCGTACAGGTAATGCCCGGCCGTGTACAGGATGCGCTCACCATGCCACTGCATCAGCCCGCGAATGAAGACGCCACCCTGGCTTTCCTCGCCGGGGGCGAGCGTCGGCGCACGGTCCCAGAGCAGTTCTCCGGTGGCGGCATCGAGTGCGAACACACGCAGCGCGGGACTGACGCCGTAGAGACGGTCACCGAGAATGATCGGCGTGTGATGCAGCCGGCGCGTCGCATGGTACGGCCGGTCGCCATCGTCGAGGTCGCCCGAATCGTAGACCCACGCGAGTTCGAGTTCGTGGACGTTATCGCGATTGACCTGGTCGAGCGACGAATACTGGCGCTGGCTCGGACCGCCGCCGTAGTCGCGCCACGTCCGGTGTTCGTCCAGTTCACCCGCAACACCGGTATCAGCGCTACCGCAGCCGATCAGCAGCGCCGCTGCGGCCGCGCCGACTGCTGTCCGTGCGATGGAACCTGCCGTCATTTGCCCCCCCTGTTCTGGAGGGCAATTGTACAGAGACTGGACCTCAGCTTAGACAACCTTCCAGCGTCGGCCCGTGAAACACCTTGACGATGCTGCCATTCTCTATGACGAAGTCGATGGCAATGCCGATTGCCGCGTAGCTCTTCGCCTGCATGCATTCGCCGACTTCCTGGTAAAGACTCGTCTTTCTCAGGTTTTCGGTGTCAAAGTCAGCATCTGGGTGTGAGTACCAGGTTGCGAGGACCTTGTTCACCAGGGACTTGTTGGCATCGAGTGCGTTGCCCGTCCCCGTCATGCAAGCCGGATCATCAAAGGTCATCTCGCCGACTGTGCTGGCGATATTGGGCCCGTGAAAGTGCGTGGCATTCTTGATGATGTCCTGCCGATACCAGCACTTCATGCCAGCCTCGTTTTCGATATAGCCCCGGCTTTCGAACCGTTCGGGGCCGGCACTGGCGCCGCCCGCGACCAGGAATACCGCCGGGAGCAGCAAAAGGGTGATCCGTAGCATCGTGCGCTTCCTTCGGTCAGGCGACGGTCGTCAAGTCGAGAGTGCCGGTGGAATCGGAGAAGCGGCCGTCCGGGACGCCGAGCGTCTGCAGCAACGTCAGCAACAGGTTTGAAAACGGAATGCTTTCATCCTCGTAGCGGCGGTGCGTACCGTGGGCAAGCCCCATGTTTCGGCCGCCGGCGACGATAATCGGGTAATTCCGCGTGATGTGCGTCTCGCTGGTGCCGGAACCGTAGAGCACGATCGTGTTGTCCAGCAGCGAGCCGTCTGCCAGCGGATCGTCGGTGGCCGCAAGCAATTCCAGGAACAGCGCCAGGCGTTGCACCTGGAACTGGTCGTAACGTGCCCAGGTCTCGAAGCCTTCCTCAGTCTTGTCGTAGTTATGCGTCAGCGCATGGTGAATGCTGGGCATGCCCAGCGCCTTCGGAAACTCCTTGGCGATGGTACCGGCACCTTCGCCGACAGCCTGGAACGTCGCGATGCGCGTCGAATCGGTCACGAACGCGGTGTGCACCAACTGGTACATGGCATCGAGGAATGCGGCAGGACCGTCGTACACCGGATCCGCATCGAGCTGAAATTGTGCGGCATCGACTTCCGGCTTCGGCACGTCAAGCCAGGCCTCGGCCCGGTCGATTCGCGTCTCGGTACCTCGCACCGACGTCAGGTATTCGTCGAGCCGGGTTCGGTCGTCCGCGCCAAGGCGCGATTGCAGTAACCGGATTTCGCGAACCGCGGCATCCAGCACGCTGCGATCGCGATTGAAGCCACGAACCTGCGCCGCCTTGTCCCGCGTATCGACACTGAACAGTTCATCGAACACGGCCCGCGGGGTCCCACCAATCGCCGGAATGGGCTGCCCGCTTTGCATGTACGACAGCGTATTGCTTCGCGACACGTCGCCGGCACCGCCTTCGGTGCCGATGGTTAGCGACGGGTACAACGTCTGCGACCCGGCGAACTGGGCCAGCACCTGGTCCATTGAGATCGTATTGCCGGCGGGCGACTCCGGGTTTGCGCCCGTCAGAAAATAACCGGCCGTCGTATGCGCATAGATCTTGCGGAGCGCCGGGTGGGACAAGCCCGATACGATGGAAAACTGATCCCGCAGTGGACGCAACGGTTCGAGCGGCGCCGTAAACTCATAGTCCCGCCCCACCTCGTGCGGAAACCAATGCCACTTCTCGTGTGCCGAGTGCCCCGGTGGAGGCAGGGCAACACCGTTGCCGACGAAGATGGCGCACAGGCGCCGCGGCGGACCCGAATTCTGTGAGCTCTCTAGCGCCGCCCGGTTGCCGGTCGCGTGCGAGATGCCGGCTGTTGCTGGCAACAGCAATGTTGCCCCAGCTGACTTGAGAAATGCGCGTCGCCCAATGCGCGGGTTTCGCCTAGCCATTGATGTTCTCCTTTACCTGTACCTGCGGCGCAAAGCTGTCGCTTTGCACAATCGCCAGGACCAAGTGCTTTAGATTGTATCCAGATGTCCGGAACATTTCCGTGATCTCCTCGGCCTCCTGCTCGTCGAGGATGTCGAGTTCGTGCCCGACGGCGTAAGTCATCATGTGCCGAACCAGCCCGCGCATCAGATCGCGCTCGCGTTGCTCCAGCAAGTACTCACCGAGCTCCCCGGCTCCCTCGATTCGGTATCCGCCCGGCAATTCCGTGCTCGCGTCGACCGGCACGATGCGGATGTCTTCGCCGCCCTCGACCGCTATGCCCTCACGCGCGGCGCCGGAGGCGTCAAATCCTTCCAGCGCGAGTCCCCACGGGTCGATCTTTTGGTGGCAGCTTATGCATGCGCGCTTGTTCCGGTGTCCCTCGATCTGCTCCCTCAGGGTCAGGCCGATAAGCGATTCGCCGTCGGCGCCGAGCGACGGGACGTTGGGTGGTGGCGGCGGCGGCGGGTCGTCCAGAATGCGCTCCAGGAGCCAGACCCCGCGTTTGACCGGGTTTGAATCGATGCCGTTGGAGTTGATGGCAAGCACGCTGGCATGCGCGATCAGCCCCGCCCGGCCCACACCCTCGCCCATGGACACCCGCTGCAGTTCGCCGCCTTCCACCGGTGGCAGGCCGTAATGGCGTGCGAGACGGTCGTTCAGGAACAGGTAGTCGTCGGTATACAACGAGCGTGCGTCCCGGCCGTTGTGGAAGACGTCCTGAAACGTTGCCACGGTTTGCTCGACCATCAGGCGTCCAAGCTCCGGCGAAAAGTCGGGGAAGTGGGCCGCCGATACCGTGTTGCTGCTCATCCCATCGAGTTTCAGCCACTGCCGGGCGAACGCATCGGTAAAGCGGCGAGAGCGCTCGTCGTCCAGCAGGCGAACCGTCTCCTCGGCAAGAATTCGCGGATCAATCAGCCGGCCCTCGGAGGCGAGGCGGCGAAGGCGAGCATCCGGAGCCGATGACCAGATCAGGTAGGAGAGTCGCGACGCCAGCGTGATCGAGTATTCCACCTTCTCCGGGCTGTCCGCCGTCGTAAAGAGCGACTCTGGCACCGTGTTGCCAATGAACAGGAACTCCGGCGAAACCAGCGCCGACGCAAGCGTCTCCCGAACTGCGGTTTCGTAGGTCTCGTCGCTGTCGCGCAGCGCGGAAAAGCTATTCAGGAAGCGTGTCAACTCGTCCGCCGTAACGTGCCGGCGGAAGGCGATGGGTAGAAACTGCTCAAGCGTCGCACGCACGACACGGCGCTCCACCTCCGGTGTCGCCCCCACCGGTGGAAGACCCACCTTCCATCCCACGTCCGGCTCAGCGGCAACCGGCGTGATCGTGATCTCGAGCGCATCCAGGTGCAGAAAACCGGGCTGGCGCTCCAGCAGCTCTGCCGTGGCGACACGGTCGCCCTCGATTACCTTGTCCGTGCTGCCGGGTAGCTTGCCGCGGACTCGGAACGGGTCCGGCAGGTCCGGGTCTTCCTGGGCGTACTTCGACGGGCCTTCCACGCCGTCGGGATGGCGGGCGACGTTCGAGAACACCAGCAACAACGGCCGGTCGAAGCTGCCTGGCATTCCGCCGTGCGTCGCATCCGGTGGATTGCGCGTTTCCTCGAGGCGGAATCGGAAGTCATAGACACCGGGTTCGTTCTTCGATGCCGTGACATCGTGCTCGCCCACGTTCAGCGCCAGCAGGTTGCTGCCGTAGGTTTCGCCGACCTCGAGGCGCATTCGCGGGTAGGCGCCGTCTCTCGCTGCCGGGGTCGCCGCCGCGTGCACGCGCACGTGCATCTCCCCGACGGTTCGTCGAGTGGGAATGTAAACGAACAGCTCGTTGCGCTTCGGGTAGCCGCGCGACCCGGCGTCTCCATCGATCTTTTCTGCGCCGCGCTCGAACGGGAGCGCGCCAAGGAACTGTTCGTGGTAGACGGGCGGGCTCGCAGCATGCGCCGCGACCCTTTTCTCAAACTCGTTGTCCGGCAGCGGCCGGGGGGCACGCGCGATAGACAGATGGTGCGCCCGCCATCGCCCGAAGTGGTAGTTGTCCTCAAACTCCTGGAAGTAGCGCTCGACGTCATCGCTGACCGGACCAAAACTTACGTAGCGGTCGACAGCCTCCCGCGCCAGATCGATGTACACGCGCAAATCCACTTCCGACACGCGCAGGAGGCTTGCATCAGTGTCATAGCCCTTTTCGGACCGCGGGTCGGTTGGCAGATTCTCGACAAAGTTGGCAGGCACCCGGAACAGGTCCTGAAGCGTGTAGTTGAACTCCCGCTTCGACAGGCGACGGATCTGCGCCATCGTGTAGCTCTGACGCCGGTTCAGCGCCTCCTCGGTCAGCGCTGTTTCGATCCAGTTGATGATCTGCATGCGCTCATTGTCGGGCAGGGGCCGCGCGTCTTCCGGTGGCATCTGGTGCGCATTGAGTTTGTTCATTGCTTTGCGCCAGACATGGACTTCGTGGGTGCTGGTCATTCCGGCAACCAACGCGTCGACGCGAAAATTCGCTTCCTGCTTTCCGTCGCCATGACACTTGATGCAATAGCGGTCGAACATCGGCCGTATGTCGGAGTCAAAAGTGGCGATCGTGGCGGCCGAAACCGGAAGATCGCCATGCATTTCGGTGGCCGCCGGGACATCGGCGGCGTGATCGATCAAGCGTCCGATCGGTCCCGGCGCGAACTCCGCCAGGTAGCCCGGCCCGTGGACCAGCGAACCGCCGGCGTGCGCCGTCAGGATCATTGCGACGCACGTCGCTGCCAACGTCGCGCCATACAAACGACGGCCAGACCGTCCTGCTCGCGGTGCAGGATAGGTGCTTCGCAGAGCGCAGGCCAGAATCGCCAGGGCCGCGACAGTGACCCCACCCCAACGATGCCGGTCGACCAGTGCCCCCGCGTGGCCCTCGCCGGCCGCCAGCATCAGGCCCAGCAACACGGTGACGACGCCGCAACCGGCCCCGAGAATCAGGACCGGAAAAGCCAGTCGCCCGAGGTACGCGGCGCGGGGGACGAGCCGCGATACCTCGAGCACTGGCACCAGCAACAGGAATGCAATTGGCAGGTGCAGTGCCAGCGGGTGGAAGCGTCCAAAGAAGCGAACGACGTCCGGACCGACCACTCCGTCGATCGGCATGATTGTCGCAATCGCGACCAGTGCCGCGATTGCGGCGACCGCGATCGACCATGTCGTCCTTAAGCGCGCCACTGTAACCGCCACGTCACGACCACCCGCCGACCCGTCAAGGTCCCCAATCCTGCGCTCACATCGCCTCCGGTCAGGCGATCGTCGTCAGGTCGAGCGTTCCCGTGGAATCCGCGAAGCTGTCCGCGGGGACGTCGAGAGTCTGCAACAGGGCCAATAGCAAGTTGGCGAATGGAACGCCATCGTCGTAACGACGATGCGTTCCGTGAGCAAGGCCCAGGTTTCGTCCGCCAGCCACGATGATCGGGAAGTTTCGCGTGACATGGGTCTCGCTGGTACCCGAACCGTACACGACAATTGTATTGTCCAGGAGCGAACCTTCGGCGAACGGGTCGTCCGTCCTTGCCATCGACTCGAGGAAAGTGGCAAATCGCTCGACCTGGAACTGGTCGTAGCGCGCCCATTGCTCCCAGCCGTCTTCGGTCTTGTCGTACTCGTGCGTCAGCTGGTGATGGATATTGTCCATGCCCAGCGCCTTGGGGAAATCCTTGGCAATTGCGCCAGCGCCTTCGCCAACCGCCTGGAACGTGGCAATACGCGTCGAATCGGTAACGAACGCGGTCTGCACCAGCTGGTACATCGCATCCAGGAACGCTGCAGGCCCGTCAGTCACCGGGTCGGCATCGAGTTGGAAACTGTCCGGGGAAACCTCCGGTTTCGGTACATCGAGCCATGCTTCGGCGCGGTTGATACGCGTCTCGGTGTTGCGCACCGACGTGAGGTACTCGTCGAGGCGCCGCCGGTCTTCCGGACCAAGGCGCGTTTGCAATGCGTTGATCTGCTGCACGGCGGCATCGAGGAGACTCCGGTCGCGCTGGAACCCCCGGGTCTGGGCCGCCTTGTCGCGCCGATCCACGCTGAACAGTTCGTTGAATACTGCCCGGGGTGTCCCGCCGATCGCCGGAATGGGCTGCCCGTTCTGCATGTAGGACAATGTATTGCTGCGCGATATGTCGCCGGCACCACCTTCGGTACCGATGGTCAGCGACGGATAGAGCGTCTTCGAACCGGCAAATTGCGCCATGACCTGGTCCATGGAGATGGTATTGCCGGCAGGCGACTGTGGATCGGCGCCGGTCAGGAAATAGCCGGCTGTCGTGTGCGCGTCGACAGACCACAGCGCCCGGTGCGACAACCCGGAGATGACCGAAAACTGGTCCCGGACGTTCTTCAACGGCGACAGCGGCGCGGTCAGTTTGAAGTCCGGCCCGGTTTCGTGCGGAAACCAGTGCCATTTTTCGTGCGTCGGGTGCTCCGGCGGCGGCATGGCCACGCCGTTTCCGACGAATATTGCACACAGCCTGCGCGGCGCACCGGCATGCTGGAGCAACGGTCGTGGCAGGCTTCCGTCAGTCGTGGCGCGCGCAATGCCTGCGGTGGCCGGCAGCAGCAACGTCGCGCCGGCTGACTTGAGGAACGCGCGGCGTCCGATACGGGAATTGCGCTTAACCATCTACTTTCTCCTTGCTATGCGGTGCAAAAGCGTCGCTTTGCACAATTGCCAAGACCAGGTGCTGCAGACTGTATCCGGACGTTCGGAACATCTCGGTAATCTGGTCAGCCTCCTGCTCGTCCAGGATGTCCAGTTCACGCCCGACCGCGTAGGCGAGCATGTGACGCACGATGCCGGACATCAGGTCGCGCTCCCGCTCTTCGAGAAGATAGTTCCCCAGCTCCCCTGCACCGTCGACGACAGCGCCGTCCGGGAGCACCGTGCTCGCATCGACCTGTTTGACGATCCGGTCGCCGCCATTGTCGACTTCCACGGCGTCGCGCCAGGCTCCCGCCGCGTCGAAGTTCTCGAATGCGAGGCCCCAGGGGTCGATCTTCTGGTGACAATTGATACAGGCGCTCTTATCCCGGTGGCCCTCGATTTGCTCCCGCAATGTCAGACCCACCAGGGATTTCCCGTCTGCTCCCAGCGCCGGCACGTTGGGCGGCGGCGGCGGTGGCGGATCGTCGAGGATGCGCTCCAGGAGCCATACGCCGCGAAGAACAGGGTGCGAATCGATCCCGTCAGAGTTGATCGCCATGACGCTGGCGTGCCCGACGACTCCCGATCGGTTGACCGGCGCGTTTACGGGCACACGTCTCAGGTCACCCCCGCCGACCGATGGCAGCCCATAATGGTGAGCCAGGTGATCGTTGAGGAACATGAAATCGTCGGTGTACAGCAGGCGCGCATCGCGGTCGTTATGGAACACATCCTGAAACGTGGCCACAGTCTGCTGCACCGTGAGCTTGCCGAGTTCGGGATCGTATTCCGGGTAGTGATCCATGGAGACCGTGCCATTGGTCAACTGCCCGAGGCGCAGCCATTGCCGTACGAACGTATCAGAAAAGCGCGAAGACCGGTCATCAGCGAGCAGACGAAGTGTTTCCTCGGCCAGCGTGCGCGGATCGGCGAGTTTGCCGGCCGCTGCGAGCTCGCGCAGCCGTGCGTCGGGCGCGGACGACCAGATAAAATACGACAGGCGTGAGGCCAGTGAGATGGACCGCTGCACGTCATCAGGTTTTCGTGCATCGGCGTACAGTGACTCCGGCACCGGGCTGCCAATGAAGAGAAACTCGGGTGAGACAAGTACCGCCGTCAACGTGTCACGGACGGCAAGCTCATAGGCTTCGCCGTCTTCGCGCAGTGCCGCAAATGTTTCCAGGTAACGTGCGATCTCGTCGTTGGTCGCCGGGCGCCGAAATGCGATGGGCAGAAACGCCGCCAGCGTCTCCCGAACAATCTCGCGCTCTTCGGCCGGGCTGGCGCCCTCCGGCGCACGCGCAATCTTCCACCCGACCTCCGGCTCAGAAGCGATGGGTGTAATGCTGACTTCGAGCGCGTCCAGGTGCAGAAAATTTGGCTGCTTTTCAAGCAGTTGCTCCGTCGCTATCCGGTCTCCTTCCAGGGCCTCGTCGGTACTCCCCGGCAGCTTGCCGTTGACTATGAACGGGTCAGGAAGGTTCGGGTCTTCTTGCGCGAACCGGGAAGGACCGACCACGCCGTCCGGATGGCGTGCAATATTGGAGAACACAAGCAATAGCGGCCGATCGAAGTTCCCGGGTCCGCCGCCGTGCGTCAGGTTCGGCGGACTGCGCGTGTCTTCCAGCCGGAAACGGAATTCGTAGACTCCCGGCTCGTCCATTGACGCGGTGACGTCATACTCGCCGACATTCAGCGCCAGCAGGTTGCGGTCATAGGATTCGCCGACCTCGAGGCGCAGGCGGGGGAACGAGCCATCGCTGGCGGCCGGCGTTGCCGCCGCGCGAACGCGCACGACCATCTCCCCAACCGTCTTTCGGGTTGGAATGTAGACGAACATTTCGTGACGTCGCGGATAGCCACGAACGGCGGCCTGCTCGTCCTCGTCGCCATAGGCGATCAGTCCGTACGGAATCGCCCCCAGGAACTGATCGCTGTAGACCGGCGAGGCGCCACGATTTGCAGCAACCCGGCGTTCGAATTCCGCCTTTGGCAACGGACGCGGCGCTCGCGCAATGGCGAGGTGGTGTCCCCTCCAGCGCCCGTAGTGGTAGTTGTCTTCGAACTCCTGGAAGTAGAGTTCCGCGTCGTTTGTCGGCTCGCCAAACGTAACGTACCGGTCGACGGCCTCGCGGCCGTTCTCGAGGTACACGCGCAGATCGATTTCAGACACGCGCAACAGGCTCGCATCCGTGTCATAGCCTTTTTCCGAGAGCGGGTCGGTCGGGAGCCGGGCAGCGAATTGGGCGGGCGCGCGGAACAGATCCTGCAGCGTGTGGTTGTATTCGCGCTTGGACAACCGCCGAATGTGCGCGGTCGCATTCTGTTCGCGGCGCCACGTCGCTTCCTCCGTCAGAGCTGACTCGATCCACTCGATGATCCTGGTACGTTCGTCATCGGGGAGGGGACGAGCATCTTCCGGAGGCATCTGGTGCGTGTTGAGCTTGTTCATGACCCGCCGCCAGTCATGCACCTCGTGGCTGTTGGTCATTCCGACCACGAGTTCATCGATACGAAAATTCGCCTCTTGTTTACCGTCACCGTGGCATTTCACGCAATAGCGGCCCAACAAGGGCCGGACGCCGCTCTGGAACTTGTCGATCGTCGTGGCAGACACCGGCAGATCCCCACGGTTTTCGACGGCGCCTGACACGTCATGAGATGTGTCGCCGAGCCATCGCGCGACCGGCTTCGGCGCGAACTCGGCGAGGTAGCCGGGACCATGGACCAGGGACCCGCCGGCATGGGCCGTGACCATCAGTACGACGCAGGTCGAGGCGAGCAGGCCACCGTAGGCGCCGCAGGCAGCTCGGGAACGCGGTTTTGCCTCCAACGTGACGCGTGCCGCGAACGCGAGCGCCGCGAGCGCCGCAACGGCAACGCCACCCCAACGATGTTGGTTGACAAGCGCCCCGGAGTGGCCTTCGCCCGAGGCCAGCATCAGTCCAAGCGTTACGGTCAGGAATGCTGTGACGGCGGCAATCAGCAGCACCGGTGCGGCGAAGTCCGCGAGCCAGGCCGCGCGCGGAAACAGCCGGCTGGCCTCGAGCAGCGGGGCAAGCACGAGAAACGCGATAGGCAGGTGTAATGCGAGCGGGTGAAAGCGGCCGATGAACCGGACGGCATCGGGACCGGTCGCACCGTCAATCGGCGCGAGCGCCGCGGCAACGACCAGCATCGCGATGGCGAGCATCGCGGCACCCCAGACCTTCATCCGGTTTGTCATGCGTACCGTCACGTCGCCTACCACCCCCGAGGCAATTTTATACGTGAGAGGATTTTCACTAACAGGTATACTCATCATACCAGAAGGCCATTGGCTGGCAATCCCTTCGTAGTGGCCTGATTCAATTGAAAAAAGAAGTAGCTGGCAGGCCGGCGGCGAGGGACCGGACGACCCGGTCCGCCGGACTTCTGTCAAGGTCATTTCGGCATCGCCGCAACGACCGGCGGGCGATGCTGCGCGCCCTGCGAAGCACCGCGATCCGGATACACAGCAACGAGGAGACAGGCCAGTGCACACCTTACGCAACCCGGGATTGACGCTCGCACTCGCACTGCTCTCACTGGCAGCGAGCTTTGCATCCGCGACCGAGCGACCGGTCGTCGAACGCCTGATCGAGCTCGCGCGAACGCAGCCGGCATCCGCCGAGTTCCGGGACGCACTGATTGATGCAATGGGCGCGGACAGCATCCGCGACGGTACCGCGTACGTGGGCCACGGGCCGGACTTCGTCTGGGCCGTCGAGTCCGCCGAACCGCCCGTGCTCTACGTCGACGACGAGATCACCGCCGACATGCAGAATGCATCCGGCGACCTCTGGTTCCACGTCGGCACGCTGGCGCCCGGCGACGCGTACAAGTTTCACTACATCGTGGGTGAAGCGCGAATGGGCGGCGCGCTCAATGTCCCGGCGTACACGCCGGACTCCTACGAGCAGCCCGGCGTTCCTCAGGGCGAGCTGTCCGCGCAGATGGTGCACGTCAGCAAGTCCGTTTACCCGGGCATGAAAACGAACTACTGGGTGTACCTGCCGGCGCAGTACGACCCGTCGACGCCGGCCGCACTGATGGTCTGGCAGGACGGCCACCTTCTCATTGGGCGCAACGACGAGAACATCTGCATCCTGTGCCCGGGACTCGTGCGCATACTCGAAGTGACCGACAACCTGACACATCGCGGGGAGATCCCCGTGATCGTGCATCTCTTCGTGCAGCCCGGTACGCTGGATGGCGAGGTGATGCGCTCGGTGCAGTACGACTCGCTCACCGACCGCTATCCGCGTTTCCTGCTTGAAGAATTGCTGCCCGCGGTCTATGCGAAGTACAACATCCGGCGCGATGGCTACAGCCACGCGATCCAGGGACAGTCGTCGGGCGGCATCGCCGCCTTCAACGCCGGCTGGCATTTCCCGGAGCAGTTCAGCCGTGTCGCCGTGCAGCACGGCACGTTTACCGCCGTGGCGTTCCGCAACGGCGAGCCTGAAGCCGGCCACATATACCCGACGCTGGTCCGCCGTGCTGACAGGAAGAACCTGCGCGTGTGGCTCAGCCACGGCACCGAGGACTACGAGAACGAATGGGGAAGCTGGCCGACGCAGAACCTGCAGATGGCCAACTCACTCAAGTTCCGCGGCTACGACTTCCGCTACACCCTCGGCAACGGCAGCCACCACGCCGCGATCTGGGCGGCGAAACTGCCGGACGCATTGCGCTGGCTCTGGCGCGACTACGACCCGGCGCGAACCCATCAGGACTTCGAGCAGGACCCGGCGGAGAAGGACAAGCCCTACTTCCGCATCCGCAGCCTGAACCGCTAGCAATTCCGCGACGACGATCACGGCACGCGCGGGCCGGTTCCTCCAGGGTAACGAGTCCCTGGTGCACTCCGCGGGGCGCTCGATTCGACCATGCGGCCATTGCTCAAAGCGCTGTTCTTCACGGACCTGTTGGTCGGCACCGCCTTTGCAGTCGTCGTATCCACGGAGGCTGGTGACGGCGGCCTGGGCGCCCTGGGTCAGTTCGCGGTTCTACTGGTCCTGCTGATCGCGTTGCTCGCGGCCGGTGCCATCGCCTGGCTGATGAGCAAGGCACATCGACGTCTCGCCCGGGCCACGGTCCTGATGCCGGCCGCGTTTGCGCTCCTCCCTTTTGTCTTGCGGCTCCTCGCGGGCGGGCCGGTCCCGGCGTCGTTCTGGTATACGGCGTTCTGCCTCGCCGGCGCCGGCGTTATTGCTGCGAGCGTGTTTCGCCCACGAGCTGTGGCCTGTGTCATTCCGCACCGCCTCGTGCGAAGCGCCCTCTTCAACTGGCTCGTCCTCCTGCCGACGCTGCTCGGCTGGGCCGCGCTCGCCGGCCTGGCTATCTGGCTGCTGGGCGACGCGGGCCAGGAAGCCATCGCCGACGCCAATCGACGCTCGAACAATACGGCGACGGGCTTCGGCATCCTCGCAGTCAGTGCCTTTGTCATCGCCCTGGGAACCTGGTCGATCATCGCGGCGACGTGGGGATGGCTCGGCCTTGCAGGTGGCGTGGAGCACGCGAAGAGAAAACTGCACCTGGCCCAGCTGGTCGCGGCAGCGCCCGGGATCCTGGTCGCCGTTCCGCTGTTTCTGTGGCTATCCGGCCAGCGCTAGCGGGTAGACCGTACTCTATTTCCCGACACCGACGTGCAGCGCCTTGAGCGCCGGCGTGTCATAGACGGCCGGTTTTCGACGATCGAAGATGCCGGAGCCGTTGTTGTCGAGTCCTCCGCTGTCCCAGTAAAACGGCAGCAGCCCGTGGGCGCGCGCACGGTTGGCGACGAAACCGAGATAGTACACGCGAGCCGCGAGGTGCTGCCGGTAAGCATCGCCCGTCAGGTTTGACCGGCGCATAGCGCCGAACTCCCCGAGCAGCACCGGGATGCCGCGGTCCACGAATTGCGTTCGTACCTGCGCGAAAAGCTGCTCGACGGCGGCCTCCTCGCCCCACGTCGGGTTGTGCGCGGTGTCCGTGGCCGAATGAAACCCGTCGCCCCAGTAATAGAACTGATTGCCCCAGTCGGCATCTTCCGTCATCAGCGTGAAGTTGTACGGCGTGTAGAAATGCAGCTCCATCATCAGGCGGTCGGCCACGGTATCCGTCGGCATGGCTTTCCACAGCTTCGCCGTCTTCTCGATGTCCGTACCCGGTCCCTGGACGATGAGCACCCGGTAGGCGTTGCGGCCGCCGGTCTCCCGGACGGCGTCGACGAACGCCTGGTGGTAGGCGTCCAGCACCTTCATCTGCGCCTTCGTGTCGACGTTCGGCTCGTTGGCGCCGGCGAACATCAGCCGTTCGTCGAACTCGCGCAGGTGCGTGGCGATCTGCTGCCAGTACGCCCGCTGCCGGGCGATGTTCGACGCGCGGTGCGCCTCGTCGACCCGCTCCTCCAGCCAGCCGCCGTCCCAATGAATGTTCAGGATGACGTACAGGTCGTTGTCGATGCAGTAGCCGACGATCTCCTTGACGCGGTCGAGCCAGTCAGGATCGATCTTCGCGCTGGTCGCATTCGCGTACTGGTGCCACGACACCGGAAGGCGAATGCCGTCGAACCCGCTCTGCCTCACGAGCCGGATCTGTTCCTCCGTGACGACCGGGTTGCCCCAGGCCGTTTCGCCGCCGATCGCCTCGAGCGTGTTGCCGAGGTTCCAGCCGAGCGTGATGGCGCCGGCGATCTCGGCCGCGGTCCGGCTCATGCCGCTCGGGTCGGGCGGCAACGGATCCCGGTTGTAGTCCGGCAACGCGGATTCGGAGTGCGCGACGCCGGCAATAGCGACCGCCGACACGAACGTCAGCACCACCGACCGAAGTACGGCCCGGTATCCCTTCATGAGCAGCCCCCCTTGCTTTGCCCCCGATGGTACAGGGACGCGCCGCCGTCAGCGCCGGCAGCACCGGCAGCACCGGCGATAGCGCAGGGCTGTCCACGGTGGCAGGGAAAACTTGAACTGTACCGTTTACCGGCGTTCCAATCCCCGCATGAAGGGCTCCGTTCTGCCGACGATCCTGCTCGCGCTCGCGCCCCTGGTGGCCCACGCGTCCGACGCCGATGCCGTGCTTGCCCTGGCGGAAGATGCGGGTCGCTGGATTGCGCAACAGTCGACTGAAGCCGGTGGCGAGCGCGCGTGGCCGGACGATGCGCATGCACCGGACGCGGTGAGCCTCGACCTCGGAACCGGGGTCGCCGGGAAGATCGTGTTTTTCGTCGCGCTGTACAACGCGACCGGCGACAGCACGTACCTTGAAGAAGCGATGGCCGGCGGCGAGTACCTGCGCCGCCGACTCGCCCCCCCCGATGCGTTCACGGGCGACCGGCGCGCCAGCCTGTACGCGGGACTGTCCGGCGCGCTCGTCGCGTTCCGCCACCTGGCAAGCGTGGACCCGGAGGCCCGGGGCGATGCGGACCTGCGCTACGCGGTGAGTCGCATGCGGGCACTTGCCGCCGTCGAAGCCATCGAACGGCAGCTGCTGGACTGGGCCGTCGTTGACGGCGGCGAGGTCTACTGGAGTCCGACGTTCAACGACCTGCTGTTCGGTGATGCGGGCACGGTACTGGCGCTGTCCGCGCCGTCCGGACTGGCCGGCATATCCGGCCAGTCCCAGGCGCGCAGCGGCGCGCTGCGCCTTGCGGAGCGCCTGACCATGGCAGACGACGGCGGATACTGGCCGTTCCGCCGCGACCGGGACTTCAATCTCCCGAATTTCTCGCACGGCACGGCCGGGGTTGCCTTCGTGCTCGCAACCGCCGCCGACCAGTGGAACGACGAGGCCCTGGTCGACGCCGCGACGGCCGGCGCCGACTACCTGGCGTCCATCGCTGTGCGCCGGCGCGGGTCGACGCTGATGCCCTACGGCTGGCCGGCAGACAACTGGGACGGCCTTTACGAATTCGGCTGGGCGCACGGATTGGCCGGCAACCTGCTTGCGCTCACGAAGCTCGAGCAGTCCGGCATTCGCGAAGTCGAGGCTGCCGCGCTGAAACGGGAATTGCTCGCGACGCTGACCTCGTCGGGACTGCCGGGCAAACCGGTGACGCCGCTCGCCGAGCCGTCGACGCCGCACGACCTGCGGTTCGGGCGGGCCGGCGTCCTCTACGTGCTGGCGGCGATCGACCCGGACGGTTCCGCCGAGCTTTGCGAGGCACTCTTCGGGTACCTGGACGAACACGCCGTTCGCGGTGACGACACGGCCCACTGGCCGTTCGACGCGCCGGACTTCATGGGCGGCGGCACGCAGGCACCGACGGGGCTACTGCACGGCGCCGCCGGAATCGGCCTCGCGGTACTCGAATACCATTCCGCGCTGACCGGCAAGGCGCCCTACTTCGAGATGCCGGACCTGCCCCGCGCCCGGTGAGGGCGGCGAGGCAGGCCGACGTCGGCATCGACTCTAGAGTTCGAAGTTGTAGATGAAGCGTGCGCCCACTTCGCTGCGATCGTTGTTCAGAATGATCAGCAGGTAGTCGTCGGGCAGCAACTTCGCGTTTGCGTACTCCTCGTCGGTCACGTTGCGCCCGTAGATCCCGAGCGTCCAGCGGCCGTCCGGGCTGTTGTAGGCCACGTCGACGTTGAGCAGTGACCGGCTTTCGATCTCGGTCATGCGTGCGGGATCGTTGGACGGCTCGCCGTACATGTCGTCGCGGAACGAGTAGTCGGCCCGGAACGAGATGCTTCCGCCGCCCGACAGCGGCATCACGTACTCGGGGCTGAGCGACCACGTCAGGTCGGGCGTCAGCGGGGCGACCACGTTGGGATTGTCGCCCTTTACGTCGACATCGATCAGGCCCAGCGTGGCGTGCAACGTGAATTTGTCCGTCGGTGCCCACGTGCTTTCCCATTCGAAGCCTTGCGACACCTGGTCGACGATGATGTTGACGGTATTGAAACCCGCGCCGCTGGAATTGCTGACCTGGTACGGGAGGTCGGAGTAGTCGGTGTTGAAGATCGCGGCCGACATGCTGAGCGTGTCAAACGGCTGGCCCTTGAGGCCCACCTCGTAGTTGACGGCGGTGACGTTCTCGCCGGCGACGTAGCAGTTCGGGTAGGTGACGCCGTCAGGGCCCAGCGCGCCGAACAGGCAGTACGCACGCGCCGGGTACTGGCCCGACTGGTACCCCGTCTGGACCGTGCCATAGAGATTCAGCCGGTCCGTCATTTCCCACGAAGCGGCCAGCTCCCAGGTGACTTCATCCCAGTCTCGGGAGTTCTGTGCTTCGAGCAATCCGACGATCGGTGCGGTGAACGCGCTTTTCTCGTCCTCGGTGTACCGGGCCCCGACGGATATGCGCAACGCGTCGGTCGCATAGAACCCGACGTTGCCGTAGACCGCCCGGCTCTCGGTTTCCTGGTAGTTGATGAAGACCGCCGGTCCGCCCAGGAAGAAATTCGGGTTCTGGACGTTTCCGCCTTCTTCCTCGAACGCGTACACGCCGGCCACGAAGTCCCAGCTTCCGAAGTCACCGAACAGCTGAAGCTCGGTGGACGTCTGGTCCGCGTAGCCCGCTTCCGGGTAAGTAAAGACGGTCCCGTTCTCGGTGCCCGGGAAAGCCCCGGAGGGGTTCGCGATGCTGCCGATGGAATCGTCGTCCAATCCCGACTGGTAGCCGGAGTTGCGGTCACTGTAGATGAACTTCCAGGACAGCACGTCGTTCATCGTCCAGTCCGCCGTCAGCGACCAGCCTTCCGCCTCGTTCGTGACTTCCGAGCGATCCACGATCGCACCCGTTTCCGGGTCGATATAGAACCCGCCGGCGTTGTTGAACGGGTCGCTCGCGACGTCAGAATTTCGCGCGCCGGTGGCGTACAACAACCCGGTGGGCACTTCGTCGATGCGCGTATCGTAGGGGCGAAGTCCGCCGTCACCCTTGTTGCGGTCATAGGTCAGCAGCGCGGAGAAGCTATCCGCGGGCTGCCACTTGGCGGCCACCCGAACGCTCCACTCCTGCAATTCGCCGACGTCGCGTTTGGCGTTGTGATTGAGGAACTCGCCAACCCCGTCTCGCTCCGTATAGGCACCCGTGATGGAGCCGGCGAAAGTGTCCGTCAATGACTGGTTCCAGTAGAAGTCGCCGCCGAGGCGACCGCGCGACCCGGCCTGCGCAGTAACGCGCCCGCCGTTCTCGTCGCCCGGCTGACGCGTGATGATGTTGATGGCACCACCGATCGTGTTGCGCCCGTACAGGGTCCCCTGCGGTCCACGCAACACCTCGACGCGCTCGATGTTGGCGAGACTCCAGTTCTGCCCGACCTGGCGGCCGAGATACACGCCGTCGACGTAGATGCCCACGCCCGGGTCGGTCGTGATCAGGTGGTCCTGAAGTCCGATGCCGCGGATGAACGGATTCACCGACGACACGTGCCCCGCGGAGAAGCCGGTGACGGTCAGGTTCGGTACGAACTTGCCGATGTCGGTGAGATCGGTGATGCCCTGCCGGAACATCGTGTCCTCGGTGAAGGCACTGACGGCCACCGGCACGTCGTAGATGCTCTGCGCCCGCCGTGTGGCGGTGACCGTGATTTCCTCGAGCGACGCGCCGCCCTGTCCGGCCGACGATTCCTGTGCCTGCGCCACGGGCGCAAGCAGTGCGGCCGCTACAGCCGCAACCCACTGTTTTCGATGCATTTTACCCCCCGGTTTCGAGCCCGTAAGCGCGCTCGATTGCGTCAACAAAAGTGTTGAGTGGTCGTATCAAACCACCGAAACGAACGCAGCACAAACGCCACGCTGATGTTCGGAAAAAGGCATTTACCAGTGAATATAGACTCTGTCTGAACAACGCGTCGTAGGACTCGGAAACAAAAAAGCCCAGCGCGCACGACTCAGCCCGGCGAGCGTATCCCGGTGATTGCGCGATGACCTTTAGAAACTTACGTCCTGCATGCGCCGTGATCGTCTCCCCACCAAAAGAAAAGCCGCACCCGAATGGATGCGGCTTTTTACATTAAGAGCCTGGCGGTGTCCTACTCACACATGGGGGTGAGCACCGGTCGGCGCCGAAGGCGACGATGCAAAGCACCGCTTTGCAAGGGGCGAACGCCGCGAGCGTACTAGCGAGCGGCCGGACCCCGAGCGCAGCGAGGGGCCCCACACAGA